>Ga0209390_10008473_pt1 | contig 12696 bp, 10 predicted proteins | sample BON01_FD_187212 | JGI IMG/M metagenome (GOLD analysis project Ga0209390, IMG submission 187212) | Freshwater microbial communities from Lake Bonney liftoff mats and glacier meltwater in Antarctica - BON-01 (SPAdes) (version 2) | ecosystem: Environmental > Aquatic > Freshwater > Ice > Glacier... | reverse complement strand
AACTTTTGATAGAAATCATCCGCCTGGTCTTTAGACATTATATGGCCAAAATAGTTAACGATGCCATTTTGTGGTAGAAGATTTGTGCTGGAGTTAAATAAATCCATTGGTTGAAAATTAAATTTGCTTGGCTAAAACTTGATCTATTTGTGTCTAACCAATAAATCAAGGATTTGATTTTCTAAAGCCAAAGCTTGTTTTTTTGCCTCCAGCAAAGAAAGTCCTTCTGGCAATCCCGGGCGAAGATGCCCTGTAGCACTTAGATATGCATCACGAAGGATTTTTTGCTTCTGAAAAATTAAAATAAATAGTTCCTGTCCATTTAGAGAGTAGGCTATTGCATTAGTAAAGCTTTCTGCATCAGCGACATCCTTAATCCCAAGATATTCTAAAATAGACCTAGCCATCAGCCAATGACCGATCGAATCAGGATGTACGCCATCTTTTGCCAAATAGAAATCGGGATCAATCTCCCGTTTGGTTTCTAGGTAGTTTCTCATCGGGAAATGGAGGTCGATTACTTTCCAGTTTGCTGTATTTTCCTGATCAATTAACCATTCGGAATATCGATCCAGCGTTAGCGAATAGGCGATGCCCCTTGCAGGATCATAAATCGGTGGAGTCAGGAAAATCGCTTCAGCACCGATTTCCAGAACTTTGGAATTCAACCAATTCATTCCTGCTTCATATTTCTTAAACCGTGCAGAATCAAAGGGAAGATAAATTCCGTCGTTCATTCCATAATTAATGAAAATAAGGTTCGGCTGCAAAGCTGAGAAAACTCGATCTAAGCGCTCATGTAGATCGGGTCTAGGGAAGTCTCCTCCAGCATGGCCTTCTTCCGAAAGACCAGAAACGGTCTCACTTGGCAGTCCCAAATTGATCCAATCCAGCCTTTTTTCCGGATGATTCAATCGATAAATAGTCTCCACAAAGGCCATGTATTGGCCGCTGTAAGTGATGCTATTTCCGAGGAATAGGACTTGCCGAACATCATCCGAAATAGCTACTCGACTCTGTGCGAATATAGAAGTCTGAAGGATTAAGATAAATAGGGGGCAAAGTAAAAACCGGCGCATATGATATTTATTTTCCTGAGACGTTCATCCATCTCGCCGAAAGATCCGGGTCAGCCATTTCTTTGTCCAGCGGAAACATCGGCCTATTGATTCTTTTATAACCTAATCGTTCTAAATCCTGATCTACTCCTCCAGGCGTCAAGGCCATGATCCAATCGCCTCGCATATCATAAAGGTCAGGGACTAGATATCCAATTTTCACTAATACGATAGCTGTATTTCGAGGGTCTAAACCCAGATTGGTGAAGTCTGACTCATTGTGATACGGCTTTCTTTTTTGAGTTACGATCACATGTACTGACCCGACTTTTACCACGACTTCTACTCCAGCATCGATATCTCCCTCAAAGATTGCTTCCACGGTGCCTGTAAGTGATAACGGCGGAGAAAAACGATTATCAACCATTGCTCCAGCCATCCCGGTTACTTGATTCCCGACTCCCGCTGCCATTGCTTTCTCCACTAAATCCGGTCCCGGAATGGATGCGTAAATCACGGAAGGTCCGTTTGCTGATTTGAGTTCGGGTCTTTTCAATAGTTCATTTAAGGTCCAAGTTACATCTCCTGCGCCACCTGCAGTCGGATTATCTCCCATATCCGAAATCATAAATGGCTTTTTATCACTCTTGAGTGCCATGGCCAAACTCTCATCCAGTGAAGCAACAGGAGCTACGAACTCAAATTCGTTCCGTACTTCCCAATAGCTTTTTGCTAAATATTCAGCAGCATTCTTCACCTCTTTTTCATTGTCCCCAGTGACCATGACTACGCCGTGATTCCGAGGTTCGTCTGCCCAAGGGTAACCCATCCAAATTGCAGCATCGATGATTCCTTCTTTTTCGGTCAAAGCTGGGATCCTAGCATAAAGACCTTTTCCAGGTTCAATTCGAGTGCTGGTTTTCTCACCGGGAAGCAAAATCGGAACAGGAATCCAGGCTTTGAAAGCAGGTTTTCCTTTACCAGACTCTAATCTATCAAGTAGGTTTTCCACTGCTCGCTTTTTGGAATCTATGGCATCTTCGTGAGGCGCCATTCGATAACAAGTGATTAGATCCGAGTTTTCAGCTAAGCGTGGAGAGACATTTCCGTGGAGGTCCATGGAAGTGGATATTAAGGTTTTGTAGCCTATCACTTCCCGTACACGCACTATAAAATCTCCTTCTGGATCATCCAAACCCACCACACTCATTGCGCCATGGATGTCAAAGAAAAGACCATCATAGGGAAGATTTGCTTTCAATCGATCTAAGGTTTCATTGACCAGGCTTTCGTAAGCTTCGCGGGTAACCGCACCACCAGGAAGTGAATGAGCCCGCAGCGTAGGAACCCAATTTGCCCGCTTTCTGTCAATTGAATCTTCTGCCAAAAATGGGTAAAAGCTAAAAACTTCATCATCTCTTCTTGCTTTGAAAGCGGCTTCCTCCGTCACTGCTGGAGAGAAAGTGCTGGATTCGATGGCAAGTCCTGCGATTGCTATTTTTGGAAGTTTTGTTTCAGTTTCTTTTTGGGTACAGGAGAAAGCTGAAAAGAGTAGGAGGAAGGAGAGGATAGTTTTCAAGAGAGTGGGAGAATAAGAGAATGAGAGATTAGAGAATTACCCGAAATTATGGCAGTGACTAATTTTATTTGCTCAACTGGTGGGAAGACCGATGACGTTCCGATAGTGATCGGGAGAAGTACCTGCAATGCTATTGTTTGCCATATATTAAGCTGCTTTTTGTCCTTTACTGGTGCAATTTCGGATATACGTATTAGAGAATAAAAGAATGGGAGTCCTAATAGATTGGGATCAGATGTAAGAGCCGGATTTAAAGATTCGATCCATCAGGACCCATTTTTCTCCAGGTTTAGCCCAAGGAATGGCTTGCTGAAAGGTCCACATCAACGCCTCCCATTTTTGAATAATAGAGCTTTTGGAGTCTTTGAGTGCTTTATCTACCAGTGAAAAGTCATCCGCCGTTTCCATAATCATAAACATCCGATTTCCGGTCCGGTAGATTTCCATACCCAGAATTCCACAGTCTTTGTCATGCTGGGTCACTTCCGGCCAGGCATTTCCGGCGGCATGATGATTTTCATAAACCCGGATGGATTCAGGTTCGTCTATGAGATCAAGAGTCAGGCAATATCGTTTCATTTATTTTTCGTTTGAAAGTGGGAAGGTGAGAAAGTTGGAATGAGATCAATTAGGATTTTAGATCTTAGATTTATGAATTAAGATTTACGAGGTCAATTCGAGGATCAATCGAAGATAATTTTGGCTAAACTTATTTGAATTAACTAGTTAAAAATTTAACGGAACGTTCTCGAGAAATACTTCTTGATTTAAAAACCTTAAAATAAGCCAACGGGAATAAGGTTCAAGCCAATGCCGTAAATCATAAATCGCACTTCGTAAATCGTATTTATCTAAAGTATTTCTTGAAAGCATGCATAGTTTCGATCGCAGCAGCATCGGGATCAGGGTAGGGGAAGGCTTCTGCAGAAATAAAACCTTCGTAACTGGTTGATTTTATAGCTTCAGCGATAGATTCCATTTCAGTATGGCCAAGCCCTACGGCGCGACGATTGCTATCGGCAAAATGAATGTGACCGATGTGTTTTCCGCTTTCCAAGATGCTCTGCGCTAGATCGACTTCCTCAATGTTCATATGAAAGAGGTCAGCGAGGAGTTTTACGTTTTGGGTTTTTAGACTTTCCAGAAAATCTGCTCCGGATTTTAAGATATTGAATAAGTTTGTTTCGTAGCGATTCAGGGGCTCATAAATGAGAAAAACTTCTTCGGATTCAGCTTTTTCCCCTAAAATCTCCAACCCTTCAGCCAACCAACTTAAAGTCAATTGTCGATCGTTTCCAGCTAAAACATTTCCTTGCATCGAACCGATAATCGCAGGAGCATTAAAATCAGCTCCAAAAGAAATCATATCTGAAATAAAAGAAATTGCCTTTTTCCGGATTTCGGGATCAGGATCTGTCAGTGTTAAGCCATGAATGACTTTTCCGGCACCGGTTCCCACAGCAGCAAGTTTCAAGTCATGCATTTGAAGTGCGGCTTCCAAGTCTTCTCGATCTAAACCGTGTGCATTGCGCGTAAATAATTCGATTCCATCAAAGCCTAGATTTTCGGCTTTAGCCATTGCTTGCTCCAGATTTTCCCAAAATATCCAAGGGCCAGATTTGATTTGGGGTACAAGCGCGACAGTTACGGCGGATTTGATCATAGTTTTATCGGTCAAAGTCTATCATAATTTTAATGATTCCTGCTGGATTAGCGGCCCAACTGGCAAGGGTTTCTGGAGCTTCTTCCAAAGCGATGGTTTTACTGATTACTTCAGTCACAGGGAATTTACCAGTTTCGAGATAGCTGATGACTTCTGGGAAATCCTTTTTTCCCACACAGTTTCTTGAACCTCGAATCTCAATTTCTTTTTGTACAAAAAGCGAGGTGTTGAATTCCACCTCTTTTTTGGCGTAGCCGATACAAACTACCCGGCCTGTAAACGCCACTTCTTCCACTGCTTGCCGGTAAGTTTGCGGACTTCCCACAGCTTCGATGATTACATCAGGACCGTCATTATTCGTGTATTCTTGTAGTTTTTCGTGAAGGTTTTCCTTCGTTGGATTGATGGTATATGCTACGCCGATCTTTTTTGCAATTGCCAGTTTACTATCATCTAGATCAACGGCGATTACTTTTGCACCTCGGTTGACCGCTGAAGCCACTGCTCCCAAGCCTACAATTCCACACCCGATCACTGCGACATGATCTTTATTAGACACATTTCCCCGATCCACCGCATGGAAGCCAACGGTTAGCGGCTCTGCCAAAGCGAGCTCTCGAAGTGAGAGTTTTTTTGATGGGAAAATATCTGTCCAAGGCAAGGTAATGTATTGGGTCATTGCACCGGGACGACGGACTCCCATCGTTTTATTTTCCTTGCAACTATTGACTTGACCCTTGCGACAAGCGATGCATTTTCCACAAGCGAGGTAGGGATATACAGTTACTTTTTCGCCGATGTGGATATGATCAGGGACATCGGCGCCAAGGCTTTCGATTGTGCCTCCAACTTCGTGTCCAAGGATATTTGGGTATTCCTGAAGCGGGAAAAGTCCCTTGAAGCTGTTCATATCTCCACCGCAGAAGCCAACCATTCCGATTTTTAGGAGAACTTCTCCAGCTTTTGGAATAGGCTTTTCAACTTCTTGGAGTTCTGATTTGCCGACTTCGGTGAGTACTAGTGCTTTCATAGGTTTGTTAATTATTGGTGTAGCAGAGCTTTTAATTCCCAGAAAAAGACCGATGACAAAAGATAGAAGAACTGGAATTTATTTTAATTCTTTTATTTTTTCGATATTGTCTTTAATAATCTTTCGTTTTTTCTCTTCGTGCTAGCATTTTAATACTTTTTCCTTTGACTGTGCCTGAATTTGGTTATGAACTCATAATTGACATTCCGGCGGGAGGGAATCGCAACTTAGTTCTTTCTACCCCCGGTTCCGCAAGCTCCACGGGGGGCTCCGCCGCGGCGGACAGGAATTCATGGTTCAACCCCCGCCACGGAGGGCAGACATTTCAGGTTTAGCAGAATTTACATTCTTTGCATTTTGTACTTTAGATTTTGCACCAATGTCTTGATACTGAAATCTTGCTACTAGTTACTTCTAAATCACTTTCCTACTATACTTCAGGCATTCCAGCACATTTGCTTCTTCGAAAGCTAATCTCCCTTCTGAATCCAGAATACTTGTGCTCGGAAGTTGAGATTTGAATTCGTTCTTTTCAATCATAGCCATCACTTTTTCGAATTCAGCCCCTTTCTTTTCATCAAAAGTAGCCCAGTATTCATCGGTCAAGCACGGGATTTTCAAAGGATCACGTGTGATCATTTCCAAACTAAAAGTAATGTTTGGATTATATTTTCGGCAGAGGTTTACACCTGCTTTGAGATCTACAATTCCCTCGCCAAGTGGGACTTCCGAAAGCAAAAAGCCATCCGCATACTTTTTTACTCCCATATCTTTTATATGAGTCGAAAAAGCCAGCGGAGCAAGAATCTTAATAACTTCATCAGGATCTTCGAGCAGCGAAACATTATTACCAAAATCAAGCGTTACTCCAAGCCACTCATTATCAAAATCTCGGATAATAGCAGCCAGTTCGGCGACTTTCCAGTCTTTATGATTTTCAATCGCAAGCTTCATCTTATGCCTTTCCAAAACAGGAATTGCCAAATACATAGACTGCAACGCTTTGCTTTTAAATGCTTGAAATTCTTCAGCAGAATGGAAATTTTCATATCGACGACCACTCAAACAGGCTGTTCGCAGGACTTTTGCCCCAGCCTCTTTCGCTGATTTGACTTCGGATTCAAAAGCAGGAACTTCTTCTTTTGTCTTTGGCAATCCAATACTTCCTTCAAGATACATTCCAAGCTTTTCGCGCTGGTCTCGCACTTTTTTAGCGAAGTCATTTTGCCATCCATTCACTCCGACTTGGATTCCTCCTGCACCGATTTGATGACAATGTCTCATTAAGTCCATTGAATCCTGAAATCCGGGATATTTGGCACTTTCCACCTTCGAATGCCAACGAGCGCCGTAAGAGTGTACCACAATTCCCATTGGAGTATCCTTCATGAAATCCGGGATAATCGGAAATGCCAAAGCCGCTAATCCCAGGCTGGAAGTTTTCAAAAAACTTCGTCGCTCTTGTTGTGTACTTTGAAATGCCTTTTTCATTTGTGATGGGTATGGGAAGTTATTCAGATTTAGCTGGTGCCAATGACTCAATATGCTTATTCAATTCGACCGGACTCCAAAGATATACACGGCCCTGGGAGGTATGTCTCGTGCCTGAAACCAAGCCTCTGGAAATTGCCGGCGCTTGATTTCCCCACTCATTTCGGACATATGTCAAGATTGCTGCAATACTTGCGTCATCCATTGTGGAATGAGAAGGCATCACTGGCAATATTTCTGGAGAATAATATTTCTTTCCATCCACCTCGATTGGGCCTTCTATACCATGAAGAATAATCAATACCAAACGACGCTCATCGCCTAGTACCCAATCCGATGCCACTAAAGGCGGAGCCATTCGCTGCACTCCTTTTCCATTGGAACCATGACATCCGGCGCAACTGACAAGGTATTTTTTACGACCATCGGCAAATTGAATCTGAGCTTTTTCATCGAGCGAACTCGCCGAAACAAACACCGCTTCTGGAACATAGCCCGGCCAGCTAAATCGCCTTTTTAATCCGTTAAGTCTATTTTGATCAATTGGTAAATCAGTTCGTTTGAATAAATCCGGCTCTCCTGCCAACAAAGCTGGAGTTTGTTTTTGGGAATTTGCGGCTTGAATGGCCATTCCTACCAAAACGGTTTCCTGCTTCCAATTTAATTCAGAATCTCCTGCACCAACCAAGGCCAACAGAGCTTTAATTTCTGGATTATCCCCTTTTTTCATGATTGCTGCCGTCAAAGTCTCCAAGAAAATCTCTTTGTTTTGATCCGAGTTTTCCCAATTTGGTGATTCCCAAAGTCGAGCTAAGAAACCATATTCTCGATCAGACAAACTGCTCATGACTGCATCTTGAATCAAAGCTTGATCCCCAAAAGAATTTAATACACTTGCCAACACCTGAGCGGAAGCTTCCTCACTGAGCGATGCGCTACTCATGGCTAACTGCAAGCCTACGGTAACATCACTAGTTTTGGAAAGCTCGGCCATTTTCGTTTCTAGCTTATTCAGCGTTTCTGAGTTGCTTTGAGCAAAAGGCTCCAAGAGTCGAAGTGATGTATTTTTTATTAAAGAATTTTGATCTTCCAGCGTTTCAAAAAGCAAATCTGAGTTTAACGCATTCATTCCCTCCAGCGTCCAAAGTGAATGAAATCTTCCCATTTCACTACCTCCACTTTTAGCAAGGGTTACCAAATCTTCAATCGAAGTCGGATTGTTTCGCTCGACCAAAAGCCGTTGCGCCATATCACGATGCCAGCCATCCGGATGGGAAAGTCTGCTAATCAATTCTGAGTTGCTTTCTTCGGCAAGTTTAGGGAAAGGTTCAGGTTTCCAATCCTCAGGAACCACTCTCCATATTCTCCCCAAGTGAACTGGCAGATCCAATCCTCTTTCCAGGGTTTGCTCTTTCAAATAGGGCGTCATATAGGAGCCATGCTGTACGATCCCATGATACATGTCTACGATGTAAAGTGCGCCATCTGGCCCCATCGCCCCATGAACTGGTCGGAATCGTTCGTCGGTTGAAGCCATAAATTCTTGCCCTGAATTAGGATCAGTCGCTTCCAAAGTGAAGCCATTTTGCTTTACCACATTACGTTTGACGATATTCCCGGCATTTTCCATCACAAAAATATTCCCAAAGTATTCAGCAGGAAAAAGATGACTTCGATTGACTGTTGGCGAGCAAGCAGAGGTGAATTCTAAGAGTTTTCCATCTTCAGTCAAAGTGCCTGGAATGTATCCTCGATTGATTGCAGGATTGGATCGGATGGGGAAAATTTTGCGGTCAATGGTCAATCCATGATCGATTCCTGTCGTGGGTGTATGATTGGGATTTCTAGAGAGGTAATTTGCCGGGACCAAATCTCCATGAAGCTGTGACCAATTGTAATTGTAAATCAGCCGACCTTGATCATCTTGAGAGATTCCCCATTGCCCACGAAACTCCGTGCTATCCCGAATCCATTCGCCCTTATCAAATTTGTATCGTAGCCGGGATTTAGCACTGTAGTACCAATTGTCCACATTTCTCACGAAACCATTATCCGAATGCTCCGGAACTCCATTCGAGGCGTAGGTGGAATCAAGCAAAACTTTGGTATCAGCTATTAAATCACCATCTAAATCCTGGGTAACCCAAAGTGAATTATTTTCTGCGATCAACGCTCCTCCTTTAATCAATCCAAGTGCTCGTGGCATGACCAAGTTATCGAGGTAAATGGTGCTTTTATCCATTTCCCCATCACCATTTTCATCTTCCAGGATTGAGATCCGACCAATCGGCTGATCTTCTTCACTTCCGTCGAGATCAGTCATGTAGCCCCGCATTTCAACTACCCATAGCCGCCCATTTTCATCAAATTGGATCAAGACAGGATCTTCAATCAAAGGCTCAGAAGCTACCAATTGGACCTTGAATCCAGGTTCAATTTGGAAGGTCTCCAACTCTTCAGCTGCAGTCCTGGCCGGAGAATCCAGAGTTTCTGGACTGTGGCCTTTTTTGGTACAGGCAAAAGAAATAATCAGGAAGATTAAAGGAATAATGCGGTTGAAATGCATTGCAATACTATTTTGGGTCTGAGAAACTGAAGGGAAAAGAAAAGATGAGTTCAAAACCCATTCAGCAATTCTAATTTGGCACTTATTCAATTGATTGACAATAAAGTAGCGAATTAAAAATGGATTTGGGATGAATGGATAAAAGAAATAGGACTTTGGTGAAATATAGCTTCGCTGAGATAGACTTTGTGAAATATAGCTTCGCAGAAATGCGCTTCGCGAGATATAGCTTCGCTGAGATAGACTTCGTGAAATATAGCTTTGCAGAAATACGCTTCGCGAGATAAAGCTTCGCTGAGATAGATTTCACTCGGAATCTAGCTTTAGCCTGTCTTAAAAATATCTGTCTGAAGGTCTATCTTCTTTTATTCATCGAGCGCAGTGAGATGCATTTCAACTTTATTTCCAGCCTATTTCCATTTGCCTACCTTTGTGGAAACGCTGATCCATGAAATTTTCTGATTTAGGCCTTACCAAAGAAGTAGTCCTTGCCACCGAAAGAGCAAATTACGTCAAGCCCTACCCGATTCAAGTTCAAGCTATCCCAGCTCTGATAAAAGGAAAGGATCTCCTTGGCATAGCTCCAACAGGTTCTGGAAAAACAGCAGCATACATATTACCTATTCTTCAATATTTACAGAAAAGACCGGCTTCAAAAAGTCGGGGAGTCCCCATTTTAGTCTTAGTCCCTACCCGTGAACTTGCGGCTCAAGTGGCGGAGGTTTCGGAAAACTTTGCGAGATTTTTAAGCAGAAAAGTGAAAACGCTAGCGGTTTACGGAGGCGTATCCATCAATCCTCAGATGCAAAAGCTCTTCGGAACAGATATCCTCATCGCTACTCCTGGAAGATTGCTTGATTTACTTTCTCAAAATGCCTTACAACTTAATCAAGTTGAAATATTGGTTTTGGATGAAATGGACAAAGTCCTCAGTATGGGTTTTCGAGAGGAGATAGATCAGATTTTAGCCGATCTCCCTGGAAAACGCCAAAATATCCTCTTCTCTGCCACGATGGACGAGACGCTTGAAGAGATCATCGTCTCACTTTTGAAAGATCCCGTAAAAATCGAAGTTGAAGCAGAAACTGTCACCACAGATCTAATCGAGCAATACGCCTATCGAATCGAAGCGGAGAAAAAAGGCCCTTTTTTACGCTATTTAGTGAATTCTGGTGACTGGACACGGATTTTGATTTTTGTATCTTCGATTCGAACTGCCGATAATGTCGTGACCAAATTGAATAAGAATGGCGTTGACGCAATAGCTTTTCATGGTGATAAAAGTCAAGGAGCACGTACCGAAGCTTTGGCAAAATTCAAGTCTGGAAAAACCCGAATTTTAGTAGCTACCGACCTTGCAGGACGAGGTATTGATATCAAATTTTTGCCCTTGGTGATCAATTACGAATTACCCCGGTCCCCAAAAGACTATGTGCATCGAATCGGTAGAACCGGTCGAGCTGGTGCGACAGGTGAAGCAATTTCTTTGGTCACAGCGGACGATCTACATCACTTCAAAATCATCCAGAAAAAAATGGGCAAGCATGTGCAGCTGAGAAGCACGGAGGAGTTTGAGTTTTAAGTCAGAAGGCTAAATTCAGAAGGCTAAAATTGGACAAATCAAACATATTAAATCTTGAGTCAGATTATAAAAACTCAGGGCCTTTATGCCTTTGTGGTTGCTATATTCTTTTTTATCCTATGGCTAATTTGGGCCAAAAGACTTTCATAAAAAACCCTCGTGGATTAGGAATCGGCAGTGGGAATGAACGAATAGGCTGGGTCAAACCTGATGCTGAAGGAAAAATTTAAACTTGGAATAAAAATCAAAAGCTTAGCTAGGCTAACCACCTTTGCAGATTTTATTCTTTGTGTACTTATCGAAACCTTTGTGACCTTAGTGGTTGACAATTTCAAACATTAAAACAACGAATGGGGAAGCATCAATAAGAAAGGCAACGCTTTCGAGTAATCAAGTTCAGGATACTCCAAGCCAAGCCTTCTTGAATTTTCGTAATAGGTTTGATGCTGCTGATAATAACCTCTTTCGCTTTGGATAAACCACGCTTTTTCACCAAGCTTTTCTGCCAAAAACCACTTCTCTAACAGTCTTGCAGTTCGTCCGTTTCCATCTACCCAAGGATGTATTTTGACAAAAACTAAATGAGTCATAGCAGCAAAAAAGAACACTTCCTCTAGAGTCATTTCCTTTTCAAGGAACATTGCTAGATCATTGTAAAACTTATCCATTTCGGAAGAAATTTGACTTACCGCTGCTGCCACATATTCAATCCGTCCGTCAGTTGTTGAAACATACATTTGTTGATTTCTCAGCTTGCCTTGCCATTGATTTGCGATCAGATTTTGACTCAGAAGTCGATGAGCTTCAGCCAAATTCTTCTGATTCAATCTATTTTTTCCAGCAAATTCGTAGGCGGAATAGAGATCATCTATTTTGCGCGTGTAGTCAGGCTGAAACATAAATGCATCTCGCTTATGCTTGATATAGCTGTCTAATTCAATTTCCTCGCCTTCTATTTTACTACTGAAAACAGCTGCAACTGAAGTGTAGAAACTGAAATCCAAGACTGATATTTCTGCATCTTTTAGATGATTGAATGCCAAACCAAGACCTTTTGGCAGTTCCAAAAAGTAGCTTTGCAACAAATCACTTGAAAAGATTTCGAGTTTCATTTTCCTACTAGAAAATTTGAAGTTATTGGGATAAAATTACAATTACTCAATTTGTGAAACATGAGCAATAATTTCTAATATGTGTATCCTCATAGGTGCACGTTCCGGTCAAAAACGAAATCTTGATTCGGAATTGGATCTAATTCCCCCTTTCTCAAAGGGGGTAAGAGCCTGTCCCGAATATCGGGAGGAATTTTAGGAAGCAAATCAATTTTAAATCCGGCCATGTGCAAGTAAGCGGATACACATAATTTTTTTTAGATTTATTTTCCATTAGATAAAATTTTCATGAGCCCAATACTTCGCATTTTTCCACTTGTAGCTTTCTTATTTCTAGGTTTCAAAAGCTTTGCCCAGCAAAAGGAAACACCTCCTAATGTCATTCTCATCATTACAGATGATCAAGGATATGGAGATTTAGGATTTCACAACAATCCACATATCAATACGCCGACGCTCGATGCGTTTGCTGAAGGGAGTGTTCGGTTTACCAACTTTTATGTCTCCCCTGTTTGTGCCCCGACCCGCTCCAGCTTAATGACAGGCAGATATTCCTTGCGGACAGGTGTTCGTGATACCTACAACGGTGGGGCGATGATGGCCACATCTGAGCTC
>Ga0209390_10008471_pt1 | contig 12699 bp, 12 predicted proteins | sample BON01_FD_187212 | JGI IMG/M metagenome (GOLD analysis project Ga0209390, IMG submission 187212) | Freshwater microbial communities from Lake Bonney liftoff mats and glacier meltwater in Antarctica - BON-01 (SPAdes) (version 2) | ecosystem: Environmental > Aquatic > Freshwater > Ice > Glacier... | reverse complement strand
ATATGTATGTATATATATATATATATATACATATATATATATATATACGTATATATGTATATGTACATGTACATATATATATATATGTATATGTATGTATATACATATACACATAAACATATTTATATATATATATGTATATACATATGTATACATATGTATATACATATGTATATATGTATATACCTTGACACCTTCGTATGTGTCTCAAGAACCAGACTGAGCTCCTCCATATTTGCGTTTGCGCGTACCCACACGAGACAGCCCTGCCCCTCCTCGTCGCCCGCCCCGACATCTACCCCCGCTGCGCGACTTGCCAGAGCTCGCCACTTTGATGGAGACTTCAAAGGCTCTCCGTTAGCCGCTGCGCTGTCACTCACACCACCCTCACTAGACCTAGTGCTTCCAAACTGCGGGATAAGAACGCGCAGCACAATCCACGACGATGGAGGTTGACTGTTCACCAGGCCGCTTACTCCGCTTGCTGGCACCGTAGTGACGTGGTCTCTACGCTGTTTGCTTGGGGCAGGCTGCAAAATTGTGAAAAGCAAATTGGCCACTGCTGGAAGGTGCAAGTCACGCATGGTCCGTGGTAGCGGCATAGACGTGCGCCACATGTCGCTCGTGCACACCCCCGCCCCACAACTGTCCTCCAATGAGCTGACAAGCCGACCATTCTGCATCAGCATGAGGGGCTCTCCTGCCATAGTAGCATCATATCGTTGGACGCACAGGACCAATTCCGTATCTTTACCAGCCACTGACCCCCTTGCGCTCCCTTTCGCCAACAGCCTCGTGAGGGCGAGCAACAGGGCAGCAGGATTGGAGGTTTCGACATAGGGCACAGGCACTTGAACCTCGCCATAGGTGATGCGCAACCACACGTGGTCGCCGGGATTCCGTGTCAGTGTTTCGTAGTGCAGCCGCAGCAAGCCCTGCCAGTCGACGTTATTTTTCTCCGCAAGGGCGGTGCGGCATGGAATTTCGCGCCCATAGAGCGCACGCCACAGCCCACCCTCCTCCAGGAGGGCAACAAGCTGCCTGGAACTAGAGCACAGCTTTCCGAGGTCACCAACACCCAGCCACACTGCCACACGCCACACGAGGATGTCCCACGGGAGGAGGAGGAGCATAATGAAGTTTTGCAGGACAAACTTTCAAGGGAAATCATTCTACAGAACTCCACGTAGGCATTTCTGGTGCAAACGCCCAAGCAGCTTAGCCTGAGGTGCCCGCGCACCTTGAAACCTTGGAATGGTGGGACATTCTTCAGCCTTGACCATCTCCAACACCAAAAGGCGTCTGGGCTGGTCAATATTGCTGGGGATGCTAGCAACCACGTCGTCCTTCATACCAAACACAATACAACCTGGCGTGCGCAGCCGCCTTGCTGTGAGGGCAGCATCGGAGGCGGCGGCCTCGTCGGCCTACATCCACATTCCGTTTTGCAAGCAGGTTGGCTGACCTGGGCTCCTCACATGCGTGCCTGCGTAATGATCACACAACATATGACTGCTTGGAAAGTGATACACATACCTCTGAACGCAACACAGGCCTCTACGAGCATACACACAGGTATGACGATAAAAAGACGATATACCATACAGGTGCATGTAAAAATACACACATGCGTGTGCGAGAATGGATGAGGTGAGATAGTCGGCGGAGCCAACAGCACGTCGACCTGTACATGCAGCATACAAAACAGTGAAGTCCCTGACCCCCCCCTTTCTCTTTTTCAAGCAGCGCTGCTACTACTGCGACTTTCCGATTTCAGTCGTCGGCGCCGACACCAGCCGGCCTGGCGCAAAGAACGCCATCGACCGCTACCTAGATTCGCTTGCCATCGAGCTCGACAGTGGTGGCGGTGGGGCACTGGACGGGGGGATTGCGAACATCGGCACTACTCTAAAGACTATCTACCTTGGCGGGGGCACGCCATCATTACTCGAGCCCCGACAGGTGGACCGCATTCTTTCCGCACTGGACAAGCGCTTTGGCATCGCCTCAGACGCTGAAATTTCCATGGAGATGGACCCCGGCACCTTTGATCTAGCCAAGGTTTGCAGAAGCCCTCCACCCGCTGCACCCGCTCGCTGCAACCACCCGCTGCATGTTTGCGCTCGTGTTGGCACGGCGCTGAAACGCCCGGCACATTTTGAGGAGACACGGATTTTCCCCATATCAACACATCTCGAAACTCTCCAGGATATCTGAGCACGTTGAGTTTCACGTTTTCTTATCCTGCCTTGTTTCGTCTACTTGCACGTTGCATGTGTGTGCATGTGTGTGTGTGTGTGTGTATGTGTGTGTGTGTGCACGCGGACAGGCAAGGGGTATGCGGGCTGCGGGTGTGAATCGCGTGAGCATGGGTGTGCAATCCTTTGCCGATGAGCAGCTCCAAGCCTGTGGCCGAGGCCATGGTGTCTCCGAAGTAGATGAGGGCGTTGCTTTCCTTCGCAAGGCAGGATTCCACGAACTAAGTTTGGATATCATGTCTGGTCTTCCCGGCGACTCCGTGGAAGGTCTCGAGCGCTCACTAAAGCGCGCGATTTCGCTCGGGCCCACGCATCTCTCCGTCTACGATCTCATAGTCGAAGAGGGAACTGCTTTTGGCAGGTGGTATTCTGCAGCTGGCGATGATGGGCCGAGGAGGGGGCCCCGTGATAAGGGACGGGGGCCGGACTCCTTTGTGCGTGACTTGCCATCTGAGGACTTGGCTGGAGACATGTTCTGCGCCGCCAATAGTGTCTTGACGAGTCACGGGTTTGAGCATTATGAAATCTCCAGCTACGCCCGGCTCCCTCCGGGCGCGCCTGCTGCTGGCGGCGAGGACGACGGTGCGAGGTCACCGCACAGATCCAGGCACAATCTCGTGTACTGGACTCATGCACCATTTATGGCGTTTGGAATGGGCGCTACCTCGTTTGTCGGAGGCACTCGTTTAGCGCGGCCCCGCACGCTCGATTCCTACTCGCAGTGGATTGCCGACGGAGGTTCCGCTACGCTGCTCGTCGGTGGTGCAGAGGATGCTGAGGAGGATGATGAAGAAGACGGGGAATGGTCCGAATTGGTCGAAGTTTTGATGGTGGGTCTCCGAATGCGGCACGGGCTTGATTTGGCTCAACTCACGCGCCAGCATGGCCAACCTCTCGTAGCGCGCGCCCTTGCATGCTCGATCCGCATGTGCGCACGCAACTGGTGGAGCTTACTCCCGGCGGCCGGGTCCGTCTCACGTCCCCACGTGGTTTTCTTTTTTCAAATACTGTGCTTGTGTCGCTCTTCGAGTAAACATATAAAATGATCTGCACACTGTAAGCTGAATAGCCTATATGCTAGTCCACCATGTAAACACATACACTGGTGCCTCCTCGGCCGATTTTCCCTGAGAGGGAGCTAGTGGAGAATCTTTGAGGGTCTCAAGGGTATGACGAAAAGTTTAGTTTCAAATTAATTATTTCAAACAATGAGTGGTATGAGATGGCACTGGGGCATTTGGGGCGAAAGAATATCATCATGATTGAAGATCACACACGGTTCTCTGAAATCACGTGTCAATACAAGTACACATATGTGGTACAAAGTTATTGTGTAGTGAGTTTTCAAGCACACATCACTCAATTCCAACGTTAAATTGAATAAATTTTCCGAGTCGTTCCTATAGTCACAGCGTTTTTGGGTTTTGGGACCGTGACCATGATCTTTTGGCTTTCCAGTTTTTGGCCCTGCTTGTCTCAGGCTGCATACATTGTTGGGAATGTGACGCCCTAAAACAAACGAAAGATTCACAAAGATAATATTTCCATGCGAAGGCCCGGGGCTATTGTGGAATTCCGAGTCAAGTTTCAGTGGGACCCGAAAAAAATACACAAACGATTCCTTTCCGAGTACGAATCTGAGAGTAGTGGACAAACAATGGTTGGAGAGGGAAGAAAGAGACGCGTCACGGTGGCGAGGGTCCACGTATCTCCGAGTCTATTTGATGGACATTGACAACTTAGAAATAATACTATTAAGTCTATTTACTATAAAATTAAATCTGGGAATCATGATATTGGTTGTATATATACATATATACATACATATACAAATATGTATATATATATATATACATGTACATATATATAAATATTTATATATGTTTATATATATATAAATGTATATATATATATATGTATGTATATGTATATATATATGTATATGTGTACATATATATGTATATGTATATGTATATATGTGTGTATTGTATATACACGCGTGTATATATATACATATATATATAGTATATACACATATATATACATATATGCATACATACACCTACATGTATATATATATATATATATATTTATGTATACATATATATATATATATGTACTGTTAAGGCGCTCAGGCTGAGCTGAGGCAAGCCCGGGGAGCAGGGCGACTTTGCTGACTCAGAAACAAGTACTGCGGTACTAAAGTGGTCTCAGCAACCCTAAACTTGAAAAATGCATTCAATGATTTGTTTTCCCCAAACCCTACACCGTGACGAACTTGGGAAAAATTCCGAGGTCACTTGCCAGTGAACCAACTTGAAAAACTTTTGAATTTCAAGCAAAATCATGATACTTGCCAGTGTCATGTCATGGCACCGTGATACGATACACCTCTGCTGCCAGTGCTAGTGGTGCTTCTTCGGCCGGAATGACCTCCGAGTTGCCAGTGTATGGAACAAGACTCAGTCTGCTGCCATGGTACTACTAGTAGGCGATCTCACCCCCGACAACTCTCAAGGACCGTTGATCTGTCTTGTTGTTCGAAGAACCACTGCTGTTCAAATTTAAATCAGTCCTCAAGCCCGTGCGACAAATGGCAGACTCGGATGCGGATGACGGGGTTGTGACTAGCGGGGCTGCAGGAGGGGAGAGACGCCTTCCTTTCAGCGCTAGATCCCTCAGTATTTCTGCGCACCAGCAGCAGCGCGCGAACCTCAACTTCGAATTTAACTTGAAGAAGATCTCTCCCGGCGGCCAGGTTCATCCGAGTCCGTTGCCAACAGTGATTGCTGACTGGTTTAGGGTCACGGTCCAAGGACATAGCCGAGGCTGATTACTTGCATGTCAGGTTTGCGAATCCGGGCGTTTGTTTGACCTGGGGCGGGGGTTGGAGAAAAAGTAGCTTATTGTGCGAGGGGGGTTTCGACTTGATGACTCACGGTCGGCGACAGGGTCGTGACTGCGTCGGTGTTTCTCCCCCAAAGAACGTGACTGGTCACGTTCTGTGAGACGGAGATTCTCACACCCAAAGAACAGTGCCAGCAGCTAAAGCCTCAGGTCTCACGGGGCTGCAGTCTCGATGATACCAGCAGGCACACAGTGCAGGGTAATTCTGGGACATAAAAACCACGTTTTTGACCCAACCAGCGTGTTTCTAAGCACACACTGATGAAGCCAGCACCCAGCCAACCAGCGTTGTTTCTATAAACCACTGATGATTAAGAAACTGCCCACCCAGCCAGCGAGTTTCTACACCCCCCGGCTTGAGCCGGCTCAACTTGTTTTTGAACCAGCCCACTGGCAACCCAATTTTTTTCGAAAACGTCGAGTTGAGCCGGTTCAACCCAATTTTTTTTCCGAAATTCGGGATGAGACGGCTCAACTCGTTTTTTCCTCCCAAAATTCGGGTTGAGCCGGCTCAACCCGAGTTTCGTAGGTCGGGCTAACATTGTTCCAAAATCCCTTTTTTGCCGGGGTCTCCCGGGCCCACTTTTGGGTTGAGCCGGCTCAATCCACATATTTGAGATTTGGGTTTAGCCTGGACTGGTGGACAGGCTCAACTCAAAAAAATGTGAAAAAAAGTGGTTTTCGGGGAAGTGTCCGTATGGACTCTGGCTGATTGCGAGTGGCGCGCGACGGCTCCGGCCGCTTGCCGCGCGCCCCGGGGGATGTAGAAACTCGCTAGCTGGGTGGGCAGTTTCTTAATGGTTTATAGAAACAACGTGGCTAGCAGGCTGTGTGCTGGCTTCATCAGTGTATAAACTCCAACTTTGTAGTAAGAGATTTTACTGTGAATCATCAACAAAATCATACAGAAAATCATTATGAATTTTCACAGAGAAAATCTGAGATTTTCACAGAGAAAATTAAGATTCTCATAGAGGAAATTAAGATCTCCATGGATAAAATTCAGATTTTCATAGAGGAAATCATTGAGAGACTGCCCAAATCGCTGCCAGCGGGTTTCTAAAGCAAAGTGCAAGAAACCGGCCAAATTCCAGACAGCGGTTGCTATTTGCCAGTTTTTATGTCCCTGAATGACCCTGTAGTTGGATGAGAGATTTTAATAACACATACCAGATATGATGTCACATACTTTCAGATTGATCTAACAAACCCGCTACGTATCAGTTTTCAAAAACCTTTTCTTTCGGCAGCAAGCGCCCAACCCCCGCCAAAATATGCGCCACAACTCATGGTGATAAATCCAAGCGGGGCGGTCTCTGCCAGTCTCATACCCTGCACTCGACAGTCTTGTTTGATATGCTCTCCTGCTTACTATCCCAGGCCAACTTGAAGTGGACAATAGTGTGCTATGTCTGTCTGACGTGCTGTGAAAATCTGTTGGAAATCGTGTTCCGGGGTGCCAATCCAAAGACTTTCATTCTTACACGTTTAAAAAAATAAACCAGACATCTGGTAGGAAACATAATGTGTTCCAACCTGAGTCTGAGAGTCTTTGCTGTAAGAACGAAGGGGAAAACATGCTACTCGCAAAAACAAAGACAGCAAATAAGCAACCCCAGTTGCTTGTGTGAAATTTGATGGCTCTCGATATCACCACTCGTTCTGCTCCTACCGTTCTGGTACACAAGCCCTGAAGCGGCAATATTACTGTCGATTTCACATTAAAGCGCTCCACCACCGCGCGCCCGAGTGTGCCCAATTTTTCGACTCGATGGTCCCAAAATTACCTCCCGCAAAATCCTATACGACAGCATCATGGCTTGCCTCAGGTACTGCCTCCTCCACGGCATCTTCCTGCTTCCCCTGTCCATTCTTTTCCTCTTCAGCCAATATGTCCTCTGGTGAGCCCTTTGCTTCCAACCCCTCATCATTTGCAGCGACCCCCACTTCATCAGCAGCCGTGGCAACACCGGCAGCAGCAGCAGGCATTTCATTCTGTGCCAGCTGCCGCAATTTGTCAATATCACTCATTGCATCAAACGCTTTGGCAGCAATCTGTGCCTCTGATAGTGGCGGCGGCTTGCGTTCTTCGTATTTCCCCTGGATACAGAATTGGTTAGCCTGTTGGTTGGCAAGCAGACGCGGCTTCTCGAAGGTCCACACGGTGCCATCCTCTTTGTACACAGTCACGTGCTCAATGTCGGTGACTGGGTTCAATCCTTGTTTGCGCAGCGCGTTTTGAAACTTCACGTCGTCCATCTTGCTCCTCTTCTTCCTGACAGCCTTGAACTTTCTTCGCGCAGTTCCGCGCCCCCCAATCCGGAGCGAAGCGCCCAACTTGCGCAGAGCCTCGATCTTGAGCTCGTCGACTTGCAGCACTATTTTATTCTCCCCTTCATCCGCGTTCTCGACTGCTTCGTCACCCACGTTGAGCTTATGCTCGACAGCAGATGCAGCAGCAGACTGGTCAGTTGTGGCAGCAACCTTGTCAGCTGAGACAGCCTTGTCCCTGTACGAAGGGGCTTTGACGCCATTCGGAGCCGCTTGCTTCGTGGCACCCTTGGCGCCAGCCCCGCCTCTCAAACGAATTACACTGTCCTGAACCGCTGCAGAGCCCAGTACTGTGGCCAAGGGCGAGCACAGCCGGCGTGCACTTGCGTCATTTGTTGGCATCACCCGACCCTTAGGACCACGGGTGCACACGGCCGCACGCAGTGGCGCCACCGCGCTGGCACTGGGCGACGAACAGGCCTGCGGTATCAAGGCTGACGTGCTTGCAACTAGGAGCATCAGCATGGCTGATCTCCTGGAGGCAAGGCCTAACACAAGAGGCCCAGCGCCACCCCGCCCCCGGCTACCCCCCCTTGATTCGCCACGGACAGCAGCCCCGGCACTCTCTTCCGCGCACCCGCCGTGTCCTTGCTCGGACCCTAAACCAGTCGAACCGGGGGAGATCTTGCCGTTCATTGCCGCCGCCGCAGAAATCTCCACCCTCCGATCCGAATCGGACTGACGCGCAGAAATACCCAGGGTATTTCTACCCCCTGGGTTCTCAGGGGGGCCTGTCTCCCCTCCTGCAGCCCCGCCAGTCGTAGCCCCACCACCCTCCATTAATGTTGCACGGGGCGATGCGGGAATGGTTTAATTTTTTCCAGGAGCAGTTTAGGTTCCACGAACAACGAAGCAGTCCAACGGTCCTGACAGTGATGTCGGACGAAGCTGTTCCAACCCAGGAGATACCTTCAGAGGAGGCACAATCCGAGGTGTGTGCATGACGAAGTAGTATTTTTGGTGTGTATGCGTGTACGCATATATGTGTTAAAATGTCATTTTATACTACTGTGTGCATTCATCGATCTATAGACAGGCAGATTTAACGTTTGCATACATGTTACGCTCGTCCCTCGTGTGCTCTCTATCGCCCTCTCGTGCGCTTTGTCCTCCATGCTGTTGCCTTTTTCCTTTCCCTTTCTCTCTCTTGCGCGCCTCTCTCTCTCATGCTTGCTCTTTCTCGCTCTTCTCTCGCGTATATTTGCTCTCACATGGGTGTGTGAGTGCATAAATCGACAGACAGATCTGTCGTTTCTCATCTATACGTTTGTATTTTGTGACGTACATGGATCGAGGTTAATGGTTTTGATCATGACGCACGCATTGCCATTTTAACGCAGCGCTGCATTAAAAATGGCAATGCGTGCGTTGTGATTAAAAAGAAGACACAGAAGCTTTGGCGTTGCATCCCAGCATGCAACGCGCAGGGACATTGGAGTTCCAGACAAATGTGTGCATGCCACTTCTCCACGGTGGCTTCAAAATGGCACTGATTTTCCGCGCCTCCATCCTGCGTTTTCAAACGCAGGCCCCGGCTGCGGCCGACGAAGCTGCTTCCACCGAGGCTGAAGCTCCCGCCGAGGCTGAAGCTCCCGCCGAGGCTGAGGCTCCCGCCGAAGCTGAGGCTCCAGCGGAGGCTGAGGCTCCAGCAGAGGAAGAATCTGCAGAGGGGGATGCTGCACAATCACAAGCACCTGCTGACGGCGAATCGGCAGAACCGGTTGCGGCTGAAGGCGATATGGGGGCAGTGCTGGCTGAGGGTGATGAAACGGGTGATGCCACAACGCTGGAAGGCGACGATGCAGCCGCACACGTGGAGAGCGACGCCGCAGCACCCACTGAAGGTACGATTATTGTTATATATTATTGTTAACAATCATATGTTATTGTAATATATTATTGCATGATAACAATCACATATTATTGTATAGTTGTATATTCCTTTTGTATAACGCAGAAGGATCAATGTAGAACCTGACAGGAATATTTTTACACTCCCAACATGGTCCGTTGTTTCATCAGAATAAACGATGCCACTGACTATACCACAAAAAATTATCGCACACATGATATATTTGCATATATGGATACATGCTTATTTTGTAAGTTTAATTTGACGTCCACTTCTCGTCAGCACGTTTGCAGTACGAGGCCCATGGAGTGAAACAAATATTCGATTCTGGGCACAGACAACACGTAATTTCGAGCGTTCCCTACATCACTCTGTCCACGATATTCTGTACAACCGTAAAATAGGGGGTCTCACCCTTGCTGTTACAACATGTGCCAGCAGTGTGTCTGTGCGGTGCTGATTCGATTCCTCGTAGGTGCAGGCGAGACCGGCGAACTGGCAGCAGAGGGACAAGATGCAAATCAAGGGGAGGTTGCACCTAGCGGAGACGGGGAAGGGGGTGCGGTGGGTGACACTGGCGATCCAGCAAATGAAGGACAGGGTGGAGAGGCAGCACCGAGCGGAGAGGGAGATGGAGAAAGCGTGGAGGAGGGAGGCACCACCGCCCCTGCACGAGAGGGTGACGAAGCAGCTGCGTCTGGGGGCGAGGAGGAAGGTGGAGAGGAAGCACCGAACGGAGAGGGGGGTGATGCAGGAGGCGTGGCACCTGCTGAGCTAAACGCCGAGCGGCTGGAGGCAGCGACGAAAATACAAAGTATTGCGAGGGGCAAGGCGTCACGAGAGCGTGTACAGCGCATCAAAATGGGTGACGAGGATGCCTTTACCGAGAGTGGGGACAAAGTGAGAAAGGCCAAAAAGTCGGCCGATGGCGTAGCGGAGGGGGGCGGCGAGGGCGAGGCCTCGCTGGAGGAATCGATGGAGGGCGAGGTGGTGGAAGGCGAGGACGCAGTGTTGGATGACAGCGAGATGGACGATGCCGAGGCAAAGGCATTAGCCGAGCTGAAGGCGCGCGAAGAAAAAGCACGGTTCGAGGCAGAGACGCGGCAGGCACGCATCAATGAGCGGCTAGAAATCTCGAGAAAATACCAGGCAGCCAACGCGCAAAAGGAGGCGCTTGTTGCGGCGAACGCCGAGCTGCAGCGCAAACTCGCTGCGCACCTCGCTGCTAAGCGCAGCGAAGAGGCTGCTGCGGCAACGGCGCCCGAGGAGAGTGCGGAGGTGTCGCAGGGCGATATGGAGACGCGGTATTTCCAGTCGCTGCGGCAAGTAGCCGACAACCGCGCGGAGCTCGAAAAGGTGCAGCTGAGTTATGACCACATGGCGCTCGACATGAAAACACGCCTAGAGCAAAAGCAAGACAAGGTGCGCCAGCTCAAAGAGACCTACTCCGACGTGAAAACTGCAGTGGCCAACGGGACGAGCGCGGGATCAACAGGGCGTCTGATTCCCGCCAAATTGCTCAAGCAGCTTGAGGAGCAGGCGGGCGAAAAGGAGGTGGAGTTGGAAAAGGTGCGCCTGCGCAACATTCATCTGCGCAACCAGCTGCGCAAGCTCGAGGGCAACCTGCGGCGCAAGGAGGAGCTGTCCAACGAGCTGCACCTCATCGACTTTGAGCAGCTCAAGATCGAAAACCAGACGCTGAACGAAAAGATTGAAGAGCGCAACGAGGAGCTGCTCAAGCTGCGCAAAAAGACCACCACCACCGTGCAAGTCCTCACGCACCTCAAAGAAAAACTCCAGTTCGTGCAGGCTGAAAACCAGCTGCTCAAAGTCGAGTTGGCCCAACTTGAGGCTGAGCTCTCAACGCATAGAGACGCCCTCACCCGCGCCAAACACGACCGTGACTCTCTCCGCTCTGAAAACTTGCGTCTTCGCGGCGAAGCTGGCCTTATTGGTACTTTCCCCCCTGCCTGCCCTTTTGTGCCCCTATTGTTTCCTTCCCCTCCACTTCCCTGCCTCGTTGCACCCCCACCTTTCCTTCCCCTCTCCTTTCTTTTCCCCTTCCCTCTCTTTGTCCCTCGGTGCGCACGGGCTGTCTGTCTCTCCTTGCCCCCTCTCAACAACACCCTTGCTATCACCATTGTTGATGGGATCCAAAAAAAAACGCACCGCAATGTTTCCAGGCAACAACGACCTCCTCCGCGATTTCGACCGGCGCAAAAAGGACATTGCTTCGATGCAGTTGACACTGGAGGGGCTCAAAGGGCGCCACCGCACATTGCGTCAGCAGACTGTCGATTTGTCTGCCAAGGCTATCACCCAATACTAGCTACTGTAAATCCGAAGTCGATAAAGTACCCGATAAAAAGGAATAAAACAAACAATAAATGTGCATCATACGATTATTTGAAAAGAACGAAATGACGCGAGTTATATCAATGAGCGATGCATCCTTAGTACCAATAGAATTCCTAAATCTCCAGATCTTGTTTTCAAGATTCTAAAACGAAGGTTCTGGTAGTACAAATCCTGAGGGGCTCAGAGGCCGCCAGCGCACCCTTGGTGACGAGACAGTCAAGATGTTTGACCATATTCAAAAACAACACCATATTGAAACACATAAAAATGAGGAAAAAAAAATCAACGAATTTTTTTTTTCAAATCTCCCTTGGTGACGAGACAGTCAAGATGTTTACCACGACTTTCACCCTGTACAGGGTGGCGAAGAGGCACAAGATGCCTCATTTCTACAAGTTTCTTGCCTCAAACGAGCCCTAGATTTAGTGGATCTCTTGCAGAAAAAGACCTGCAACTACAGGCGTCCTATGTATTTTTGCCACTCTGTACAAGAGGTTCTCTGCCTAGGCGACACCTACAGTATGGGGTGGCTTCGGCTAGTAGGCTCCTTAAAATTTTAGGTCTCTTTTGCAAAAGAGCCCTAAAAAAAGAGAGGATATTCTGCAAAAGAGACCTATAATTTTAAGGAGCCTACTAATCGTAGCCACCCCTAAAGGCGCACGAGAGTGATACTAGATGTTGCATGTGTGGTTACCACGCAGTAGTAGAGGTGCGCCAGCTCGGTACTAGAGGTTCGCGTGGGTGTCGCGCCGCTTTACGAAAGATTTTAGCGAGAACCCCAACCTGAGGCTGCGGTCTCAGTAAGAGCTATGGCCACGCAGTGACATGACTGAGTTCTAGAACAGAGTTTTTGAAGTTTAGAACTTGTTCTATTACGACATTTTTTGTTGACGTCTTTTTTAAGAGGTTGGGACGGCAAGAGAAAGTTGTCGCGTCGTTGGCCTAATACAAGCACATTTGCACCAAATGATCGTTTGCATTATGCTTACTGTG
>Ga0209390_10008470_pt1 | contig 12700 bp, 7 predicted proteins | sample BON01_FD_187212 | JGI IMG/M metagenome (GOLD analysis project Ga0209390, IMG submission 187212) | Freshwater microbial communities from Lake Bonney liftoff mats and glacier meltwater in Antarctica - BON-01 (SPAdes) (version 2) | ecosystem: Environmental > Aquatic > Freshwater > Ice > Glacier... | reverse complement strand
GGCTTTGGGCAAATCGGCGATGCAGGAGTCTTACCCTTCCATGTGGGTGTGCATGATGGACCTCCCTGGCCCTGGGAAGGACCAGCTTGCCCTCCTCCCCTCCTCCACCGGCAACAGCGCTGCTGACCTCAAGCTGGCTGTGCCGGCGGCGGCGCGTCTGCTGCAGCTGCTGGACACGGAGACGTCGAGCTATGGTCGGAATGACCCTCCCGAGCAGCTGGCCTTTCGCCGTGGGCAGTGGCTGACGCAGAAGCTGCGTGAGGCCGAGCTGCAGCAGGATATTGACCCTGCGGTGCTCAAGAAGATTGAGGAGGCCACGCGTGCGAACGTCTTCCCCCCTCCTGGAGTGGAGGTGGTGATCCGCAAGAGCCTGACGCCTGATGCTTGGTATTTGGTTACGGGGGGATTGGGTGGGTTGGGCCTGCATGCTGCTAATGCTTTGGTGCGTCATGGGGCGACCAAGCTGATTTTAACGAGTCGGGGGGGGAAGCCGACGGCGCAGTATAAGGGGGACTTGGACGCAATTTCCTCGATTCCGGGGGTGACTATTCGTCCGTTTGCTTGTGATACGGGGGAGCGGGCGGCGGTGTTTAAGATGTTCCAGGAGTTTGAGAATGATGGGGGCGTTCGGGGCGTGGTTCATTGTGCGGGGATTCTGGCTGATGGTAACTTGAGGCAGCAGGATGTGGATAAGCTTGGGGCGGTCTGGGGGGGGAAGGTGGATGGAGCCGTGAATCTGCATATGGCCTCGGTCCGTCAGGCCCGCCCGTTGGACCTCTGGATTACTTATTCCTCGTCTTCGGCCTTGATGGGCTCGCCGGGGCAGTCGAATTATTCGGCGGCCAACACGGCGTTGGACTGCATTGCGGCCTTGCGGCGGCAGGCGGGCTTGGTGGGGACGAGCTTCCAGTGGGGGGTGTGGGTGGGAGTTGGGTTTGCGGAGCCTGCCTTTTTGGATCAGCTTGACTCGGTTGGTTTCCCTTCTATCACCAAGAGCGTGGGCAGCCTGGTGTTGACGGCGTTGCTGAATCGCAGTGGCATGGCGATGCCCAAGGTGGTGTGCTGCCACCCTGTCAAGTGGTCGGTGTTCGCGCAGCGTGGCCCTGAGTACATGATGTCGGGCGACCTGGAGTGCTTTGAGCCGGTCAAGAATCGCACCCCCCCCAAGCAGGAGCCCGTGCCCTTGACTGATGATATGAAGGCATATGGTGTGTTGGAATCACCGGTGGATAGGACGGAGATGGTGGAGAACGTGTTGATCAGCAGCTTGAAGAAGGCGACGGGGAAGGAGATTACCAAGACGCAGAATTTGGGGGATTGTGGCATTGCTTCTTTGGAGGCGGTGGAGCTGATTGAGACGCTCATTCGTCGCTTCCCTGTCAATATTGCCTTGGGCAAGCTGCTGGAATACCCGACGGTCGAGTCGCTCTCAAAGTACGTCGGCACCCAACTCGATCGCATCGTGGACTCCAAGCGCTCCCTCCCCCTCTCCCGGGGGCAAGAGGTCCTCCTCGCTCAAGGCCTCAGCCGCTCTTACATCTATCAAGAGATGACCTTCCACGGCCCCTTGGCGCCGCACGCGTTGGTGGAGGCCTGGCGGCAGCTCTTGGGACGGCACCCGGTGCTGAGGACGATTTTGGACTTGAAGCCCGGGGAGGGGATTGGGCGACAGCAGACGTTGCCGTTGGAGGATATGCCCTACAAGGAAATGTATGGGTCGGTCATCTCGGCGACCAAGGCCAAGGACACCCACAGCTTGGAAGTCGTCCTGGGCAATGCTGCTGATACCATGAACAACATCCCAGGCGCCCGCCTCCTGTCCGTCAAGCTCGCCACCAAGACCAGCACCAACTCCAAGGACTCCACCGTCCTCCTGGCCGTGCCGCGCATGCTCCTCGATCGCTGGTCCCTCCGCCTCCTCGGCAGCGAACTCACGGGCCTCTACATGATGTCCCAAGCCGTCGCCTCCGCTGCTCCTGGCGCTGCTGGCCCCACCCTCTCCCCTCCTCTCATGTCCTACCACGAGGCCATGAAGCAAGCTGCTACCAAGGAACTTAAGGGCGGCCCCAACATCTCAGCCGGTGCCCGCTCCTCCCTCCGTTCCGGCGCTTCCTCCTCGGGCAGCGAGAAGGCTCGCACGCTCGTGCCTATGAGCATCACTGGCCTGACGGAGAACACCAAGCCCAAGGACGATTCCCAATCTACCAGCTTGACCCTGCCTCCCGCCCTGGCCGCCGAGCTGAGTGCGTACGCAATTAAAAGCCGGATCCCCCCCTCCACCGTCCTGCTCTCTGCCTTCCTCCTCTCCTTGTGGGAGCGATCGGAGAACACGGAAGCCTCTGTGTTGGTCGATCTGGACCAGCGCGTGGCCCGCGGCGATGTGGTGGGGCCTGTCCTCGTCCCTTTCAACGTGACCCTCCAACGTGCCCACGCCTCCCGTGGCCCCGGCGAGCTTGCCTATCACGTGCGAGAGACGGTCGATGAGACCCTGCAGCTGCTGCAAGCCCCCTCGACCCGCACGACGGAAGGCGCGCTCCGCCCCATCCCTGAGGGGGTCCCGGGCTTTGCCTTCCAGGAGGTGCCTTTGTCTGGGAAGGAGATTGGTGCTATCGGCGACAAGAAGATGCAAGGCCTCCAGCTCTCTGTGGTGGCTCGGTTGGCGGCTGATAAGAAGAACACGGAGTATGTCCTTAATTTGGCCTCGGGGCCCGGGCATTCCATGACGGATTTGAGGGGGCTGATGGACCGTTTGGCGTTCAACACGCGAGAGGTCCTCCTCCCCACGGCCTCCCGCAAGAAGAAGGACACGCCTTTCCAGGCCCCTGTGGCCAAGGCGGCTGCTGGAATGTTGGCTGCGAAGGGTGGTGTGCCTATGACGATTGACTCGGGCAGCGCGGCGGCGGCGGCGGGGGAGGAAAAGCAAGTGCAGGGTACGCCGTTGCCGACGGCTTTGGTGGCGCTGTTGCAGTTTGTGGGGACGGGGATTATTGGAACTGTGTTGGCGGTGCCTCTTTTGTTGGTCTGGCCCTTGGTGACACTTGCCTTGAGCAATTTGGGGCAGGCGGTGACGTTGGCTTTGGTTCCTTTATTTTATCACTTGGTGGGGTTGATTGTGGCGGGGGAGGTGTTGGTGCTGCGGGAGGTCTTGACCCGTGGCAGCCTCCTCCCTGGAGATTATGCGGTGAATTCTGTGCCATTTTTGCGGTGGTGGTTCATGACTCGTTTGCTTGCCTTGACCAGCCCGGTGTATCTTGATCATATGAAGGGTACCTTTGTGTATATCTGGTGGTTGCGGGCGTTGGGTGCCACGGTGGGGGACAAGGTGCGTTTCCACGCAGGGACGGTGCTGACGGATCCTGACCTTGTTAAACTGGGGGATGATGTCTTGTTGGGGAAGGGCGCACGGTTGATAAGCTCGATTGTGCGTGATGGGGTGTTGCGGCGAGGATGGGTGGTGGTCGGGGAGCGGGCGCACGTCGGCACGCATGCTGTGATGTTGCCTGGCTCTCAGTTGGGGCGGGACTCGCTTTTGGACCGTCTGTCGGTGGCGGTGGAGGGGCAGCAGCTGGCGGAGAATAGCGTGTATGAGTCGTCGCCGTCTCGGTTCCGGCGCCCGCGGGATGATGTGGACACGGCCGCACACCAGGGGGATACCCCCGGAATTGTTTCCTTGGACGTGCTCTCCTTTGTGCTGCAGGCGTTCTTGGCCCCTGTCCTCGCCACGCTTGCCGCCTCCATTGCCTATCAGCCGACGGCGGCCTTGGCAGTGACTCTGAAGCTCTTCCCCTTCTTCAACTGGTCAACCTGGCCGGAGGGCCCCGTCATCTTCGCGCTCTTCTCCACGATTGGCGTGGTGCCGATGCTGGCCTTCCCTACCCTCTTTGCGTCCATGACCTCTCTGACGGCCCAGGCAGCCCTGCTCCCTGATCGTGTGCTCCTCTACACGGCTCGACAGGCGGGCTTGCCTAATATTACGGCTGAGGCTATTCGTAATCTGTTCAAGACCGCGGAAGGAGTGGCTCTTATTAAGCCGACTTTGCCGGCGGGTATGGCTTTGGAGGGTGTGCCGGGAACGGACTCGTTGGTGTTTGTCACGACGGGCGCGCAGGCCGTGAAGGAGGTGATGATCGATGCGTTTGGTTTGCCAGCAGCGACGATGTATGGTGTGATTGGGATTGTCTGGATCTTTGCCTTGGGCTTTATGATTCAGGGGTTTATCTTAACGTTTTTGACTAACTTGGTGTATTATCTGTTGCTGGCCCCGCCTGTGAGCAGCAATGCTTATCGTGTCCGAGGGTACAAGGCGCATTTGCGTCAGATTAAGATTTCGGTGTTGCGGTGGGCGTATGACCGCTTTATGCGTTTGTTTGTCGGCACGGATTTCTTGCCTACGTGGTATTGGACGCTGGGGGCGAGGGTGGGGAAGAATGTGGTGATTGCGAACACAGACGTGTTTGAAGACCCGCATTTGATTTCTTTGGGGGATCAGTGCACGATCACGGATTACGCGGCCTTGGAAACGGTGAATGAGCCGGGGAATGGGTATGCAGTCTGTGGCCGGGTGAAGGTTGGGAAGGACTGCGTGGTGGGCGTGCGGGGGGTGGTTGCCCCTGGGACGGAGATGTCGGATGGCTCGATTGTCATGCCTCAGTCTGTGGTGGCTGGAGGGGTGGTGGCACCTGATGCGGTGATGATGGGTGTGCCAGCCGTCAAGATTTTGGACCGGTCGTCCTTGCCGGGCAATGCGCCGGCGGAAGGGCAGGGGGGAGGGATGGGTGGATGTTTGAAGTGGGGGTTGGGGTCGTGTGGGTATGAATGGTTGGTGATGCGGAGTGTGCAGGGGTTGCTGGCGCCGTTGCTGTCGTGTGGATTGACGTTGTTGTTGGTCTTGGTGTCGGCTTACCCGTCGGTGCTTTTCTATTTGTGGGCCATGGCGGATAAGGCTGCGAATGGAGCGGGCTGGCCCGTGTTGCTTGCGCAGGTGGCCACGCCGATTGCCTTCCTTATGTTCTGGGTCTCGATTCTGGTGGTGGTGGTGGTGCAGAAGTGGGTGTTGCGCTGGCGACAGACGGAGGGGATGACGGTGCCTGTGCGAGGGCCGTCGTATCACGCGCGGATCCAGACGTTGGTCTTCCAGAACTATGCGGGGGCAGCAGCGCTGGAGACCTTGAGGGGGTCAGTGTTGGCGCCGTGGTATTTGTGGTTGTTGGGGGCGAAGGTGGATGGGAGTGCGTATGTGAACACGTTGTTGATCACGGAGCCGGATTTGGTGACGGTGGGCAAGCAGGCGGTCTTGGACACGGACGCTGTGTTGATGTCGAATGCGTTGGAGGGGAGGAGTTTGGTGTTGGGGCCGATTGTGGTGGAGGACCATGCGAGGATTGGCTCGGCGTCATTGATGCTGAGGAATTGCAGCGTGAAGCGAGGGGCGGAGTTGGCGGAGACGGCTGTGTTGCCCCCGACGTTGTCGTTGCGGGTTAAGGGGGTGAGGTATGGGGCGTTTGTGTTGGAGGACCCGCCCAAGGATGATGATGCGGTTTAAGTTATTTAGGAGGAGGAGGAGTAGAAGGAGGGAGGGAGGGAGGAAGAGAGAGAGAGAAGAGAGTTGAAGGAGGAGTAGGAGGAAGTAGGGAGGGAGGTAGAGAGAGAGAAGAGTGTATGACGTACGTATTTATATTAGACTAAAATTTGGTTGGAGAGGGGAAGCATGTTGGTCTTGTCTATTGAGAGGAGAGAGAGAGAGAGAGAGGAGAAGCAGTATGTGTTTTCATTTGGCTGTCACTATATTTGATTTGCATTGGCGAGAAACACATATCTCTTTACTATTGTCTTACAAGATGATTTTACTTACCGACTGTATAAGAGTAGCAGTAGCCAAGTTTCAGTTAAAGCGAACAAACGATGTGTGTGGTGCGTAAATAATAAAGGAGGAAAGGATATGAAAGGAGCTGCAGATGAGAAAGGGGGGATGGAGAGGGTCACCAGGCAACCAGTGGGATGGGCGGTCTGACTGATTCTCTTCGTTCCTCATTCCTTGTCTTGGGCAATTGGAAGGACTGGAAAGGTAGGAGATATGTATGAGCGAGCAGGGGGTCGAATTCTTGTTGTGTACGTGTGTGTCTTCTCCCTTTTGGCCTTGGCAGAGGGTGTTGGCGGGTTTTGGGGAAGGAAGAAAACGAAAAGAACGGGAGTCATAATAGACACTATGGAGAAATAAAGCATCACACCTTAAACTCTACATGTGTTTTAGACAAGCGACCGAGACAGAAGAAAAAGGAGAAGAAGAAGAAGAAGGAGAAAAAGAGACAGGAAGAAAACCACAACCAGCTCGCACACTTGTAGGTGTGGGAAACGAGAAAATGGGGCGGGACAAACAGCCAAACGAAAAGAGAAAAATAAAAGAAGCTACATACACACAAACAGAACAACACATTATTTGCATTTGATCCTTTTGATATTGAATTTTATTGCTTTCCTATTCTCCTCGTCGGACAGTCTGTAGTTAGGCCTTTACATCCAGGGAGCGGGGCCGATATGTTCCCTTGACGGGCCCGGGCCTCTTACAAGGCTGCTGATGGGCGCTGCTGCGGCTATCTGCCACCAGCGGGCTAAGTGCATGACTGAAGGATAGGTTTATCAAGGAGCAGTCGCCTTTTCCAATTCCATTGCTGCCGAAAGTGTGTTTGCCTGTACTCAGACCGGGGCGTTTTTCTCAACCTCCTACCCCAATCGCCGATTCGCCGCCACAACGCACATCACAGTGCACGCAAGGCGATGGGGGGGCGCCCTACAATCACAACCACGTGTGACGTGGATATCCTTCTACTTTTGGGTGTCAATGCTGCTCCCTTGTATTCTCCTGGCATGTCTGGTCTTAGGTTTCTATTCTCAAACATCAATCGCACACACACTTCCCCATCTTCAAACCACACAAAAACAACAGAAGGCCGCCAAGCCCAGCCAACGTCAGCCATGACTACGCAGGCCGTCGACGTCCTGCCCGCGTCCATCAACATCCATGTGGCAAGCAACAACAACAACGACGAGGAGGTCAAGGAGGCATACCCGCCGGTGTCGTCGCCGCAGCTGGAGCGACAGGATGCACACCTGGAGCAAGAGGATGCACACGCCAACCGGAATGGGGATTCGGCAACGCCGGCAAAAGTGCTGGAGTGGAACGTGGCCGAATATAAAGTGAAGCTGCGCAAGGGCGGCGGGAAGATCATTTTGCAGAACGTCGTGGGGCGAGCCGAAGCCGGGACGTTCAATGGTATCCTGGGTCCCAGCGGGTGTGGCAAGACGAGCCTGCTGAACTGCCTGGCCTTGCGCAACTCTCGTTTCACGGGTGCACTTCGATTAGACGGCAAACCGCTGAATGGGACCTACTTTCCCCAAGCTGGGTATGTCTACCAGAAGGAGCTCTTTTTCCCGCATGTAACCGTACGAGAGCATTTGACCTTCCACGCCATCAACCGTTTAAGTCGGATTCGGACGCCAGACGAGTGCAAGGCGCGAGTAGACAGGGTGATGGAAGAAGTGAATTTGACCAAGGTCGCCGACCAGAAGATTGGTGGAGGGGAGTTTTACATTTTTGCAGGCCTGTCGGGCGGGGAGCGGAAGCGCCTGAACATTGCCACGGAGCTGTTGGCGGACCCTTCGATCTTGCTGCTGGACGAGCCCAACTCTGGCCTCGACTCAGTGATGGGCGAGCTGGTTTGCCTCCTCCTCAAAACCATCGCGCTCCGCCCTCCCCAGCGCATTGTCATCATGTCCATCCACAGCCCCCCTCCCCGTCTCTACATGCTCTTCTCCCACGTCACCCTCCTGACCAGCAAGGGCGAGCTTGCCTACTGGGGACCACGGGGCAAGCTTCTGCCATTTCTCGAAGGGCTGGGGTACCGGAAGCCCTCCAACTATAACCCTGCCGATTTCCTCCTGGAATTGGCGTCGACAAAGAAAATCGCTGAAGGCAAAGCCCTCGCTCTGGCGGCGGACAGTCTTGCCTCTCACGAGCAGGCACTGTCCGTGACTGTGGAGGGTCCTCTCTTGGTCGAATCGCAATCGAGCCCTTGCCTGGTCGCGGCGTGCGAGCAGATGATCTCGCAAGAGTTTCCCGCCATTCCGGTTGATAAAAACCACAAACGCTTGTTGTTGGGTGTCAAGGGTGCTCGTTCCTCGGGCTGGGTTTCGTTTAAGACCAACTTGTGGCGCTCGTGGTTGTCACAGAAGAGGGAGTATTTAGGCTTTGCTGTGGGGGTGGGTATGAATGCGGGACTTGGCCTGATTTTTGGCGTGCTTTACATTAATCAATTGCCAAAAGACAAGGGGCGGAACACCGCGGGGTATCTCTTCTCCCTTCTGGTGTGCCTTCTCATAGCGTCCACGATCGCGGTCTGCTTGAACTTTCCCTTTGACGCTGCCATTCTGCTGCGTGAATATTACGCTGGCGCCAACAAGCCAGGGGGATACTTTCTTGGTCGGACCCTTGCCGGCGTTCCTGCTTCCTTATCCTTCATGATTATCGGAATCGTACCCTATTATATGGTGGGGCTCGCGTCAGACGCTGGGGCGTTTGGGAGGTTCTGCCTCGTGTTTTTCATCATGAATTTTGCAGCTCAGTCTCTCGGGTACCTGGCGTCTTCCTTCTCCGCAAATCCCCTGGTAGGGCTCTCGATCCTCCCTTTGCTCACCACGCCCATGATCCTCTTTTCTGGCATGCTGTACGAGCGTAATTCCGTCCCACATAGCATGAAGTGGATTCAGGATCTGTCTATCATGAATTACGGTTTTGCTCTGCTGGTCATCAATGATGTGGAGCACGCCAATCCCCAAACTCGAAATTTCTTGCTGAATTTCTTGCAAGTCAAGGAGTCGGATTATTCCCATTTCATGGTCAAACTCGTGGTGTTGTCGGTGTTTTATCGTTTGGCGGCAATGGCGGTCTTGTGTATGCGCGTCAAATACCTGGCAAAGGCACAGTAACTGGCAAAGGCACAGTAAAACAGGGAGAAAATAGTTAAGTGGAGGAGGGAGGGAGGGAGGGAGGGAGGGCACGAGTGCCGGAAGATGGGAGGGGGAAATGTCAAAACATGCGGGAGGCCAAGGAGCAACACGTGAAATAGAAGTCGAGAATCGTTAACGGACATGGTAAATTCGTAGAAAAGTACAGGTGGTATTTATTTACGTACCACCGGCACACCACAAACCAAGGCAAGACTGTAGGCTGTAGATAATAGGCGCGGCAAACGGACCATGCGAATTCAAGCAGACGCGCGTAGGCAAGCAAGTCTAGGGATCACAGAGTGAGTTTTAGCTTACAGACAAGATGCCGTAACAGACGAAATCACCAATGCACACAAAGGATAAGCGGTGTGATGCTACTTTTAGAATACAAGTAAGACATATCGAGGTCCTTGTAGTGGGAAGAACTAGAGATGACCTACTGAGTCCACCCTACTTATTCGCCAAACGCTCTCTCCTGTTACCCCACCAGTTTTGCAACAATCAAATACCATGAAACCACTCGCAATCGGTAGACTACGTGGTTTAACCATTTCTATCGAGTCACATCTGAGATTGGTGGTTCCTGGCTGGTGTGAGGTGCAAATCACATGGAAAACAGCCTCTTTTCCGGGCACGATGTTTCTCGTGATGCGGACGACAAGCTCTTGTCGCCTTTTCTGTCTCCACACACAAAATCAACGCAACAACACTACAAAACAGGAAACTCTCATGCCAGGCGCCAAGAAGAAGGGCGCGCGTCAAGACAGAGCAAGGGCGGAGCCCCCCCGCAGCAACAAACCACTACAAGTCCCCCCGTGAGGTTTTGGCGCGATACGTATGTTCCGTCCGGGTGTCTACAGAAGGCACCCCTTTAGCTAGCTCTACTGCACCCCAAAAAAGTCTGCCTCTTAGACTTGGACATAACATTGTCCTCCTATTCATCTCAGTTCCACTTGTTTTGGTGCGCGTTGTCAAGACTAAGTGGCATACGTAGACCTCTGGCCTCTGGCCATTCGCCTTCTTGCTTTACTTCCGGGCCGGGGCACGTCAGATCGAAAACTCCGGGATGCGGTGCTTGAGATGAAGATTGCGTGAGCAAGAACATATTCACAATGCCGCTTGTGCCGGTGGACACTCAAAGAAGTGCCTATGATTGGCATTTGTTGTGTGTTGCCTACCCGCAAACCCAACACGACGAGACATAGCAAGCAAAGGACTAGGAAATCTCAGGCAGAGCGAGACAGGAACAAATGACCCGCAGCGCCGAAGCCATATGCTCTGGCATAAATAGATCGCCGCCTGCATCGTCTTTCACACCGCTGCAAGCTTACCCTTACAACTTGACCTTTTTGAGACGCGTTTGCTCCTTGTCTTTTTGCCAGTCGTTCTGTCATCGCCACCCTGTAACACTCTTCCGTACCACCAACACACAAACTACAGGCAAAAGGCAGACAAGCCGGCTACATGGCTTGCGAGAATGACCGCCGCAGGACCCGTCGGCACAAGCCTCGAGGCGCCGGACGAGAAATGAGGTTTCCAGGTCGGTAATGCTGGCGACACGCAGGCCCTGACCGTCCCGCCTTCCACCCTTCACATCCTTGTGGCAGGTAACGACAACGAGGAGGACGAGAAAAAGGGCAAGCAGGCATCCCTCTGCATCCTTGCCGCAAGACCTGCTGCAAGAAGGCGTTACCGATGCCAAGGACCAGAGGGTGCCGCGCCTAGGCTCCGTCAAGGCGCAAGTGCTGGAGTGGAACGTGGCCGAGTACAAAGTGAAGCTGCGCAAAAGCGGAGAGAAGGTCATCCTGCGGAATGTGGTCGGACGGGCCGAGGCTGGGACATTTAACGCTATTTTGGGCCCTAGTGGGTGTGGCAAAACGAGCCTGCTGGATTGCTTGGCCTTGCGCAACTCTTGCTTCACGGGCACGCTGCGCCTGGATGGGCGGCCGCTGACGAGCAAGTACTTCCTCCACACGGGCTATGTCCACCAGCAGGAGCTGCTTTTCTCCCACTTGTCGGTCCGGGAGCACCTGACCTTCCACGCCGTGACCCTGGACGAGTGCTTGGCTCGTGTGGAAGACGTGCTGATAGAGGTGGACATGATGAAAGTGGGCGACTCGCAGATTGGCGGAGGGGAGATGTACATGACCAAGGGCCTGTCGGGCGGCGAGCGGAAGCGGCTCAATATTGCCACAGAGCTGCTAGCGGACCCGTCGATCTTGCTGCTGGACGAGCCTACCTCGGGTAAGGAGGAAATGGGAAGGGTGTGTATCGAAGTAAATCTCGCCTCTCCTTCCTAAGCTCACATTTCCCCTCCCTCCCTCCCTCCCTCCCTCCCTTCTTCCCTCCAGGCCTCGACTCCGTGATGGGAGAACTGATTTGCCTGCTGCTGCACGATCTGGATTGAGCTGGGAGAAGGCTGGCGAGAGGGTTGGTGAAGGCAGCGGCAGCAGCAGCAGCAGTAGCAGCTACTATGCCAACTGCAAGAACCAAAGCTTGTCCATTGATGCCGGCCCTGCTGACATCAGTCGCGATATCCGCTCGGCCAGCGGAGCCAGCGGCGACAGCGGGGATATCACCACGGCAAGCATGACGAGCAGCACCAGCACCGTGGGTCCGGCCGTCGGCATCTACATGCACCTGATTCTGTCTAACTCGAGCCCCAGGCTGGTGGCGGCCACGAAGGTAGCGTGGTGGAGGACGCTCAAGCCCGTCTAGGGGAGGACAACCACCACCACAAAGTGTACGGCGTCAAAGGAGCGCAGTCTTCGGCATGGGTGCTGTTCAAGATGACTTTGCGACGTGCTTGGACCTAGGAGAGCCGGGAGAAGATCGGGTTGACGGTGCAGGCGGCCACGAACGTGACCATGGGCTTGCTCTTTGGGCTGCTTTACCTGCATTAGATTCCGCACGACAAGGGCCGAAACACCGCCGGCTTCCTCTTCTCTTTGCTCGTGACCATGCTGATCGCCTCCTCCATCAACGTCTGCCTCTACTTCCCTTTCGACTTCAGCATTTATATGCGGGAGTCTAACTGTGGCGCTAACCGTCCCGCACCCTACTTCCTCGGCCGCACCCTCGCCTCGGTCCCGCAGTCCTTGCTTGTCCTTTTAATGGGCATCATTCCGTATTACATGGCTGGCCTCGCTCTCTCTGGTGCAGCCTTTGTAAGGTTTGGCCTCATTCTATTCCTGTCCAATTTCTCGGCGCAGTCCTGAGGATACTTGGCCTCGTCCTTCACTTCCAATCCAGTGGTGGCTATCGCCATCCTCCCCTTGGTCGACATGCCCGTGATTCTCTTTTCTGGTATGCTCTATGAGCGGCTCTCCGTCCCTGTGGGCCTGCGGTGGATCTAAGACATTTTAGTGATAAAATATTGTTTTGGATTGCTCGTTTTGAACGAGGTGGAGGCGGTGGGAGGAGAGGTGCGAACGTTTTTGCACCAGTTTCTGCAGGTTGAGGCCCAGGACTTTCCGAAGTTTTTAGTGAATTTGACGGTGCTGGCATTGGCGTATCGGGTTGTGGCGATGTGTATTTTGTTGGTGCGCGTGCGGTTTCTCAGCAAGCCCCAGTAAGGGGCGAGGGAGGAAGGAGGGTGGGAGGAGTGGGAGGTGGGGGGAGAAGGATGGGAGGAGACAATTAAGATTTGTACGCCTCACCTGATTTAATGCCAGAAAACAAGATTGAATGGTACCCT
>Ga0209390_10008467_pt1 | contig 12704 bp, 11 predicted proteins | sample BON01_FD_187212 | JGI IMG/M metagenome (GOLD analysis project Ga0209390, IMG submission 187212) | Freshwater microbial communities from Lake Bonney liftoff mats and glacier meltwater in Antarctica - BON-01 (SPAdes) (version 2) | ecosystem: Environmental > Aquatic > Freshwater > Ice > Glacier... | reverse complement strand
GAACTCTTAGCGCTCAACCCGAACTGGACCTACGAAATGTTGAGTGGTGCCGGACACAGCCTGCACCGCGATAAGCCAGAGGCAACCTTCCAGGCGATCCGGACGGTCCTAGGCTCTCGGTCCTAGGCTTGGGCCCTACCCTTTAAGTGTTTTGATCAGCCCGGTCGCCCGGCTTGGGTCATTGACAATGCGAGAGATTTCTTCTGCCATCCGGGGTCTCACAATATGGTCAAGGCCCTCCACCCGGGTCGTCGTGACCCCCCGCATGCGTTCGAGGACGCGCAGCCCCGCGGAGGATAAGAAAAAATCTCTCGTGCCATAAATCAGATCTATGGGCGCGGTTACCTGAGATACATCCTCCACCGTGGTCTGTGACTCAATGCAGTTCTCGAGAGACAGTTTGAAGGCGCGCCAGTTTTCTTCCGTGACCTCCAGCAGGTTCTTGATCGGGGAAAACTGAGACAGCGCTTTTGCTCCGGCGGTCATAAAGGAGGGGTTGGCCTGCATGTAGTCATACAGGTACCGGTAGGCATCCATTTGCAAGCGCTCCAACGGATGCGCAACGGCGTGGCCGGGCAGATAGACCGGTGGTGACACCATGACCAGATGTTTCACTCGACTCTTGTTCTCTGCCGCATAGCGGTTGGCAATCAACGCCCCCAAGGAGTGGCCCACCAGTGTCACCGGCCCTTTGAGACGCAAAGACTTGATTGTGCCCGCAACGGCGGCGACATGTTCTTCGAGCGTGAAGTGCGCCTCGGGTGGATTCGGCGAGTAGCCAAAACCGAGCAGATCCATGGCAATCACCCGATGATTTTTTCGCAGCAGCGGCGCAACGTGGGTGAACGTGACCGAGGAGGATGCGATTCCGTGCAGCAGAATAACCGGCGGGCCTTGGCCTTCATCCACAGCAATGTAGAGCAATGGGGTGCTGTTCACTCTAAAAAAATCACGCCAGCGCATACCTTTAGTATCCCTGAAGGCAGAGGAAGCTATGTTCGAATGCCTCCGGGCTTTAGACCTTCTCCGATGCTGGCGGAAAGTTTCCTCTGTCCTGAAAGAGAACACCTGCGACTGGCGTACACCTTCGTCTGTTGGGCGTTTTGCCGATTGATCACGGTCCACACCCAGGACGAGTACAGCACCGCAACAGAGCACCGGCCGACAGTCGGGGCGCAGGCCCAGGCACCGAACGATGCCCTGATAGCCGCCGCGACCACGCCGACGAAAAGCATCACAATGAGGCGAATGCTCGTCGTGTTGCCTCGCGTCGTGACAGCTTCCCACATGACAGCAGATGGGAAGGTTCACTGGGCGGGAGAAATCCGGTGCGGATTTAGCTTCAGCGGTCTTGCAAAGCGGGCTACTTGACCGCGGCCGCACGGCCCGCGTATGTTGAACGTGTTGACGGAGATGTCGGCGGCTGAGTCGCCCCCTCTGGCTGTGAAACGTTCAGAGCCAGCGAAAAGTTCCCTCAAATACGCGTTCCAAAAAGAGTAGTCGTGAGTCAGATTGTCGAAGTTATTAATCTTGATGTTCCGGTTACCTCGGCGCACGAGCAGTGGACTAAATTCGAGTCGTTCCCCGTGTTCTTCACGTTCGTTGAAGAAGTTACGCGCATCGACTCGACACACCATCACTGGCGGATGAGCCTCGCTGGCACTAGCCGCCAGTTCGATACGGTCATCACGGAGCAACTCGCCAACGACCGCATCGCCTGGACGAGCACCGCAGGGGAAGTCGACCATGGCGGAGTGATTACTTTCCACCGGTTAAGCGACTCTACCTCGCGCGTGGCTGTGCAGATGGACGGGGATGCAGAAGGGTTGACAGAGAAAGCAGGTGCGGCATTGAGTGTGCCTAATCACGCAGTCAAGACCGAGTTGGGACACTTCAAGGATCACGTCGAGGCAGCATCATCCGGCTCGCGGTAGGCCAACCGCTTTAATAGGGGCTCTCGATAAAGGCCAATCGCGACTGGAGGGCTGTTGCTCTCAACGGATGTCGGTGAAAAGGATCCGCTGGCTGGGGTCAGGCGCCCGTTTCGTCGTCCCGCGCCCCCACGTGCAGAGGACTTGAACAAACGCTCATGCTTCTCATGAGGGGACTGGGCGCGCATAGCTGTTGGGCGTCACTGTTCTTTCGCCACGGAAAAAACGAAAGGAAATTACGGACACCTCACGGTCTGTCTACATTTTGGTCAGCGGGCTACCCTTATGTATAGCGACGTGATTGGTCTCATCACTCGTGACTTCGTGTCGCGGGTCGTCCTCACTGCAAAGACGTGTAGGGCCTTTGAACTCCAAATCTTTCCTATGCTTTCCGGTGATCACGCCCCAAACGTGCCCGACTTCGGAGTTCCACAGGACCTGGTCTCCGACTGAGAAACTCTTGACGATTGCGGCTCCATTCTCCTTGCTGATGCTTTCCGTCCTTCCCGCGCCAGCTTATGCAGCGCCGCTGAACCGGGCCGGAAAAATTTTCTGAGTGGAGAGCGCTCAGGTTCTGTTGGGACCACCGCAACGTAGGCGTGGTAACCTCCAATGTGTTCGCTGCGATATTGATGCCCGGTTCGGAAAATGCCCGGTGACGTCACGGATAATCAGATACGCCGCGAGGGTTACCTGGACCTCCGGTCGTACGCTGCCATTGGTGACGGTCGTACCGTCGCCCTGGTTGGATCAGATGGTTCGATCGATTGGCTGCCCATCCCAAACCACGACTCGACTCCCGTTTTCGCACGCCTACTCGACGCAACTGAAGGCGGTTCGATCGAGTTGGCGCCGGTGGCCCCGTTTACGGTCACGCGTCGCTACGTGCCGCAGACCAACGTCCTAGAAACGATCTACACGACTGCTGCCGGCAGTGCACGGGTGACGGACGCGCTCATCACAGGCCTCGCAGGACGCTTGCCTTGGGTGGAACTCGCCCGTCGAATTGATGGAATTGATGGCTCTGTGGGTTTCCGTTGGCAAGTTACTGCGGGCACGTGCTTTGCGACGACTGCCCCGCGTGTGGAAATGACTACGCAGGGCAAGATCATCCGGGCTGGCGATCTCATGCTCGCCGTTGAGGGCAGTAACCATGGACCAGAGGGGGATGAGAGCACCGTCGCCGGCCATTTCACTTCACTAGCGAATTCGCATCATCTACTTGTCGTCGCGGGGTCAAAGAGTGAACCCTTGCATCTGCCTATTCCTGATCTGACCGCGATCGGCCTCGAACGCACCCTCGAGAAGGGGAAGCAGTGGTCTGAGGACTTCAATTACGATGGGCCCTGGGCGGACGCTGTGCAACGCAGCGCTCTTGCGCTCAAACTGTTGATCCACAGCCCGACCGGCGCAATAGCCGCTGCCGCGACCACATCGCTGCCGGAGAACCTTCAGGGCGGGAAGAACTGGGATTACCGGTTCGCCTGGGTGCGCGATGTGACCTATACGGTTCGTGCTCTGGTGCGCTTCGGCCTCCGCGAGGAGACCCACGCAGCTGTCTCCTGGCTTATTAAAGCCATCAGGATGAGCGACTCGGAACTTCAGATCTTCTACCGCCTTGATGGTTCCACGCCAGGCCCTGCAGAGATACAGGCTGTGCCGGGCTGGCGCGGTATCGAACCAGTCCTCGTCGGTAATGACGCGAGGACACAACTGCAGCTCGGGATATTCGGTGATTTTTTCAGTGCAATGCAGGAATATGCCGAGGCCGGCAACGTGCTCGATGAGCAGACCCGCGTCCAACTGGCAGCAATCGCCGACCATGTGTGCGGGGCATGGCAGCAGCAAGACTCCGGCACGTGGGAATTATTTGATCAACACGACTACACGGCATCAAAAATGGGATGCTGGCAGGCCCTCGACAGTGCCGTACGCCTCTGCGAACTTGGTCAACTTTCCGGCGACCTGGACCGTTGGCGAGTCGATCGCGACCGCATCGCCACGTGGGTGGCCGAGAATTGCTGGTCCGAAACCAGGCAGAGCTATGTCGCCTTCCCCGGAAGTCAGCAGCTCGACGCATCCGTTCTTCTGCACGCGATAAGCGGTTTTGATAGAGGCCAGCGTATGTCTGCGACCATCGACGCTATCCAGGCAGAGCTTGGCAGTGGCGTGTTGCTCTACCGCTACACAGGGATGGAGGCGGAGGAAGGAGCGTTTGTCGCATGCTCTTTCTGGATGGCCTCCGCCCTCGCTTGCATCGGTAGACATGACCAGGCGAGCAAGATGATGGACGAACTCGTCAATCTGGCAAACGACGTCGGGCTTTACGCTGAAATGATCAATCCGGCAGATTTCTCTTTTCTCGGTAACTTCCCGCAAGGACTGAGCCACCTCGCGCTTATCGACGCGGCAATCACCATCGACGAGCTCGCGCCGCGGTAATGTCACCCGTCGCACCCGAAGACGTTCGGCGAACACCCTGCCGTGGGTGTTTTCATCGTAACGACTGAAGCGGCCCAGGGTTCGTCCAGCTTTTTTCTGGTGGAGGAATAGGTCTCATGTCACAGAAGTCGCTTGCCGCGGTTCGGGTCAGCGCATCATCCGGTCTGCTGTTCGTAATGAGAGCGCCATCTGAGTAAGGCATGGGTTTGCGCTGAGCGCGCTGGGGAACGTGGAATTGTCCGAGATCCAGAGGTTGGGGATGTCGTGGCTGCGTCCGTCGCCGTCGACGACCCCGTCACCCGGGTCGGCGCTCATCCGGCACGTGCCGAGGGTGTGGGCGGTGCGGGATATTATGCGCGTTTCGAGCGCACCCGCCGCGGTAAGAATGCGGGCCATAGTTGCCGTCGCGTGCTCGTCGATTGCCTGCTCGTTCGGGCCGGGTGTGAACGTTACGACCGCGCGCGGGATGCCCCATTCATCGACCTCGTCGGCTAATACGAGTTTGTTGTTCTCGGCAGGGAGGCATTCGCCGTTTATGCCGATCCCGGCGCCGTAGCGCCACGCATCAAGCGCGTCGATCAGCTCGGTGCCCCAGAGCCCAGCTCCGCGCACGAGGGAGGTTGCGTATGCAAGCGGCATCGCACCGAGGCTCTGCAAGAGGTATCCGCCGGCGAAGTCGACCCCATCGGGGCGCACGAGGTCTTCGCTGATGAGCGCGGAGGGATAGCCACGGTAGCCTCGAATCTGTTCGTCGAACCGGCCCCACACCTGCACTGCGCCGTGGGCGAGGAAGTTGCGTCCCACCAGACCACTTGAATTAGCCAGGCCGGTGTTGAGCAGCAGTCGCGGCGTCTCGATGCCGCCGCCGGCGAGCACGAGGGTCGCGCATCGCTGCCGACGTTCCTGTCCGTTCTGGCGGTACACAACGGCCGAGATTCGGCCGAGCACGTCGCGCTCGATACCGTGAACCATGGATTCGGGCCGGATCTCCGCCCCGGCGGCAACGGCGGAGGGGAGATATGTGATTGCGGTGGTTGCTTTAGTGCCATAACGTTCGCCCTGGTGCACGGTGCCGAGATTTTGGCTGGCGCGGCGGCGACCGTGGTGTGGTTGGTCGCGATCACGGCTGAGGATGGCGGCCGGCGCGTCAGTGGTTTGGATACCGAGGCGGGCGCAGCCGATGGCCATGATGTCGGCTGCAGCGTTGCGGTCAACAGGTGGTTCGAGATACTCCCTTTCCGGGTCCCACGGGTACGAAGTCGGGCCCGAGACACCGATTGTACGCTCCACGTCGACGATGTAGCGGGTGAGCTCGGCGTGGTCGACGGGCCAGTCCGCTCCGACTCCGAACTCGGTGAAAAGGTGCAGGTCGCGGATATCGGGGCGGGGCGTGAAGGCACCCCAGTGCAGCGTGCCGCCGCCAACTCCCCAACCACTGTTATTTGGTCCAAAGGCGGTCGGTGCGCCTCCGCCGCTGAGCCGCTCCGACATCCAGTTGATTCGGGGGGCTTCAACTTCGTCGTTGCTGAAGCTGTCGGGATCAAAGTTGGGTCCAGCCTCAAGGGCGACGACACGGAGGCCGCGTTCCGCAAGTCGCGCTAAAAGGGGGGCGCCGCCCGCGCCGGTGCCAACCACGACAACGTCGACAACATCCTCCTGAGCGTAGGTGCGCATGTCGGTGAGGTTCACGCTGTGGTCTCCTTTCCAGCCTGACCGGTGGCGGTGGGGGTGCCAGGGTCATCGCCACCGTGGTTCTCGCCGGTCCGGTTGGCAGTGTCCGAGAGAAGGGCACCGAGGTCCGTTGGCTCCCATGGGTCGCGCACGCCGGCGCCCAGGCTTACATACCCGGCGGGCTCAGCCCCCACGCCACTAGTCGCGAAACCGTCGTATCCGATGCGGGCGAGTGAGGCGGGATGGGCCAACCAGGTGCGCGTCAGATCATTGCGAACGTCTTCGAACCACCGGCGAAACACATCACCGCTCCACGGGGCGCCAGTGACGAACTCGCCGGCAATGATTCTTCGAATTAGTGCGTCTTGCAGGGCCGCACCGTCGGTCCAGACGGATACGATGGCGTCGAGCCCGAGCCGGTAGGCAGATGTATCGTCGGGAAGCTCCGAGGGACGCCAGCCATCGCCCCGGCCGGATGCGAGATCGGCGTCGATCCGAGCAGCGAGGTCGATTCGGTGGGTTTCGGGCTGGGGCATAAGCCGATCGGCCAGCGCGCGAAGGGTCGCGAGCTGCTCAGGTGAGAGCGCCCGCGGCATATAGTTCGCGTCGTCCGCAATCCCGCGCCGGACCAACAGCGCGCGCGCCTCGACGCCGGTTCGATGAGAGGCGATAACACGACCCCACTCAGGGCTCACCTGTGGGGATGCCGAAGCCGTTTCGTCCCAGAACGTCGTGATCTCGGCCGCAACCTCGTGGGGCCGCTCATAGGGGAGCAAGTGTCCCGTCGCGGCGAGAGACACGAAGCGCGCCCGCGGATACACGGTGCCGAGGAGCTGCGGCTGTACCGAAGCCCCCAGATTGTCGTCTTCTTCGCCGGCCATGACGACGACGGGCAGGTCGATCACGCCAACTGCGGCCGAAATATCTTCGCGGCTACCTTCGTTGAGCCACCGCCGCCAGGCAAGCGGTGACATCTGCCGAACTTGGGTGATAGCGTCCTGCTCCGCAGTGGTGACGAGCGATGCCGCCACATTCTGCGCAACGAATTCACACGCGTCGACCTCTGAGAGCGGGCCGTTGTCTGCCCACGAGAGCATCAGGTCACGCTTGTCGTCTTCCATGGGTTCTGGTGAGGGCGGTGAGGGCGCGAGGAGCACCGCTCCCGCCAAGCCGAAAACGGCTTCGTGGCCTCCCAGCACACGTGCGCTCACGAGGGCCGCGATTTTGCCGCCCATGCTGTGGGCCGCGAGCAGCCAGGGTCCGCCGTCAGCTTCAGCCGCGATGGTTGTGAGCGCAGCCGAAGCCAGAGCGTTGACGGAGCCGTTGACAACATCTGGCGCCGAACCGTGTCCCGGCAAGTCGATGCCAATGACGCGGAATCGGTCGCCAAGGGCTGCTGCGAACGGCGTGGCTGATGCAGCGCCGAAGCCCAGTCCGGGAAGAAAGAAAATGGTGCAGTCATGGTTGGTCACGGAGTGACCATGCCACCGTTAACGTTCAAGGTCTCACCCGAGACGTAGCTCGACTCTGCGGAGGCAAGGAACACGAAGGCGGGGGCCAGCTCGGCTGGCTGTCCGGAACGTCTGTAAGTACTTTCGTCGTCGAAGGTTTTCATTTGCTGATCTGAAACACCATCGGATACCTGCAGGGCAGTCCACACGGGACCGGGTGCGACCACATTGACCCGGATACCACGAGGAGCTAATTGCAGCGCAAGACCCTTTGAGAAGTTGTTGATCGCCGCTTTCGAGGCCGCGTAGTCCAGGCGCTCCGGTGAGGGCTTGTATGCCTCCAGCGACGCCGTGTTGATGATGGTGGCACCCGCAGGCAGATGGGCGAGAGCGGCTTTAGTGATCCAGAAGCTCGCGAACACGTTGGTCCGGAATGTCAGCTCAAACTGCTCGTCGGATAAATCTTCGATGCGCTCAATGGCCACCTGTTTTCCGGCGTTATTGACAACGATGTCGAGCCCGCCTAGCACGCGCACGGTTTCGTCAACAATCTCGCGGCACCGGGCCGAGTCCGTGATGTCCGCGGCTATCGCGTGGCCCACGGTCCCTGCTTCCTTTATGTGGCCCAGGATATGGTCAGCATCCTCATTCTCAGCGGGTAGGTGCACGATCACGACATCGGCCCCTTCGCGGGCGAATGCGATTGCGACGGCACCACCGATACCGGAGTCACCGCCCGTGATGAGCGCCTTGCGCCCGGCGAGGCGCCCAGTGCCGCGGTAGGTCGCTTCGCCCAGGTCGGGGACTGGAGTCATACGCGCCTGGATCCCAGGTTCGGGCTGATGCTGAACCGGCGGCTCTACGCGGCTATACCGCTCAAGAGGGTTTCCAAAACTGTACTGATCGCGAAACGTCATACTCCCACTATAGGTCGGAAGCAGCGTTACGTCCGGTCACTGGCCCCTTCGGGACGTGCCAAAAAACTCACTCCAGCGCATACCTTTAGTATCCCTGAAGGGAGAGCAATCGGCGTTCGAATACCTCTTGTGTGAGAAATTCGCCGTTGCTAAAATGAGGATTCTCAGAGCACACCTGCCTCGTGTGCGTCCGCCAAGGAGGACTTGTGCCACACTCTGAACGCCAGCCCGCTACCGCGAATGAACCCGTGCCGCTTTCGCGCCATCTGCGGGAATCTACTATGCGCGAGCACAGAAATGCCGAAGCGAGCCCGTTCATCGTGGGCCTCCTCGGGGGCGCTCTCACCCTGGAAGATTACTCCCGCTACCTGGTCAATATGGCCTGGCTGTATAAGTCTTTGGAGGAACAGTGCACACAAGGCGAACCCCTCGAAGGCTCCCAGGGTATCTGGGATCCACGTCTGAACCGCGGGGATTCAATCACCTCTGACCTCCGTCACCTCGGAATAACCGAGTGGGAGATGACCACCACGCCATCACAAGCTATGTCCAGCTATATCGAGCACGTGGCGAGCATGGACGGCCGAAGCGACCCGAGGCTTATTGCTCACCACTACACCCGTTACCTCGGTGACCTTTCTGGCGGCCAAGGCATTGCCGCCATTGTTGCCCGCCACTACGGAGCCACCAAAGACCAATTGTCGTTTTACCGATTTGAGGGCATTGAGAACTTGGTTCGCTTTAAGGAAAGCTACCGCGAGGCCTTAGATTCCATCGTCCTGACCGCGGCACAGCACGCCACGATTATTGCCGAGGCGAAGCGAGCATTTGTTAAAAACCAACAGGTTTTTGACGATCTGACCACCGCTGCCTAGCCACACCACAATCGTTATCCAATAGTGCGAGAAACTCGCTTTTGTGGGTTTATTGTTGTGCCATGAACCTCTCGCGTTTAGCCCTTGTTGCCGCCCTCACTTCAACCCTCGCCCTGGCCGGCTGTTCCAGCGCGCAGCTGGAGAGTGCTCCACAAGACATGGCGATTTCCTACCCCTCTGAAGAAGGTTCACTGGATAGCAGCGCCCTCGACACAAGCTCCGATGGTGGCTCACAGGTGAGAACTCTTGAAGAGCCCGGCGTCATCACCACCGGCTACCTATCGCTCATTGTCGATACTCCCACCGCCAGCGCCGATGTTGTCACCGAGATTGTCACTCAAGCCGGAGGCCGCATCTCCTCTCGCTCCGACTATTCCCCCGTGGATTTTGGCTCTCCCAGTTCCTACCTGGAGGTGCGCATTCCTTATGACGGGCTGGACGCCCTGGTAAGTGCCATCAGCGAACTGGGCGTCGTCCAAGAATCTTCCGTCAACACCTACGACGTGTCCTTGCAAAAAGTTGACCTCGATGCCCGCATCGAGGTTCTTCAGTCGGCCAAAGACCGTCTCGCTACGTTACTTGAGCAGGCGGAAACCACCAGCGACGTGGTCGCTATCGAAACTGCTCTGGCAGATCGCCAGGCAGAATTGGATTCTTTGACCGCGCAGCGAGAGTACCTCAGTGATCAAACCCTCTTCGCGACAATCAGCGTGAACTTCTCTACCCCGGCAGGCGCTATGCCAACGGAGCCCGAAGGCTTTGTCGACGGCCTGGTGCGAGGGTGGGCCAGCATTCTTGCCTTCATCGCTGGAACCGTGGTGTGGGCGGGGATTCTCGTACCCTGGCTCGGGGTCGCGGCGGTGGCAACCGGCATCATTCTGGTAATCCGCAGGATTCGACAACGCAGCACGTAGAGAATTCTAGATTCTAGGATTGTTCTTCGCCCAGGTCCCTTAGCGGGCTCCTGAGGCGCAAGATTTGTCCACGATGGCCCGCGCATTCCCTGCGTTGGCGCTCCTCTGCATCGAAGACACTCTCAGCAACCGGGATCTGTCACGGGGCCCTCACTCGCGCGTAAAGTTGGTTGGGGAGCGGGTCACCCCGTAGTCTTTTGGACACTTGGTCCTGCAAGGAGTCAACGATGACAGCCATAGTGTTTCGTAATCTGACGAAGACGTATGGCAAAAGCCATGCCCTCGACACTCTTTCCGCCGAGATTCAGCCTGGCCGAGTGACCGGATTGTTGGGACCCAACGGAGCAGGAAAATCCACAGCGCTGCGGTGCCTCGTCGGCCTCGCCACGCCCTCCAAGGGCCGAGCGCGTATTTTGGGCCGCCGATACGCCAGGCTCCAAGACCCTCAACGGAGGGTCGGAGTCGTCTTGGATTCGAGGGGTTTTCACCCGGGGCTAAGCGCATATCAAAACCTGCGCATCCTCACCACCATGGGCGGCATCGACAAGGGCCGCATCGACGAGGTCCTCGCCGAAGTAGAATTGACCCAGGCCACGCACAAGCGGGTCAAAGGTTTCTCTCTCGGCATGAAACAACGTCTCTGTCTTGCCTCCGCGATTTTAGGCAATCCCGAGATGCTCGTTCTCGATGAGCCAGCCAATGGGTTGGATCCCGCCGGAATTGCCTGGCTTCGCGGATTTATCAAAGCCCGAGCGCAGGCAGGTGCCACCGTGTTGGTGTCTTCTCACCAACTGGCGGAGCTGGAGGAAATTGTGGATGATGTCATCATCATCCACAAAGGCGCCGTGGTGGCATCAGGCCCGGTGGAGGAAGTGACCGGCGGTCAACGCCTCGAGGAGGCCTTTCTGCGCCTGACGGGAGGTGATCTGTCATGAGGTTGCTCAGAGCAGAACTTCTCAAAATCTCCTATCAGCGTGCGATGTGGGCCTTGTTGCTGGCGGCCGTCTTGTTTAGCGCTTTGGGAACCGGCTCTTCCCCGGTCATTATTGACCGGTTTTCGGAGCAGTTTGGCGGGGGAACTCTGGCGGAGACCGTCTACGTTGACGGTGTCTATGCCAATGCGGTCTCGGGGTATATTTTTGCGATGCTCGTGGGTGTTCTCATTGTTGCTGGCGAGTTTCACCATGGCACCGCGGTCGCAACGTTTGTCGCAGTTCCGAAACGCTCCAGGGTGCTGTTGGCCAAAATGGTGGCTGCGGGAATTGCCGGCCTCGTCCTCCAAGCATGCGCAGCAGCTGCGGGCTTCCTCGCGGGATATCTCGCTCTGCTGGCCTACCCCGATGCGGCAAGCCCGTCGATTGATATCTTTATCAACACCTCACTGGCCAGTCTCGTAAGCGGTGTGGTTCTGGGAATTCTCGGTGCCGCTATCGGTGCCCTGGTTCGTTCACAAGTCCTGGCACTCGTGGGCGTGTTGTTGTGGCTGTTCGCTATTGAACCGATTGTGATCCTGCTGCTGCCAGAGGCGTCACAATATTCGCTGACCGGACTCATGACCGGCATCATTTCCCTTGACCTCCAAGCCGAAGCGTTCAACGTTGACCTCGGCGCCTACTTGCCACCACTCACGGCAACTCTGTTCCTGTTTGGATACGCCATTGTCTTTGCGATTGTTGCTCTGATTTCGAGTATGCGTCGCGACATTGATTAGGCTTGATGAATGAGCAAAAAGACCCTAGACAATGAGCGGAAAATCGCCAGGAAAAGAATTCAGAAGAAAATTGATTTTAGGAACTATCTCTTCGTGTGGTTCGCCGTCTCGGTGTTACTGGTGGGCGTGTGGTTTATCACCACACCGAACGGAACTTTCTGGCCCCTCTGGGGCATCGGCGGCATGGGCTTTGCCGCTCTTTTCGTGGGCTGGGATGCCTATGGTCCCAAGAGGGGGATCACCGAAGCAGACATCGATGCCGAGGTCAAGAAAATGAACGGTGCGAGCTAAGGCGTTCCCAACCCTGCTCGAAGACGCAGTACCCGAACCAGCGAAGCGTTGAGCTGCTCTTCGGATACCACCCCATCGGTGACGGCCTGAACCAAGGCTTCGAGTACGTCGTCATAGGTGGAAAGGTCTGGGTCCACACCCGGGTCGACAGCAATCAAAATCACGTCATTGCCCGCCGCGAGCGCTGCAACGGCTACGACCGCTGGGTCCGCGTAAGCGTCCTCTCCCGAAGCTTGGAGCATGCGCAGATCATCGGTGATGATGACGCCCTCGAACCCTAGGTCTTCGCGCGCGATTGCCACCCAGTCATCGGAGAGTGAAGCGGGGTCTGCGCTAATAGCGGGAGCCCTCAAGTGTCCCATCATCAGTAGTTCAGCCCCCGCCCTCATTCCTGCCACAAACGGCACGGCATGGGTTTGTCGCCACTGGTCATAGTCGATATCGCTGCGGGGAACGGAGCGGTGTGAATCGCCAGACGCCATGCCGTGCCCGGGGAAATGC
>Ga0209390_10008465_pt1 | contig 12708 bp, 10 predicted proteins | sample BON01_FD_187212 | JGI IMG/M metagenome (GOLD analysis project Ga0209390, IMG submission 187212) | Freshwater microbial communities from Lake Bonney liftoff mats and glacier meltwater in Antarctica - BON-01 (SPAdes) (version 2) | ecosystem: Environmental > Aquatic > Freshwater > Ice > Glacier... | reverse complement strand
TTCGGCAACTCGCCAGTAGAGGACTTTCACCTCCAAGTTTTCAGGCTCCCTTTCAAATATGGAATGTATATTTGAAAGGGGATACCGATGTGCCCATTCTGGGCACACACAATGCATGAAACGACCATGCCTTCTAAACGGCGGCACGGCGTTCATGCCAAACGTTCGCTGTGACTATAAATATAATATTTAATAATATTATAGGCCGCTTTGTGGAGTCCAAAATTCAAATTGTTATCAATAAAATAAATATTGTCCTTGAAAATCTTATATTTGTAGTACAATACAAAGGTTATGACAATTCAAAGAGCTGAAAATCAAATAGTTATTACTCTTCCTGCCTCCGTTGACCTGGAAGGGGTTCAACGCCTCATAAATTTCTTGCTGTACAAGGAAGCTACAAAAGACAGCCAGGCCAAGCAGGAAGATGTGGATAAATTAGCCCGTGAGGCAAATAAACAATGGTGGGAAGAAAATAAACACCTCTTTTTACCGGAGTGAAATTCGTCGTTGATACTAATATCGCCTTCAGCGCCGTACTGAATACCGAGAATCTCGTTAGAGATGTTGATATGAATGATATCGCTTTTGTCACATTGGCTGAATTTTTAGGTGTAAAGATATGGACTGGTGATAGAGAACTTATAAAGGGGCTGGCCAAGAAAGGCTTTTCAAATTTCATTACTACCGATGAGTTAAGCAAGCTCCGAATCTTACTTGAGGAATAATTACACAGCGAACAATCGCTTCCCGGAAATTGCTCCTAAACGTCGCACATTCGGGAAGCGTAACGTTCAATGCCACTATAAATAAAAAATATGGTGGTCAATTACATATCTCTTTAACACTTTAAATTTTACAAAATGAAAAAGAAAGTAAAGATGGTCAGAACGGTTAAAAATTTCGCAACCCTTTTTTATCTCTGTTTTTCTGTTTTCTTGACGGATATTGGGTATTTATGTGCCCAAAATCCTATACCAAACAGAGTAGAAGTTCGAGTAAAAGAAGTTTCGTTTTTGCCTGGGGCAGCAAGTTTTGCTCCTTCTGCGGTGCAGCAAGTATACGCTACTTACAATGTAAGCGGGTATGAACAAAAATACCCAGCAGCAATCGGATTGAGCCACCCATTGGCAGAAGGTGTAACAAGGGTATATGACCTTGTCTGCGATTGCGATGCCTCCCAGCTTCAAACTGCATTGGGGGAATTCATACCAGATGTCTTTGAAAATGTGTACTTGACCTATGAACTACAACTTCTTTCCACGCCACCCTACTTGCCGAATGACCCACAAAATGCTGCTTGGAATTTTTGGCCACTTGATTTAATTAATGCCCCAGAAGCCTGGGATATCACGAAGGGCGATCCCGGAATAAAAATAGCCATTTCAGATATTGGGTTTGACATTGATCATCCTGATCTTGTAGACAAAATAGTCTATATGGATCCAGGAATCATCTTGGCAACAGCGAGCCAAAATCATGGTACTCACACTGCTTTTGCCGCTGCGGGCGGAACTGACAACGGTTTTGGGTTTTCATCAGTTGGCTTCAATTGCTCACTCATGTTGTTTCCACTAGGTGGTTACAACAAATTTCTGGAAGCGGCTAACTTAGGCGCTAACATTATAAATTGCAGTTGGAATAACGGTTGCGTTTACAACGCCAATCAGCATGACGTTGTGAAAATGGTTACGGATATGGGTACTGTAATTGTTGCAGCAGGAGGCAACGGTTATGATTGCGATACAATAAACCATGACGGCGAAGTTGATCCCGCATCTTATCCTGAGGTAATATCTGTCACTGGAACAGCCCATCATGGTTGTCTTGAAACAACGTTTAATTGTTGGGGACCACCAGATTGGGATCCTCCCAAAAGGTTTAACTTCAATGATGCAATTGATATTGCAGCCCCTGGATTTTGTGTGATGACGGCGATATATGATGATAATTTTGGGTTTGCTGTCGGAACATCAATCTCATCTCCAATAGTAGGAGGTGTTATTGGACTTATGTTATCCGTTGACCCATGCTTAACACCAGCGGAGGTTACGGATATTATCAAAGGTATGTCGCAGAATCTTTTCGATGGAACATTGTGCAACGGCGGCACCAACGCGAATTTTCAACAAAATCTACCAGGAGTTGGATTGATTGATGCCTATGAAAGCGTCATTTCGGCAAATGCTAGTGGACAAGAATTTCATGTCAATGCTGGCGAAATATTAATTTGGGATAACCAAACAATAGAGGCAAAAGATATCTATGTGCATAGTGGCGGAATGCTAATCATAAGAAATGGCTCTTATGTGAGCATGAAAAAGGGGAAAAGCATTATTGTGGAAAGAGAAGCAAAATTGATTGTTGACAACTCAACTATTGCTGCGGGCTGTTCTAAATCAATTGCAAACTGGCGCGGCATTTTTGTTCATGGCAATGCTTCCCTGCCGCAACCTAATTTGAGTGTAGGAAACCCCAATGCCATTCAAAATTATGTATTCAGCCCTGGCGAAGTTGGCGTTGTTGCTTTGACAAATCACGCAAGAATCGAGAATGCGCGTTACGGAATTTCGACATCCGCACCGGGTTATGATTTTAATCCAGGCCAGATCAGTCGTTGGGGTGGACTTGTGTTGGTGGATAACACAAGTTTTTACAACGTCATACAAGGAGTCGAATTTATAAAATATGACCTGCCCAACAAAAGCAGGGTGGTCAATTCAACTTTCACAAGGTCTGCTGACTACCAAGCAAAAGTAACTGGTATAACAGTTTGGGAAAATATAGGCCTTGAGTTTTCAGGGAATACATTCGAGAAAATGGATTATTCTGGGGTAGGCGGAATCGATTTTAGCGCAAAGATCATGGATGGAAACAAATTTGAGAGCTGCAAATTCGGTGTTGAAATTCATTCTACGGCCCCTCATACATCATCTGTTCTGATCAAGGACAATTATTTTGATGATAATGAAACGCACATTTATTCCGCAGGCACAAGTTCTGACTATGGTCTCCAGGTAATTCATAACGAGTTTTTTACCTCTGACAAATACGGGGTACGTATTGAAGGGCCGAGTGCCTATAATATTGAAAAAAATTCTTTTTCAGGAAATGCAATTTCAGGGGTGGTGGCGACAAATACAAGCGATGAATTCAGTTTTGTACGGGGCAATTTTTTGGGACAAGGAAAGGAAGGGCTTTCTTTCTATGGTAACAATTCACGTACCCAGTTTCTTTCCAATTGCTTCACAATGGATGAAACCGATATTGCCAATGAGCAAATCGGGGCAAATATTGGGAGAGTTAGGTCATTTCAGGGAAACTCCGGCCTGCCTGCCAGTAATTGCTTTACCTCCGGCATTGAACATATCCGGGCCTTGCCGGGACAGACGCAGTCGTTCAAATATTATATCCCGCTTGGTGGAGAGCCACAAGAAGATGATTGTCTTGGCGTGATAGTACCTTTCATTAATGGCAATAACTACACAAATATAAATGCTTCTACGGTTGAAGTTCTGGGTTGCGGCACATTTGAACGCGAGGGGGAATTTTACACCTTTAACGATCTGAATACCACAAGAAATGATAAATCTTCGATAAAACAAGGGTTGCTGATTACGCCCGATGACCCGAATCTGCTGATGCAGTTGGATCAGAAAGAGGAACTGGAAGACAGGATAGAGGCATTTTTGGAGCATAATGCTTTGCAATCCGGAGATTTTGATCTGGCTGAAAGCATATATGCTGGCCTACCAGATCGCGATTCAAAACTTTCCCAATACGGAATCAAGTTGAAGCGGAGGCAGTTCGCACAGGCTCGTACGCTTTTAAACAGCCTTACCGTCAACTCTACCGAGGAGCAGTTGTTCGCTCAAATTCAGAATATCAATCTGGATCGTTGGCAACAGACAGGTTTTGTGTTGAGCGAGGTGGAAAGCGATTTCCTTTACAACACCGCCATGAGCGATTCGGAGGCCCGTGCGTACGCAGGGTCGCTTTATTTTTTGCTGACGGGCGAACGCGCCATCCCAGATTTGCCCAATCAGGGTGCCGGCAATCGCTCTGATGAAGCAATAATTGGCAACAAGTCTTCACAGTCGCAAAACTATGCCGTTTTCCCGGTACCAGCCACCTCCGCCATATCCGTCGCAATGCCTGAAGGTGATCAAAGAAGCGGAGTTGTTGAGATACATGATATCACGGGCAAAAGGCTGTTCGCCATGCCCTTCGCTGCCAATTCAGGCCCAAGCCTGACATTTTCAGCCGAGGGCCTGCCAAAAGGGTTTCTGATCCTGAGCGTTCGCCGAGCCGGACTTTTGACATTTACGTCAAAAGTAATTTTACAAGATTAACAGACTAAATTTCTCATCATCCCCAATGGAAGTGCGCACTGCACTTCCATTGGGTTTAAATTCATGGCTATGAAGTGGAAGATGGTATTTTTTATTTTTATGAATATGCAGCCTTATCTTAATGGACAGGGCTTTTTCTCGGATAACATTGACCTTGTGGGTTTCTCCGATGCTGCTTGGCAAATCGCTGATAGAGATGGCAATTATTACATATTGACTACGTCATTTTGTGATTTGGGCCAATTTGAATGTATAGGGTTAATAAAACTGAACAATGATTTTTCGGTTGCTTGGAGAAAGGCGATAGAGAAAATTGGGATTGATCAGTTTACAAGCATGGCGGTCACCGATTCTTGCGTTTATCTGGCAGGGAGGTTGCTCCAACCCCCTGATTCCCTTGAGATCACGGTTTTGAAAATTGACTTTGATGGGAATACGGTCGCTCAGTGGTATTATGGCAATGCCTTGGATAATACTTGTTACGGGATTGCCGCTGCATACGATGGTGGGTTTGCGTTCTTATACAATGAAGTTAATCAGCCAGCACCCCGGCATACCTACATGCTAAGATGCAATGCATCTGGCAATATTTTGTGGCAAAAAGCAATTGAAGAGCAATACGCCTCAAAAAGACTTTATACGATTCATGCCACTCAAGACAGTGCTTATGTGCTTGGAATGCATGGATGCCGAAACACTTCATGCACAGAATTGGAAGGATTTGTGCTAAAAATAGAGGATGCCGGCAATCAAATATTCAGCATTGCACGTGATTCGACAGAAGATTATTGGGACGGAGGTACCTATGCTACATTTACAAAAGATGGAGGGGCAGTATTTTCACGTCTCGAAGACGGACCGATAGGCGTTTGGGAAAGTCAGGTATTGTACAGGTTGGATAACACTGGCAACCAACTTTGGGAATATCATTATGATGCGGGAGACTACCACCGGCTCTGGAGCATAAAAGAAATGCGCAATGGCGATATCCTGGCAGTTGGTTTCAACGAAGACCACCCCTTTATTGACACGACCGACGAACATTATCGGTATTGGGGCGGATGGTTGATTCGCCTTTCGCCAACAGGTGAAAAAAAATGGGAACGGATTATCGGCGATCTTCGATATCCGGGCGATTCATTTGGGGAAATTTTGGACGTTGTCGAGGCTGATGATGGTAGTTTAGTGGCTGTCGGCACTATTGTTGACACCTTTCCGAACGGCATTCCTGCTCCTTATAATCGGGATGTATGGTTATTACATTTGGACAGTATGGGATGTGTAAATCCAGGTTGCACGGGTGTTTTTCAAGGTATTACAGGTACTTCTAAAACAATTAATCTGCAGAGAGAAGAGATGGACTTTGTTATGTACCCCAATCCCGCGAAAGACTGGGTAGCTGTTTCATTGTCCGAACGGACACATTTTAGCGATTTGACACTTACATTAACTGATTTGACAGGACGCGTTAAACTTGAAAAAAACTGGCCGCCCGAGCAAAACCATTATATCCTAAATACAGCATCGCTTCCTTCTGGAGTATACCTTTTGGCTTTAAAAAACCAACAAAATATTAGCGTAAAAAGGTTGTTGATTCAAAAATAAACATAGTTATGAGATCGAAAGTCATTATTACAATTGCTTTTCTGGGCCTCTCAATATTCAACCTATGGGGCCAATTTCAACCTTTTGCGCCAATTGGAGCTCGTTGGCATTATCGTCCAGCGGAAGACATACCCGATAAAGACCTATACACTTTTACTGTGACCAAAGATACCTTATTGGATGGTTTTGCAGCCAGAGAATTAGCCTGTTCGCAGTGGATAAATGGGCAATTTCAGGATTTTCCGAATCTGAATAAATATATCTACGCTAATTTGGATTCCATATTCTATTATGTTGACAATCACTGGGTACTTCTGTTTGATTTTGCTGCTTTGCCTGGCGATACGATACGCTCTAAAGTAGAACATTTCGATATTTCGAACGGATGTATTGGTCCAAATCCGGGTCAAGTATGGGATGTCACGTATAAAATAGATTCTACAAGAACAGAAATTATTGGAGGCTGGCCCCTTAGAGTACAATATGTGAGCAGCATTTGCCAAGATTTTGACGAATGTTGGATAATGGGCTCTGGTAAAATTGTAGAGCGTATCGGTGTCATTAAAGCAGGATATTGGTGGGGGAAAAGCCAACTTTGCTTATTAACTTTTCTTGGTTATCTGCGATGCTATCAGGACGAGGTCATCCATTACATTGGCAATATTGGGAATACGCCTTGTGATTTTGTGAACGCAAAAGAAATCGATGGCTACAATATTACTATTTCCCCCAACCCTACCAGCGGAAACATCTATTTTTCTTTTTCACAGCTTCCCTCTGACCTAAATTTCAAGGTGTTTGACAGCCTCGGGCGCACACTTGAGACGACGGGTAGTCTGATGGCGGGCGATACCTCTTTTCAATTAAATCTGGAAGCAGTGTCTTCCGGCGTACTTTATGTAGAAATCACCTCAAAAGGCCAAACAAAAATATATAAAATTATTAAAATATAAAAAGGCATTGAACAACGGATGTGCGAAAATGCCTCCTAAGCGTAGGCACATTCGCACATCCAGCCGATGGCAGAAATCAGAGTAAATAAATATCAACGGCAGAAGTCACCGCTTTTCGGTTCTAAAGATTGCCGATTTGATACGAACGAAAATGATTTCAAACCTTCGGTGGGATAAAAATCGGAAAGCACCACCCAAAACAAGCAATTACGACGCAAGTCCGAATGCGTTAATCAGGATAAGGCTACTAATTTTTCTCAAATTATGAAACACGTAATTAGAATTAAATCATCCGCGAAAGAGGCGATGATTCTCTTGATGTTTACATTAGGGGCATTTTCGGCATTCGCTCAATCCACCCTTTTTTCGATCACCAATCAGCCTTCTTCGTTAGATGACGCGCAAGCAAAAGCACTCAATCATGCTTCAACCAGTCCTCATGTTGGCGATCTGAAGTTTGTTCAATTTGCATCCGTATCTTCGATTGGGCAGAATGGAAGCATCAGTATCGCAATTCCCGGAGTAAACAATGGAACCCCTCTGACCTTTGATGTTCAAAATGCGGTTTTTGACGATACAGAACACTTCTCCATTATGGCATCCGGTAGTGGGGGATACCTGAATTTGTACTTCGCGCCAGAAGGAATAGGAGGCACGATTGACCTAGTGAACAGGCTTTTTGCGCTCACCCCTTTTGGTTCAGGGAAAGGGCTTTTAATGGAGAGGGAAATAACTAACGGGAATGTTTCTACTTGTGGAAATGAGGGGCAACAAGCGACTCCGAGAGAAATTGACTTTTGTGTCGATGATTGTGGGTCGGCTACGCTTGATGTCTTGTTGCTTAGGACACCGGAGGCGAATAATTGGCTGCAAACGACTTGGGGCTGGCTTTCTGAATGGTTTCTTTTCGTAGAAGGCCACAACATCAACTTAGCGTTTGCCAATAGCGATATACCCAACAAAAGGGTACGAGTAACGCCCATCAATTTTACTCCGAGTTTCCAATGGTCAACAAACTCAGCCGTTGACTTGAGAATCATTGAGGATTTAAACTCAATATCAAATAGCGCATCTGCCCAGAGTTTGATGAGCCTTTATAGTGCCGATATTGTGGTTTTGCTAACCAATAATAACTATACTGGAGGCCTTTCTACTGGCGGCAGTGGAACAATCTTTGGACGTGCTAATTCGCTTGACCCGTTTTCAACAAACAAGTTTTGCATAACACAAGTTGCCAACATTGACCCTTCCAGATATACACTGGCGCATGAAGTTGCACACCAGTTTGGCTGTTTGCACAGCAACCCATTAACTACCCGTTGCGCACATGGGAGAAATATGCCAAATGGTAGAAATACAATAATGGCAAATTTTGCCGCTGATTTTTCTCGTATCCCTCATTATTCAAACCCTGACATTAATTTTGGTGGAGAAGCGACTGGTGTCGTAGATACGAGAAACAATGCCCAACAAATTAGGGGTGCTTTCTGCGAAAGTGCTAACAACAACCCAGACCCCCAATTCTCGGTGTTCTTCTCAAAATCATCGGTAGGGCCAATATGCCTAGGCGAGGTACACACCTTTACATCTACCATTATTCAGGGAGATTGCATTGAGCCTTTCGGGATAATCCCTTCTGTTAATTGTGGAGTTTGGCCATACCAATACGAATGGCGGTTGAGCAACAATCCCAATTTTATCAATAGTCAGATAATTGGCACAGCTGCAAATGTTACATTCACAATTCAAACCTGCCCATTTTACCTACGGCTGACGGTCACAAGCAGCAACGGTTTGACAACTACTTCGACAAGGTTTTACAACTGCGCCCCTGGGGTGGTTTGCGACCGCGATGGCAATAATTTGTCTGACGAAAAAAGTCTGCACACATCCAAATTGCAGGCTATCCCCAATCCTGCAAGCGATGAGGTTAACATTATCGGGGATGGCATTGACCTTGTTACCGATGTTCAGTGCTTCAACTTGCAAGGGACAGAAATTCCAATATCCTTTTTTAAGGCACCTGAATCAGGTATAATTAGCATAAATAGACTTACGCTTTCTCCTGAGTTGTATTTATTTAGGGTTAGTGGTAATAACCTAAACAATGTCATAAAAGTCGTGATTCAATAATTTCTAACCTTGATAGGGTTATCTGTTTTTGGTAACAGGTAACCCTATTTTTATTGTGCCAAAAAATGAAAAAATTATTAGTCATTACTGCCATAGCGTTTTCCCTTTTTTCAAGATGTAAAAAGGACTGCGGCGAAAACATCATGAGCAATGAATCATGCGACACAGATTCTTTAGTTGTTATTGATTCAAATTCTCTTGACTTACAAAAATTTGTCACTAGAAAAAATGTGTCCTCGTTGTTTGGGCAGGCCAATGCGATAAAACAGGTAGATAAGCAAGGCGAAATTGAATGGGTTGGAAACAATTCAATTCAAAAATTTCCCTCTAATGAATATTACTTGTTGATTACTAATTACGCGGATACAAGTTGGGTTGGGTTGGAATATTGGGCATACCAGAGAGAAAATATAGGGGTCAAGTTTGACCCATATACACTTGGGCGCCAAGTAGTGTTGGACGAAAATGCATATACGAAAAACAAAACACTAAATTTTGCTAGATATAACGTATGGCTTGATGATTACCTTGATGCTTCATGGGATATAAATTTAGCAGAGGGTAGTTATATAAATGTGGTAAAGATTGACCAAAGCACTAAAATTGTAGAAGGTGAGTTTAACTTGTATTTTAAGTTAAAGGAACAGAGTAGTTTGCCCGGAGTAATGTATTCTGATAAAATCAGATTTAGGTGCGGAAAATTTAAATCTAAAATTGTTGAATAAATTTCATGCCGGTAAGTAATAAATAAATTCTGCCATCAATGCACTCCTGTCCATGCCTCCTAAACGTCGGCACGGGCAGGAGTGCTCACGAATGGCAGAAATTGAAAAAAATAAATATCAACGGCAAAAGCCTCCGCTTTTCGGAAAATAAAATTTGTCGATTTGATTTCAAAATTTAACGCGATTTCTGATCATCGGTGGAAAAGCTGAAAACCACCCCAAAAAAAGTAGGCCGCATCGCCGAATGCGTTAATGTAGGCTCCAAAATGTTATTTTATGAAAAACGTATTTTTGTTTATTTGTTTGCTTTTTTCAATCCTTCTGCTCGGTTTTTTCGGATGCAAGAAAGAATTGGGTATTTCACCAAGTCCTCAAAGCAACGATCCCATAGGTTGGGAAGCGTCGGACAGGAACGAGGAAGTATCTATTGTTATCGGAGCGAAACATGTCATTCCATACAAAGTCGATATTATTAAACAGGCCTATAATAATTTGTATGAGCCAGATATCAGCAGCCTTTCGCCAAACTATTTGTACGTGCGATTTTTGCCACAAAGCACGGAAGATGTAAAAAAATTACTAGACAGTGGTTTTGAATTTTGGGATTTCCCATTGGACAACGACATAATTTCTATTGGAGAAAAATATCACGACCCAACCGTTACTGGTAGCGACTACACTTGGCAATATGCAGTGATACCAGTTAGCGCGGCTATTCCCGCTTTACAATATGAATTACTTGAAGCACTGGCATTAGTGCCAGAAGACTGTGCAATAGCTCAAGAAGCTTTCAGCCTGACAGGAAACGATTATGATATCCCCGAAGAATTCGAGCCCGCCCCAGCAATTGTCAATGGAAAATTTGATTATGTCCCTGAACATGAAGGCCCTGGGGGCACTGAAAACCCTGGGCCGGGTACTGGGGGTGACTGCGGCTGCCCAATTCCTGACAATGTTCGGAAACCCTCCGGTTGCGTCCAAGTATTCGACAACATGCTCAATGGATGGGAAGGGGTGATCAATGTAGATGTTATCACGTCAAAAAGCCAGATATTTGGTTTTCTTTTCCACCGCAAAACAGAGACCGACCAAAATGGGTGCTGGAAGATAAATCATAAATATAAAGGAAAGATACACGTCTGGGTGCGCTGGGAGAACTCTACCTGCGACATAAAGACGATGGATGGCAACTTTGACTTGTGGGGCTATACCTTTTCGCGAAGGGAGCACATCGGATTTTTTTGGGGTCCAAACTTCAACAACATACCAATAAACTTCAACTTTACTAATGCTATAAATACCAAAGGCTTTCGAAATTGGGTGGCCTCGACTGCAAACAACGCGGTGTAAACGACAGGGTCAATAGCATAACCCAAGCTCAAATTTTCAGTCAAATGACCTCGTCTATGACATCAATGCCAGATTTAAAAACCGCACTCATTCCTTTCTTACCACCTGGCATAACAAGTGACCAATATAACCTGCTTAGTTCAGCGTACGGATTTTAACAAACTTTAACAGGACAGGTCGGTTTTAACAAACCGACCTGTCACAATAATATATGAAGATGAGAACTCTTTTTTATTTGTTTGCCGCATTAATTATTTACTTGAATAGTTGCGTTGGTTGCAAAGATAACTGCACTGGGAACCTACAATTTAACTTACCGTTGCAAGCCTATGGGATAAAGGACACCTTGTATTTGGGTGATACGCTACGTGTGAAGTTGGAAATCCCGGATAAATTAGCTGAACGGTACTCAGGTAATGGGTATGATTTTATTGACTATAATTTTAAATTGGTCACCTATATTGTAAAAGTTGATTCACTTCCCACGACTGCAGATTCTAAGGGTACTTTTGACTGGACAACACTTGAAGGTGAGTCAAAGTACTTAGGTGGTGTCTTTCTTGTAACGCCCTACTATTCTAACCATGTTTATCATTACGAAGTACTCATAAGCCCCAAAACAAAAGGCTTGTTTGTTTTTGGTATGAACAGTGACTTTTTACAATTAAGCCCACTAGAAAAATTAGATGGCCCTTGTTCTAAGGAGCCAGTTGAAGTTTTTATGAAATTAGAAAATATAGCCAACACAAACTTTGAATTTTTAAAATTAAGTCCAGATCCCTCCCAAGCCAATACTAGCAAGCAACGATTTGAGGAATATGCGGGTTTTTGTTTCTTTGTAAGATAGATATAAGGTCTAATCGAACCGGAAATTAGATTGCTGACTGATTTGAAAGATATGCCTTCTGCCATCAATGCACTCACTCTCATGCCTCTTAAACATTGGCACGTCGTGAGTGCTCCCGATGGCGGTAATAAAAAACGAAAATACAAATAAATATTTCCGTCCATCGGTGGGATTAAATCGGAACGCACCACCCAAAAGAAGCAAGTACGACGGATTCCAAAACCGTATTTTGGAGCAAAAAAACACGATTGAATTATGAAAAATGTTTTCAGTACTGCGATTAGGTTGCTGTTTTTGCTCCTGTTTTACAGCGTAGCAAACGGCCAATCGCTCGTTAGCACCATCGCTTTGAACGATGCCAACTTGAATACCGCCGAATCTCAGCGGTATTCTAACCTCCAACAGGACGAATTCACGAAGGAATTGAAGTTGGTCAATTTCGGCAACCCTCGTGACCTCGTAAATACACAGGGGAAACTTCAATTTGAGTTTCCTGGCATTCAATGAATTATTGAAGCCCAGGCGATTGACATTGCACAAACCGATACTTCCTACTCTTGGACTGGTCGGCTTCTGAATCACGCAGGCTACTTTGGTTTTTACGAGATTTCAGGGCATCGTGCCGCTTGGCTTCAAATTGGCACAAGATTTTTTGAAGTCATGCCAATAAAAACTGGCATCAGCACTGTCCGAGAAATTGAAGGTGATGTCTTAGATTCGGGAGATTGTATCCACCCGACAGC
>Ga0209390_10008464_pt1 | contig 12710 bp, 9 predicted proteins | sample BON01_FD_187212 | JGI IMG/M metagenome (GOLD analysis project Ga0209390, IMG submission 187212) | Freshwater microbial communities from Lake Bonney liftoff mats and glacier meltwater in Antarctica - BON-01 (SPAdes) (version 2) | ecosystem: Environmental > Aquatic > Freshwater > Ice > Glacier... | reverse complement strand
GATACGCATCTGCATTCTTGTGTCCCAAATAATTAGTTTTTTGACTATCGTAAGAATACGAACCATACGTCTCAGAACTAGCATCTGAGCCATTCGTCGCACACACACAAGGTTCGTACAAATTTCGGAATGCCGCACAGCGTGAAACATTCGCATCCAGTTGTTGAGAGTTCGAGGTGATCCCTCTTGCATATTCGTGGAATCAGAAGAAACCATGTCATCTTCCACCTGCAACGAGAATCCTTTGGTCTGGGCATGTTCTAGAATGTATAACCTGTCGCAGTTGCCAGGATCATCACTGCTGTAGTTGGTGTCGCGAAGAAAGAAACTTGGGGCCTGCGTGCATGGTGGAGCAATACCAACCTGGCCCCTGCGCAATTGAAGCGCTGCTTCAAGCACCCACCGCCACTTGTATACTGTACAGTTCAATCTATTTACCCAGAAAGGACAGCCGCGCAAATGCACAGCTGTCTGGCGCATGCCAAACTGGAAAAGGTTCACACAAACTTCGGAATGCCGCACAGCGTGAATTATTCGCATCCAGTTGTTGAGGGTTTGAGTTGATCCATCTTGTGTATTCGTAGAATCAGAACAAACCATGCCATCTTGCAGCTGCAACGAGGATCCTTTATTCTGGGCACATTCTGGAACGCGTACCCTGTCGCAGTTGCCAGCATCGTCACTGCTGTAGCTGGTGCCGGGGAGCAACAAACTTCCGGCCCGCTTGGAAGGTGAAGCAATACCAAACTGGCCATGGCCAAGCGCTCGCTTACCTGTTCTGCGGCCGCTATACATCGTGTCTGCACCGTTCTCATGTCAGTTTTTGCGCACACATGAGAATGTAGGCGCACGCCTATAATCACACACAGCAGCGCATGCGTGCCTTTGCTCAGTTCCTTTGCACTCTCGACATACACACAGATGTGCATGCGTACAGTTTTGCGCAGATCCACCTCTGCACTCTCGAGGTCGCACAGATGCGTTTTTGTGAACAACGAAACGTCGCGCACGAAACGTCGTTTGAAATCTAAAAATTCGCGGGCAAAACGTAGAACACAAAATTGTCACGCCCAATGGAAGGCAGCGCTATTTCGGCTTCTACTCTGCCATTTGAGCGCTGATCGTTTGGCTGGGTATCCACTGGAGAAACAAACCTGTCAATGACTTTGTGAATAGAATCTTACTTCTCCCGATTCTAGCATGCACCTCCTCTGAAGGCTCTGTCCGCATTGCATGCTCGTCTCCTGCAGGATTATGGGTGTGTCGAATGGACTTCCGAATGCGATCGAGTGCCCGCGCCTCTGGCGGTCTGGATTGCACTCCCTCTTGTGCAGCCAAGTGTAGGCTTCCGCAAATCCCCCCCCCCGCTATCCACTGTGACGCTTCCACAACTGTGTATGCTCTTTCAGAGTACTCATGAGGATCGTCACGGTGCAGAAGCTCCGGCTGAGCCGGGGGAAAAATTTGTTAGGTCACCGCTACAGCGCACCCTTACGGCGCACATCTTGTGTCGTTCGCCCAATACGAGGGTGCACTCGCACACATCAGTCTACAGCGGTCGGTTGAGATGTTGGCGTTGCAGTGCAGTGTGGCTATGACGTCTGGGGGCCACAAAATATCTTCAGGTGCAATTGGACACCCAGACATCCACGGTGATTATGTAACATACCTGATGTTACTTGAGGGGGACATATAATTGAAGAAGACTGGCTTGAATGCATCATGACGTGCACTTTAATACCACATAAATGTTCACATGTATGTTCGAATGCATATACCTGTGTCCATATATATATATATATAAATATACATGCATATAAAGATATGTATACATGGATGCATAGTTATGTATATATATTCATATACATATACATACATACGTATATATATATATATATACATATATATACATATATATATATTTACCAAAATATATGTGTATATAACAACAGGACGACCTCATCTGACGTTTGCGGAAGTACTTGTCAAGGACCTCGCCCATGCTGGGCTCAACACCAGCAATTGGGCAGTGCTCGCTGCAGATTGGAGGGCCTGAAGAACGACTCTGAACAACCTTGGTACTAAGGGGCCGAAACTCATGGCCACTGCCTGCGCTTCCGCAGCACGCAACGGGTTATAGACTTCTGCTGAGAAAGTTCCGACAGAAAACCATGAGGGTTCCAGTTGAGGTGCATCTGTTTAGCCTTGACGGCTAGTCTACTTTTACTCAAAGGCAATGGGGAGACAACGTAAACAGCTTTCCCCAATACAATGACAACAAAACACATGATTCAACCTCTAGTGTCATGTGTCTGAATAGTACTGGTCAAATCTCAAACAGGGGAACTCATGTACATGGGTGTATATGAATAAATATATACATATACATATATGTACATACAGTTTTTGTTTGCTCTTGATTCAATATGAGAGTCGTTTGACATTCGAAATGTGCCTCATACTTCAAAATCACAATATCACATCGCGACCACCCCTTACTTGCCCTGAACCCACACAAACATCTCATATAAATCCTCACTTGATTCATGTCAACATGCTGACTTTGCCGAAATTGTCGAAAATGTAATGGATTGTTTCGTATCCATTTCCATGCTGTGCTCGTGAGTGTACATTTTAACACCAGCAACCAGATTCTTGTAATGGAAGTACACTCCTTGTTCGCCTGCATTTCTTATGACATCTATATGTGTGTGTGTAAATATGTATATGCATATATATATATACATATATATATATATATGGATATACATACAGAGAGGAAGACAAAGAGAGAAAGGACGAATGTACATGAGAGAAAGAGAGAGAGAGAGAGACCGACAATATGGTACAGAGAGCCAAAACATATGAGATGAGATAATTGACGCTCGCAAGCAAGTACCTCACCAACAACAGATAAGCAGGATAGGGAGGGGAGGATAGGAGAGCACAGAAGAATTGAGAGAGAGATACAAATGAAACAATGTCAGAAGAATTGAGAGAGAGAGACAAATGAAACAATGTGTACAAATATATATATATTGAAGGCAACACATGTGTACAAATATGTATATGGATATACATATATGCGTGAGAATATAAATAATATAAATTTATATGCATGTTAATAGATTTATATATGTGTAGATATATGTATACAAATATATATATATATGTATTCACATTGATATACACACATGTACGAGCATGTTAGTACATAAATATGATCCACAATATGTATACAAATGCATACAAATCGTGGTATGAGTAGACACAATCACTTCACATGGGATTCTGTTGGCTGGTAATACGTGTGCCCCATAATTCTCGTTCAGAAAATTTTCAAGACGATTACTGTCAAGTACTCTCAACATGGGGCACGAACCTCCATGCACCGGACATCGGACGCCGGGGTAACAACTCAAGACCCACAACTGATTTCCTAGGTCTACTCCCAAATCACAAACCCTTCCTTCGCTACGCACAGGGTATCGTGCTCGTGGAAGTGGGTTTTTAGGCAGTGCAAAAAACAAGCACAAAATACGAACAATCTCCAAATGGCAGTATACACGAACCGAGCACAGTAAGAAGGTGGGATTGTGCTCAACTTCAAGCGAACTCGCACCTGCCGCTCCTGCACGGCAAGGTGATGGACATACAGGGAGACTTGTAAACAGACCCGCCTGCACCCCGCCAAATGCAAAAAAATCATGACCCTACTCCCCCCTCCCATACTACCAACACATCACCCGCAAATTTGATTGAGTCGATTTTAGTAGTAAAAATCATTACCCACATAATACCCGCGCATTGCCCGCACATTACCCGCAGACTACCCGCACATTACCCGCACATTTCCCCCCTCCCCCTGTATTTATTGGGGCCAGTCTCGACAAAATTGCCATTCAGGCCTGTTTCGGTTCCGAGCAGGTAAGTCATGCTGGTCCCTCATAACTTCAAGACATGGAGGACTCACGGTGAGCGGTGGCAGAGACAGTGAGCGGGATCAGACAGGGCGGGGGAAAAAACAGAAATGTCTAATGAACATGGACAAGAACAGTGATACAAAGCTGCCGTGTACAATGATCGGCACACAAAAGAAGGGCAGTACCAAGAGGCTAACTTGTGCAACGATTGTATATGTAAACACACCTCTAAGAGCAGTGAAACGAGGCTGCCTCGTGCACCCATCTATGCACACACACCGATCTGGTGACGTGCATCGACCCATGTCCACACAGAGAAGAGCAAGGCCCTTGTGGGCGTACTGCGGGTATCGCTCTCCAACATCAGCAAGACACCGTCTGCGTGGCGCTGCATGAGCTCCATGTTGAGATAATTGTGCTGCCCTTCGATGCGTACCCAGACTGACGCACGAATGTCCACGCAGTAATCTAGCACAGGGGCGCCCGGCATGCTCAGGATGCCAAAGTACGTCAGGTGGAAGAAGCCTGTGTTGCCTTGCGCAGCGGCAAAGCAAGCTTTGCAGCAGCAGGCCGTGCCTGGCCAGGCACGGCCTGCTGCTGCGCACCCGAGATGTGTCGACGGGTCACGAAAGCGTGCATGATGTGCATCTCTCCCCCTCTCCGGGCTGCCCGCCGGCACGGTCGCAGCATCGAGCGTAAAAGCACAAGGATTGTAGACTAATAGGTCGCCCTCGTAGAAGTCCGTCAGCGCCTCGTCCCAGTACATCGCACGGACAGAAGATTGCTGGCGGCGTTGGACGTGCGCTCTGCGTAGCCCGCAAAATAATCGAAAGGCGCTCGAAGAGAGGTGAGGCGAGGATCACCAAACCTCAAGTCCGATGAAGGGTGCCCTGTGGTGCTTTGGTGTCCGCCGCTCTCCTGCGGCAAGCTCAGCCTGGCATCACGTCATCCCTTGAAAGTCGGATTGACGTTAAAACCTTTCCAGCATCCACAAATCAGAGCCAACAGCGGCAGTTCAGACACAGGCACCCTCACCTGAGGTCTAGTGAGGCAGGCCCCGGGTGTGTTTTTGTCTGCCGACCAATGCACCGATGCAAGCGAGCTGATTTTTGCACGTCGTATTTGTTGTCGTTTAGTACAATGGTTTGTGTGTTCATCGTTTAGTTTGTTTTCGATTATTACAATGTTTGACCGAATTGTGGTCGTTTAGTAGATTGGTTTGTGTATTCATCGTTTGATGTTTTGTGTGTTCATCGTTCAGTTTTGTATTCCACGAACTATATCTCAAGAACAATTCAAAGGACTGCAGCTGCGTGTCTTCATCGCGCAAGAGACAATTATTGCAAACAATGCTGGCAGCACCACCATCAAAATGCACTAAATTGACATGGGTGCCTGGCGCAAGCTTGCCTTACGGAAACTCGCAGCTAAGTACACCAGATCATTATCTGAATGAGAATAATGTGCAAAATGAACGTGATGACGATGAGGTGAACACGCAACTTGCAGATGATATGTTGGCTCTGCTTGCAAAAGTAGCAGGGGAAGTCGATTATCAGCCCCATAAGCCCCTCCACTCTATCTTAAAGAACCCATTTGACACTGCTCGTTCCCGTGATCTACAATTGGGAACACAGGGATCTTCAAATTCTCCAGGTGTGTTTCTGACGTCTTTCTCTCCCTATTCTTGTGGGTGCCAACACAGCAGTGGCTATATAGATACTGGGCTCATCATCAGAATGTTAACAGAAAATAAACATCACTTTGGCAATGCTACACCTCATGAAACTGATCCCTGCCCGTTGTGCCCACACACACACACATTTTAGGCACAGTCGTACTCGGGGGATATAACGATTTTTTGTTGTGAATTTGCAGGCATCTCCTCCAACCTGGGAAATGCGTCCAAAAAGGTCATCAAATCAGCGACACTGGCATATAGTGGCCGCGCCAAAAAAATGAATCAAATGGTCCAAATCATGTCCTCAAAACAGAATCCGCCGCATCTCAGAGTATTAGCAACAGGCTTGACCGAACAAGCAAAAATCTTCCACCATCGTTCATCAGGTGCGACCTGAGCAGTCATTGGACCTCAAAATACTCGGACAAGGGGCACTAAAGTGTGAAAGATCATTCTGCAAATTGTGAATATTTAAGATGTGGGAGGTGATAATGTTTTCAAGCAAATTTTTCCCCATTTCCTCACATCGTCAGGACATCAAACTCCACCTGTCAAATTCTTTTGAATCCGTATTCCCTATCTTTGTCTGATGAGTTTCAAATTGTACCAGACACAATTACAGCTGTGGGTGATGTGGATTTGGAAAAAGCAGCAAGCGATCTCAGCTGTCTCATCCAAGACAACATGCCTCAACTATCTCGCGCTAATTTTGGTCAAATTCTTGCGCATTTTTCTTTTTCACTGCTTATCCACGAAACTTGAGCCCTCTTGTTGATGAGGTTGTACTTTGCATTGCAAGTTTTAATTTAAATTCGCATTGTCTAATACAGCATTTTGCGCCAATGAGGAAATGGAAAAGCAAGTTAAATTTGAATCACAAATTATGGTCAGACATTTCTATTCTTCATGCAAGACGAAAGTATCAAAGACGCAGACATCTCTTCAGATTCAAGTGCAGCCCTCAAGTACGTATCAATCTTGAACTCTTTGATAGAAGAACTCATCTTGCCTCATAACACCTTCCTATGTGTTTTGTGTTGCCAAGTTGACGGAATGAGCACTGCGTGATGAGTTGAAATTTTGCAAGACAACACGAATAGTTTTATGTTGTATACATGATTGCATAACATTTCTGTTCTTCATTTGACCCTTGCAACTTTTCTTGTGCCTCTTTTCGAGAAAATCATGCCTTTCAAATGGACCAGACACGACGATCATTCTGTACACTGTGGATTGAGAAGATACAGCACGCCTCGTCAGCACACCCCGTCAGCAATTGCATCAAACAGAACACCACACGGCAATTTCGTTCTTTAGGAATGATTTTGCTTCGTGTGTCTTGGTTTGTCCTGCTTAGCGTATTTGATTATAGTCTGATAGTTTTGGCCTGCGTTCGTTTGAAAGAGCTTACTGGCTGCTTCTTTGCGTTTTCATTGGTGTAGAGGTTTTCAGGGTGAGCTTTTGAAAAACTTGCAAAAACTTGCAAGCCTGACTTGCCAGGATCTTACTCATTTCCCTCTTTTTACTCACGTTATGAGTCTATAAAATATTTTTCAACCTGATGATTTTTTGAAATTGTCTCAAATATCATGATAGACACGACAACTTTTCAGAACAGTGTGGACTCAGGAAAAGCAGAGCCCCAGCTCAGATCTATCTCCAAAAGAAAAAAGCATCCTCTATCCGGCACTAAATTAGGTTTGCTCCTGTCTCGTGTCTGCTTTGGTCTCTTGCTTTTTGTACGAGGATTCAATATGTTTAACGCCTATTTTTGAGCCCACCATACACAAACTTGTTGTACATGTTGCAAGTTTTAACTTGGAAGTGCATTGTCTAATTCAGTATTTGGTGCCAAAAAGAAGATGAGAAAGAGAGTTACGTTTGCAACACAGCATATGGTCAGACAGTACTATACTTCATGCAAGAAGAAAGTATCCGAGACGCAGACATGTCCTCTACCTCAAATGCAGCCCTCAAGTGCGTATCAATCCTGAACTCTTTAAACAAGAACTCTCATTGCCTGATTACCTTCCTGTGTGTTTTGGTTGTAGTGCTACGGAATGATTACTGCATTATGAGTTTAAAATGTGAAAGACAAAACGAATGGTTGATGTTGTATGCATGAGTGAACAATCTTTCTGTTCTTCATTTAACCTCTGCCACTTTTCTTGTGACACTATCCAAGACGCAGACATCTCCTCTACCTCGAATGCTGCCCTCAAGTGCGTATCAGTCCTGAACTATTTATTACAAGGACTCATATTGCCGCATCACATTTCCTGTTTGTTGGCAAATCTATGGAATAATGAGTTAAAATTGTGCCAGACAAGACAAATGATTGGTTGTATACGTCATTGCACAACAGTTATGATTTCATTGGACTCCTGCAACATTTCTCGGGATCCTTTTCTAGAAAATTATGATATTCAAATTTGATCAGGCACCACGACTGTTCTCGACACTGTGGATCCAGAAGATAAAGCACGCTCCGTCAGCCATTGCATCGAAGATCAAACGATTCCACCATCTAGCAGCTCCTGTGGTACGATGCTGCTCCGTTTCACAATATTCTCTCCCTTAAAAGAAGAGAATTCATCTGCTAATGTCATGCCTGCGTTGGTGTGTATGAGCTTGCTCGCTTGATTCTTTGCGTATGCATTGCATTTTGGGTTGTGTGATGCATCTGAAAACTTGCAAGTCAGATTCTGCTAACATCTGCTTCATTTAAATCTGGTACTGATCTTGTGAAAGTACATTCCCTTTCTTTCGTCCTGCCCACCAAACAAGACGACGAATGTGGACGATGTGAATTCCAAACGAGAAGAATGTCAGCTTTCCTCACTCATGACAAAGAACATCTATGCACTATTTTGCAGTACCATTCGTCTACGCATGTTTCGTGTTTTTCAGACATCTCCTCTACCTCGAATGCTGCCCTCAAGTGCGTATCAATCCTGAACTATTTATTACAAGGACTCATATTGCCGCATCACATTTCCTGTTTGTTGGCAAATCTATGGAATAATGAGTTAAAATTGTGCCAGACAAGACAAATGATTGGTTGTATACGTCATTGCACAACAGTTATGATTTCATTGGACTCCTGCAACATTTCTCGGGATCCTTTTCTAGAAAATTATGATATTCAAATTTGATCAGGCACCACGACTGTTCTCGACACTGTGGATCCAGAAGATAAAGCACGCTCCGTCAGCCATTGCATCGAAGATCAAACGATTCCACCATCTAGCAGCTCCTGTGGTACGATGCTGCTCCGTTTCACAATATTCTCTCCCTTAAAAGAAGAGAATTCATCTGCTAATGTCATGCCTGCGTTGGTGTGTATGAGCTTGCTCGCTTGATTCTTTGCGTATGCATTGCATTTTGGGTTGTGTGATGCATCTGAAAACTTGCAAGTCAGATTCTGCTAACATCTGCTTCATTTAAATCTGGTACTGATCTTGTGAAAGTACATTCCCTTTCTTTCGTCCTGCCCACCAAACAAGACGACGAATGTGGACGATGTGAATTCCAAACGAGAAGAATGTCAGCTTTCCTCACTCATGACAAAGAACATCTATGCACTATTTTGCAGTACCATTCGTCTACGCATGTTTCGTGTTTTTTTTCCTGTCTTGATTTGCATACGAGGATTTAACTTGCTCGAATTACCAGCCAAAGTGGTTGTTTGGATGTAATCTAACACATTTTTTTGAATCCAACCTGCATTATTTGGACTTTACCGTGATGTTTTCTTTTTCCTTTTTGATATTATCCAATTGGTGTATGTGCAAGCCGGCATGCTTGCTCATATCTGTGCATTTGAGTTTGTTCTTTGAGGTTGGTGGTGTTGGTCAAAATATAAGCATGATTTTGCATTCATACGACTGTGCGTTGCGGAATGAATAATTCCCCGGCTACTTCTCAACTAAGTTGTTTTGAATTGTGTTTCAACATTTGGCAGTCCAGCAAAATGAGTCAGGAGCCGCAATATCGAGGAAAAAAGGAAACCACAACAAAAACGTTCAAGCAAACAAAACCTCCACACCCGACAAACTCGATTCAGGTTTTGTAACCACTCGTCTTTGTAATTGGTCAATCTTTTCTTGGCTTCGTAGTTGATATCATCAAATGAGCACATGGCTTTGTTCTTTCCATGTAAAAGATTGTTTGCGTTGCCTTTTAAGAATCACTTGCTCGAGTGTAATCAAATTCAATCTCTTGCTCTGCTTCGTTGTACATATTTCGCACCAAGATGCACATGTGAAGTGGGTGTGCGGGTCTAAGATTGTGATATCAATGATCATTGGGTAATGGTCAGACAACGTTTGTTTGATTTTAAACAAATAATTGAGATGTTTTCACATATAAATTGTGGATTTGTGTTGTATGATTCCTTGAATGGTACACCATCATGATATTTGAGTGCAGACAACAAATCGTTTTTTACTATTTATATTTTAGTTACTTGAATTGTTTGAAATGGGTTTGTTCTTGTCCAGATTAGTGTGTGCATGTGTATGTGTCCTGCAACTAAATAAATTTGAGTTTGAATTTGTGTGAATTTTTATTTATTCTTGAAAGCATCTGTGACTATAGGAAACAATTTTGAATTTTCTCATGATTCTCTCTTGTGATGAGGAACTTGGGCTGAAAAAATACAAAGATTTGGCGTCTGAGAATTTTTCGAGTGGACTTTACGAAATCTCAATGTACCTCTTTTTTGACCCACTACCATTATTCAAGAGTCTGCTCGATGGATTTTGAAGAAGATACACACCAAAGTAAATCTAATGGTATTTTCATGCGTGCGGGCAATGACAGAAATTGAAGAATATGGATCTATGCTTGAAGGATAATACAAGCTAATTTATGTCTTCTTTCTCGCATGTGAAATTCTTCAGATTGTATGCTCGGCGAAAAGCGCCTTTTGTTTACAGACAAAGGTCTTGGACTTACATATGCAAGGGACTTGACGCTCGACTTTACAGCGACAGTTACGGAATCTCACATGGAATCATTCGTGATTGGAGAAGTGGGGTCTTATGACCTTGCTTCACGGGTTCGTACTGATGCTTTCTTGCTTCCGTCACTCACTTTCAAACGTTCTGGAGTCGATGGCGGTGGACATGGAATATTTGCGAATGGACCTTTTGTCCGAGGACAAAAGATGTCTGAGTATGGGGGTATGGTGGTCAGTCATGCCACTTCGATGAAACTACTCAGGATGAAGGAAGATACACATACGAAAGGACTTGGAGCGTCTTTGTCCACAGATCAAGCGCTTGATGGACGTTTACTCTTCCCACATTTTCCATTAGAATATTATGTGCTTCATCACAAGATGGGATCGTTTGTCAACTCCTGTCAAGGACCCGGTAATTGTAAATACGTTTTCACCGAAGACATCAAAAAGGCTTACAGGCACCCATATAATGCCTCGAAAATATACAACATCACAGAAACACCATCGCCAGTGAGCGAAGGAACGCAAAGCTTAAATGCCTTGAACCAGTCAAAGAAAAGAAAACAAACAGACATTGTGGTTTCAAGGAAGCCCACAGGGCGACCAAATAAGCGAAAGAAAATGTCGCCGACACAAATCAAGAAAAGCAAGAAAGAACTCAAGGAGCTGATATCTGCACAAAAGGCAGAACAATTCAAGTTGAAACGTGAATTGAGAAAAGCTGGGAACTTGAACAGGGTGTCTGTGCGTTGCTGGATTGAGGCCACACAAGCAGGTGATGCAGGCGACGAACTCTTTGTCAACTATGGGTCCCAGTACGACAAAAGACATCTTGTTCAGAATGCAGAGTGCAAACAAATCGCAAGCAAAGCTTGCAACATAGGACTGAAATCAGACAAGAAGCACCATTCAGTGCATCTCTAAGAAGCAATGCTGCAAATGAGATGCATACACATTCATCCTGTCCAAAAAGAGCAACCATACACATTGCAAATCAGAAACTAGAACATGCTCATGCCTACATATGTACTCTGAAATTTCATTTGAAAATCTGTATTTTAACACATTTAAATTGACATGTACGTATGAGTGTGCATGAAATTCGCAAGTATATTTATGTATATACATAGGCGTGTATACAAAGAAATATGTATGTATATCAAATTTCATATATATGTACAAAAATACACTTTCGTACCTATTTGGAAGAAGAGGCGTAAGTGCCGTCGTCAAAAGCAAACACTTCCAGTGACTGATTCTCCTCTTGCTACGACGTCTCCTCTTCAAAGAAAGTGCGAAGAAGTACTCAAAAGGTGTGAGACATCAAAAGAAGATTTAATGAGATCGAGACGTTGCGGTAGTGAATTCATCTTCGCAAAGACCTAGCGCTGAGAACCCAGAGTTTTGGTGCTTAAGTGACGTATGCCTTGAAATCTGGATAATACATGTGCCCGAAAAAAGTCAGCAAATTGTGGCTTGGCGTGGTCAAATTACCTGGGTGCTGACAACGCGCAGCCTTTGCAGGGACAATTATTTTGTCTTGTTGTAAAATAATTTGATGACATTAATCATCTCCAGTGCCATGACCACCAAAGCAATGCAACTTGACCATGGGAGACATGACCATCATAGCTTTGGAATCTTAGTCCTAGGAAACCATGTGCACCCTCATTAGAAATAGAGCCATAAAATCAACAACTTCGTCATACCAGCACACATTCAATGTCGCATGCGAAATTGGCTTAAAACATCTGAAAAATGAATGTGCACAAAGACCTCGCATGAGAATATTTCATATCATGTACACATTCATACATTTACACATTTGTCCACATATGTATCATTATATATATGTATATATATGTATGTATATATATATTAATATATCAATATATGTATATATATATATATATAGATATGTGTATAGATATATATACAGATATATATAAAGATATGTATATATATATATTGATATATTAATATATATATATGAATATAAATGTATATATAAATATACTTATATATAATGTATATGTATTGATGCATATATATGTGTAAATACATATACATATATATATATATATATATAAATATATACTGACATATATGTATATTTATATATATACATGTATACATGTAC
>Ga0209390_10008462_pt1 | contig 12711 bp, 17 predicted proteins | sample BON01_FD_187212 | JGI IMG/M metagenome (GOLD analysis project Ga0209390, IMG submission 187212) | Freshwater microbial communities from Lake Bonney liftoff mats and glacier meltwater in Antarctica - BON-01 (SPAdes) (version 2) | ecosystem: Environmental > Aquatic > Freshwater > Ice > Glacier... | reverse complement strand
TGGGCGGGGAGGGGGGTGAAGTGTGTGTATTTGGAAAGGGTGAAGAGTTATGCGCCGTCGGTGTGGCATTTCGTGGCGGATGTGCTGTGTGGGGGTGGAGGGGTTGAAGGGACGGGTTTTGGGGTTGTCGGGGGGGAAGAGGGAAAGGAGGCGCTGAGAACTAAGGCTTAGTAATAGTGCTTTTCCCTCTGTCTATGATATATTTTGTGGCGGATATTTAGTGGGGTTGTTGGTGAGGGAGGGCGAGAGAATCAAAGTATAATTCAGGGCATCAATTTTGACACGAAAGGGAAGGAAAGGAAAAGAGAAAGAAAAGAAGAAAGCTTGTACATACTTAAATATTGGAAAATTTAGCTTAGCTTAGCTTAGAAGATTATGTTCCTTCTTTTTTATTGTGTTGCTTCGCGTCCACACGTGCCTTTCTTGTGCTTGTGGACGTCTCTCTCAGGTACCTACCTTTACTCTTACACGTGTCTCTATCCCTCTATATACACACTTCAAGTTTCATGCTAACTCCTTCTCCTTCTTTCCTCTCATCATCACGGCGGCTGACGCGGAAAGAAGACACTATCCGTCCACCATCCCCTCGGCGGAGACTAGCTTTTATTTTGAAGCTTCCTTCTTAGCAGCAGATGCCGCCGCCGCCGTCGCCGCCATCACGAGCATCGAAGACCCCTCAAAACTAATCCTATTCTGAGTATGCGGAAAGAAAACACTATCCGTCAGCCACCCCGCACGCGTCAACTGCCCCACAATAACATCCACCAAAGTCAGGTGCTCCTCCCTCCCTCCCTCCTTCCCTCCCTCCCTCGGCGCAGCCACCGACGACGATGGCTGGTGTAATGTGTGATGTGTGCTTTCCACTAGGTGGATAAGCCATGTGTCCAAAGCCTCCTCCTCCTTCTTTTCCATCAATCTCGCCCACGCCGACTGCACCTTCGGGGCCTTCCACCCTCCCCTCCTCCCTCCCTCGCCCTCCCTCCCTGCCTCCTTCCTGACATAATACGCATGCACACACGCCCTTAGCACATCCGGGACACTCGCCTCTTCCTTCATCAATACATCGACTGTCGCCGTCTTATCCCCCCTTCTCCCCCTAGCATTCAACACATAATTCTCCTTCTCAAAGAACCGTGCTAAGCGTGGCAGCTGCTCCGGGCTGGCAACCTCGTCCAAGTGCCTCCCCATTCTTAAGGTAGGTAAACCCGCCTCTAACGCCGAAGGGGCTACTGTGTCATATATAGCGGGAGTCATGAATCGCTCAATGGAGGAGATGTTACCAGGGGCGGGGATGCGCCCATGGGTGAGGTAGTGCTGCATGACCAACTCCATTCTTTCAGCATTGATTGTGTTTAGGCAGACGTGGCGGAGGGAGAGGTAGTTACACGAGATATGAACGAAGGAAAGCCCCGCACAGATAGGGGCTAAGGCCATCCAGGAGGAGCCTAAGGCGGTGGAAAGGACGATTCCGAGGCCTGTGCCGAGGATGGAGGTGACAATAAATTGAGAGCCGGCTTTCGCAGTGATATCTGCGAGATTTTCTCGTTTCGCGAATGAGTTGTGGATGGCCGCGCGCGAGGCGCTAGCGGAGAGAAAGCAGACGTTTTTCCCGACGTTGGCTAGGGAGGCGATGGCGAGGAAGTACCCGGGGGCGAGGGGCGCGAGGAGTTCGAGGGCACAGGAGAGGTCAAGGGAGATGGTGGCAACCATTTTCCAGCGTTTGGGGTTAGCATCGAAGCGGTCGTTGACGAGACTGGCGAAGATAATGCCACCTACTTGCCCGATTCCGTCTTTGATGATCCAATTGAGGGCGGCGGCGAGGGGGATGGCGCCCGCGCCCAGGCCCATGGCGTAAAGGAGGGATTGGGTTGAAAGGACGCCGATGGCGGAGCTGGCGAGGGAGGCTGTCATTTGAAGCTTCACGTATTCGGCGTACCCTTTTTGGACGGAGCGTGGGTAGCCTCTTGGAAGCAGGGCCCGGAGCCCGTCGTCGGCTAGGAGGCGGAGGGAGAGGACTTCGGGGGGGGGGTCGATGCGGTGGTAGGCCTTGCTGCTTGTGGTGCTGGGGCACTCCTCCTTCGTGTCTTTGTCCTTTGATTCCTCCGCCAACGAGGACGAGGGCAAGGCGGCATAATAAAGCGTCTCGCGGTAGCCGGCCCGGTCTGTCTTGATTTGCTTGGCCACGAGCTTGTCGGTGGGAGAAGGGTGAGCGGGTGGGGTGGGCGAAGAGGACGAGGAGGAGGCGGCGGCCCAGCGATGCTGGAGGCGGAGGAGAGGTGGAGGGGCTGGCAAAAGGTGCGGCCGGGGAGAAGCGCGGCTGTGCTGCAGGGCCAAAATCCGCCGCCGCGTTCCTCCCAGCATGGTGCTGCTGTGGGTGGGATGGTGTGTGTGTTGTGTTGTGAGTGGTTTGTGGGTAAAGATGAATGAGTAGAGTGAAGTGTGAGAAGAAGGATGATGACGATGAGCAGCGATGAGCAAGCAACGGAACTGGGGGGGATGATGATGGTGCGAGCGTTGTGTTGTGAGTGGTTTGTTGTGGGTAAAGATGAATGAGTAGAGTGAAGTGTGAAAAGAAGGATGATGACGATGAGCAGCGATGAGCAAGCAACGGAACTGGGGGGGATGATGATGGTGCGAGCGTCCTCCCTGGGTAGACAAGCAACCAAGGCGCCACGCCGGGCAGTGACACGCCGGCCCTGCAGTCCGCTACGTGTGATTGAAGCTGCTGCTGCCGGTGATGATGGTGGTTCGGCGGGGAGGGCTTGGTACACGTGCCACGTGTAGTGAACAATGCCACCTTCCCTCCCTTCCTTCTTCTGCTCCAGCTTGCAGGCCGCATGAGACAAATGCCCTGCTTTGAGAGAGCCAGCGCGTGGATGTGTGTGCGAGTCCTCCTTGTCGAGAGCATCACACATGTTTTCCTTATCTTGGTGTACTGATCCCGCTGCCCCTCCCCTTCCCCCACCCCTCCACAGATCTACCTATATATACTCAAGCACAGCAAAGGGGGATGTCGTTTGGACCCAAGACGGGCTACCGTGAGGGCGGCAACCGAGGAGGACAAGACCGCTTCAAGTGGGAGGATGTCAAGGATGGTACGTTTTACGGTTGTTGACTGGGCTGGGTGGGTGGTGGAGCTTGTACAGACCTCAGTTCTTCGTTTCCTTTGTGCTTGCTCCCTCTCACTCCCTCTCCTCCTTCCCTCCTTCCCTTCCCACCCACCCACCCCCACTCTAGAACACTACCGCGAGCATTACCTAGGGCACAGTCTCAAGGCCCCCGTAGGTCGTTGGCAGAAAGGCAAAGACCTGATGTGGTACACCAAAGCCGGCAAAGGAGGAGGAGGGGAGGGAGGGAGGGAGGACCCGGAGGCGCAACGACAGAGGGAGCTAGCAGAGATCAGAAGGAGGGATGAGGATATGATTAATGCTGCTCTTGGCTTAGCCCCTACGAGGCAGGCAGTAGTGGAGACTACGCTGGATGCAAGTGAGATGAAACAGTTGTTGGCAAGAGGCGCGTCGGAGAGAGGAGAGATGGATGCAGAGAGGGTGGAGGGGTTAGGAGCAGCACCTGCAGCGAGGCATGAACATTTGCCGAAGGGGAAGAGTATGGTGCAGCGGGAGATTGAAAGGATGAAGAATGCACAGACGGAGGGGAGGGCTTTTGAGTATGAGGAGGATTTGAGTCATATGCATGAAGAAGAGGGGGAGGAGGGGGGGCAGGAGGGGGGAAAGGCAGGGGGGAAGAGGAAGAGGCGTAGGAAGGGGGAGGGAGAGAAGGAGGTGTCGAAGAAGGAGAAGAAGAAGATAGGGAAGAAGGAGGAGAAGAAGAGGAAGAAGGCGGAGAAAAAGGAACGGAAGAAAGAGAAGAAAGTGAAGCGCAAGGAGGAGGAGGAGGAGGAGGAGGGAGGGAGGGAGGGAGGGCGCAGCCGGGGTCGCTCTGAGAAAGAGAGGGGTAGAAGCACGAGCCGCAGTAGTAGCAGCGACAGTCCTGAAGATCGCAAGCGGCGACGACGAACAGGCAGCGCACACGAGGAAGAGGAGGAGGGGCGGAGGGAAGGAGGCGGTAGCAGGGGAGGACGCTCTGAAAAGAGAGAGAGAAACCGGAGCGGGAGCCGCAGCAGCAGGAGCGAGAGTCCTGATGACAGCAAGCGGCGACGACGAACGGGGAGTGCTTCACGTTCTCGCTCCAGGTCTCGTGATCGTTCGGACCGTTCGGACCGTGACCACGACCGCCGCCGGGCGAGATTATCATAAATTTAAGATAAGGAAATGGAAAAGGAAAAGTGTAAGTAGAAAGCACCCAAAAAGAAGCGAAAGAAAGAAGCGACGAGCAAGAGAAGCACAGTTCCTCCAGCTCTAGCAGCTGGCATCAGCATGCAAGGTTTCTCGACATTTTATTTGAAGACGTACTTTCGAGGAGCTTGTCCCATTTGATATGCATTTCGTCGAACATTTTTCTGCGTCTACATTTGCCTTAACTCTATTCCCCTTTTTCTGGATCTACAGCCCAAACACAAATTCCTCCGCCGCGTCAAGCACCGCCTCGATCGGCGCCCAGGTCTGCTTCATCCTCGTCTTCCACTTATCCGGAAACGTCTCCAGGGCATCCGCGTCTGGCCTCAATGTCCGCTCTACGTTATCACTCAAAATATCAGTCAACACCCTGAAAAAGCCCCTAAAATTACATATATCCATATGGTTCACCCCTTCCATCGTATGGTGCGTCAACACCCATCCTCCCTCCCTCCCTCCCTCCCTCCCAGTCGGAGGGGTCCACTCATTAAAAGGTCTTAGTAGACTCCGTTCAGGGACTGTGCCATCACCAGGGCCGAAGACGAGGGAGGGAGGGAGGGGGATATCAAGCATGCTGCTATTAAAGGTCTGATTGTAGACGAGGGAGGCTACAGTAGGGTTTCCTGTTGAGTGGACGACGTGGACATCAATCCCTGGAGGGATGAGTGTCTGAAGATAGAGCGGCGCAACGTGTTTGTAGACCGGCAGCGCCACTTCCCCCAAGCCTAAATCACGCAGCAAACGTCCATATTCATGCGCGGAGTAACTCTGGGTGGGCGTCTGGACTAACACCTCTTCTTTTGACCACATGGAGGGTTGGGGGAACAGCCAAGGGCCTGTTGGTGCTTGGGCTTCAAAGTCTCTCAAGTCGGCAGGAGCGAGGGGGAGGCCGAGGTTGTACCCGGAGCAGGAGCCCATGAGGTTGACGACGGTGCCACCGAAGGGAGAGCCGACGGGGATGTAGGATTTGATGTATTTGATCTTCCATTCGAGGGGCATGTCGTTGAGGAAGGCGAGGGAGACCACCCCTCCGAGGGAGTGCCCCATGATGTGGACGCGGCGGTTGCCTGAGGTGACGTAGGCGGTTTCGACGAGGGCTTTTAGGTCCCGAAAATAGCCCTGGTTTGGGGGGGGGGGGAGGAGGGAGGGAGAAAGGGAGGGTGGATGAGTGAAAAACCTTCATCCACTTCATCTTTTTCTTCCATCAATCTCTTCCCATCTTCCCTCCCTCCCTCCTCACCTGCTCCTTGAGCACATCGGGCGTATACCGCCAATCATAGGGCGCGGCAAACAAGTCCAGGCCAGGGCCATAGCCTAGCTCAGTAATCATAAACTTCACAAACCCTCTAATGTAATCGAAATTCCTGAGCGGCAAAATCGACGGCCCCAAATTCTCCAAAGATACAATCTGCCCGAAGCCATTCACCTTCACCGCCACCCCGGCCTTGTTTCTAAACTTTCGCGTCAGAGGGTCATACATCGGAGTAATAAAACCCATCAAACACCTCGCCACCGGCGGCACCATCACCCTAGGCAGAATCCATGCAGTGTGCCACCTAGCGTACCATGTTCTACAGTAATAATGCGTGGGCTTCGCTCCTCTTAATCTAAACTGCAACCCCGCTCCACCTAGCCCATTTAAAACAATCACTGGGTCCCGACCAGGGGCTTCGCGGATGGCCTTGGCTCGGGATAGGTAGACGGGGTCGTCCTCGGCCGGGGTGGGGCCGTGGTTTAAGGCAGTCTTGGCGTTGGAATCGGTGCCCCTGCCGCTGTCCCCAGTGCCGTAGCTGAAGAAGGAGGATTTGTCGGGAGACGCAGGGTCGCTACTGCTGCTGCTGCTGTCTAGGCCAGCTAGGCCCAGCATGGAGGCTAGGGTGTCGGCCTGGTCGTCGTCGCCACTTGTAGCACTGTCCTTGCCAAGAAAAGCTGCGAATGCGTCGGCACTCAGACCATTGTCGCTGTTGCCATCCAGGTCAAGGCCTAGAAAGGAGGCGATGTCCAAGTCCTCTTGAAGAAGCTGTGGGCCGCCGTCGTCCGCGTCGCCGTCGCTGCCGCCTCGGAGTTGCCCTTGTGCTCCCAAGGGACACAGGAAATACAGTAGCGACACCACCAACAGCAGCTGTCTCCGTCGTATTCTTCTTCTTGGAGGCGTGTGGTGTGCCACGGCCGGCAGGGTGGCTGCTGCTGGTGGTGGGAGACGAAGCCTGCCCCCGTGAACCGGGAGAGGCCTCCGCCTCGACATTATTCGATAGAAGGAGAATCCAGGCAGGCAGGCAGCGACAACGCCGCCTCGCCTCTTCATGTTTGTCACGTAGAGGGATAAGTAGGGTGGGTGTGTATGAGTGTTGCCTAGGTATACCAGCGTATGGGAGAAAGGCGTGTGTGGGACAAGTAGCTAACAAGTGCACGACAAAGCAAGGACGATGGACGATTCAACGGCCTTCCGCAAGTGACGTTGCTTCAATGTCGTGAGTCACAGCGTTTGGCAAACCTTTAGCAAGAAGCTTTTTTTAGATGGTAAGGCATTCATGTGTTATTTCTTTCATATATTTAAACAGTTGCCATTTCATTCCCTATTCCTTCATATATTTAAACAGTGGCCATTTCATTCCTGCTTCGATTTCTATCCGTGTTTGACATTCGGTGTTCGTTTTTGGTGTTTAATAACTCTCATCATTCAACCTTTCATTCTCTCTCTGCCTAGTCCTAGGCGTGTGGCCAACTGGGGGCCTCCCTCCCCATCGCGCAGAGGAGCCTCGCGTTGCGAGCCCTTAAAAAGAATGCAGAAATGCTATACTACTACGATACATACAGACGTACTGCTAACTTTCCTCTCTCTATCTTCACTTCACTTCCCTCCGAACGAGGCTCTCTCTATACATACACATATATCCCTCTTCCCTCGCCTCCTTTCCTCCTCCCATTTACGTGCTCTTCTTCAGCGCCCGCAAGAACAAATAAGCAAGGAAAAGGTATACAGGGGCCATCACGGCCAAGATACCAATATTCCTCCACACATTCTTGGGATCGATGCCTTGGCTCTGCAGGTAAAGGTCCCCCGTGGGCAGGCAAATAGAGACGAGGGTCGGGTCTGCGGCGAGCTGCTCGGGCGTAGCGCAGTGGAAGACGCGGCCTTCCAGGTCCAGGGCGAGGAGGTTCTGGAGGCAATAGCTGTGGTGGAAGAAAGGGGGAAAGGAGGAGTGAGTGGATAGAGCACAGACAAGCTTCAGTAGGATAGGCTTAAAAAGGAAGAAGAGGAGGAATGCCATATATAAAACCCACAAGAGATACTCTAGGCGAGACGTACGTACCGATAGAAGCTCAAGTACTTGAACGGCGCGAGGTAAGAGGGAATCTCATCCGCCTGCAAGACAAAGCCGGACGCCAACATAAAGATGATATAGAAGGCACCACAGCCCAGGAAGGCCGCAGAATAGACGGAGGTGGCGCAGGAGACGAGCAGGCAAAGCGAGGTGGAGGTGATGCTCGTGACTGCGCATGCGTGCGTGCGTGAGTGTGTGTGAGAAAGAGGATGTGAGTGCTTGTACGAAAGAGGAGAAGCAACCAACTCCAAAAATAGACCAAAGCAGGCGCCATCTGCCGACCCTCCCTCCCTCCCTCCCTTCTTACCTGTCAACGTCAACCAATACATAGAAAGGTGGTAAAAATCTGTCCTCAACCCCGCCATATATGCAGTCACGACTGCAAAAAACAACGTAGGGACCATGCGCGTGGGCAGGATCTCACAGAAAATCTTAGCGAGGAAATAGGCGCTGGTACGGTAGAAGCCGCTCGTTTTCTGAGGGGGGGATAGAGGGAGGGAAGGAGGGAGAAAATGATGCGTAAGAGACAAGAAGGAAGGACGGAGGGAGGGACGGGATGAATGTATCCTTACCTCGTGGACGAAGAGGGCGCGTTCCTCGATGAAGAGCTCGAGGGAGGTGATGGCAGAGAAGATGATCATGTAGGAGACCATGAACATGGCGCCGATGTGCGCTGGTGGTCGGGAAGGGAGGGAGGGAGGGAGGGAGGGAAGAAGGAGTTGAGAGCGAGCGTTTTTTTTCAAAAGCATTATTAGGGCTCTGACTAACAAAAGGTAGGGAGCGGAGGAAAGGAGAGAGACAGGGTGAAAAGCCATGCGATTCTTACCTTGCATCGCCGTCGGTCCATCCGTCAGCTTCCCATAGAAAAAAGCACCCAACAGCACAGCAGAGGCGAAGAAAGACAACACCTGAAAGATGCTCGTGGCAGGATTGCGCAAGACGGCAACGAAGACCCTCCGGCTGATGACGCGGAACTGGTGGAAGAACCCCGTGGCATATCGGCGGACGTGCTAGGAGGGGAGGGCGGGAGGGAGGAGAGAAGGAGGGAGGAAGGAAGGGAGGAAATGAGAAATCGATAAAGGCAGAAAGTAAGAGTGCCTTGTTGTAGAAGGATAGGGAAAGGAAGAGAGAGCATTGAAAAAAAAGAGAACCTAACGAAACCAGAAACAGGAAGGTGGGGGATTTCGTGAGACCAAGCGACTCACCTTGTCCATCTTCCGGTGCTTATCCACAATCACCCCGCTCTTGACCACACGCGCCTCGCAGTCCGCAGCAATCGCCTTCCCCTCCGCTGAGTTCATGAACGAGCGAGCCAGGTATCCCATCTCCTGCACGTGCACCGAGCCACCGTAAGAGATCTGACGGTCCAACCGACGGACTTGGTCGCACACCTGATAAGGGAGGGAGGGAGGGAGGAAGGGGTAAGTACTTTCCAACGTCATTTGTTCAGTCGCCCCTGCTTTCTTCCCTTCCTCCCTCCCTCCCTCCCTCCCTCCTTACCACGTCCATGAAGAAGTCGCACGCGTTTTCGTTGGAGGGCGGGTTGAAACCGATGTGCGAGAAATAGGCCAAGCCCATGGTGGCCGGGCCCTGAGGGAGGGAGGGAGGGACGGAGGGAGGGAGAGTTAATACGCATGTGTAGGGCTCGCCTTTGGAGGCCGATGTGCGAGAAGTAGTGGACGTCTTTGGTGGCCGGGCCGGGAGGGAGGGAGGGAGGGAAAGAGAAGAACAGAGAGGTAAGGGACGAGCTCCAGCGGTATGGGGAAAGGAAGAATAGAACAGATCCCAGCAGCAGCAACGTACCTGGTAGACCATCTCCCCCTCCGCGAGCAGCATGAGGATGTCGAAGAGCTTGAAGACGGTGTAGCGCGGCTGGTGGATGGATAGGATGACGGTCTTCCCGTTCGAGGCCAGGTCGGCAAGGATCTCCACCACCTTTGTTTTGTTTTGTGGGAGGGAGGGAAGGATGGAGGGAGGATGAGGACCCTGCTTTCATTGCGGAAAAATAAGGGACGGAAGGGAAAGAGAAAGGGAAGAAGCAAACAAACAGACGCAAGACTTACCTTGTGCGCCGTGAACGCGTCCAGGCCACCTGCAGGAAAGGGGAGGGAGGGAGGGAGCGAGCGAGTGACTTTCGAAAGAAGAAAGGTCATAGGGAGACAAATGAGGATGGGAAGGAGGGAGAGAGGAAGACGTACTTGTGGGCTCGTCCAGAAAAATGACGGCAGGGTCCGTCACCAGCTCCATTCCGATCGACACCCGCTTGCGCTCGCCACCCGACACGCCCTAGGGGAAGGAGGGAGGGAGGGAGGGAGGGACGCAGGATAGGAGTGAAGGGTGAGTGTTTGTATTTGGAACTTGTTTCACCTTCTCTCATGTACGTCTCGCATCTTGAGGTTGACGAAAGAGGAGAACAAGAATAAATCAAGGAAGGGAGGAAATACCAGCACGACGACTTCCCCACCACTCACCATCCCTCCCCCCTCCCTTAACATACCCGAATCATCTGCGTCCCAATCTTGCTATTTGCGCACTTCCACAAGCCCAACAGCTCGATCGTGTCCTCCACCCGGCAGCGTTTCTCGTTCTTGGAAATAGTCACGGGCAGCCTCAACTCGGCCGAGAAGAGGAGATTCTCCCTCACCGTCATCACACCCATGAGTTGATCGTCCTGCTCGACGTAACCGATTTTCGCACTGAAACCCTCTTCACGGGCCTTGCCGTCCACGAGGATGTGGCCGGAGATCTGTGTGTGGAAGTGGTTGGGGTTGGGAAGAAGAGTGAGGGGATTGATTAGCACCAGATTAGTAAGAGAGGAAAGTGAGCGCTTTACCAAACACCATATCTCCCGTAACCTAGAGCCTACCGAAATGAAATAATTTTCATTCTCATACAAACACCATCCCTACATACATACCTTGGACTTGGCATTCTTCCCCGCCAGCGTATGCAGCAGCGACGTCTTGCCGCACCCCGACGGCCCCATAAGCGCCGTGCAGGACCCCTTGGGCGTGATACCACTAATGCCCTTGAGAATACGCCGGGTCTTGCGCTTCATCCGCTTGCTCACATACGTGGCCGTGAGTCCCAGCTGGTGGAAAGCAATCTCCACGCCACCCGTCTGCATCACAGTGGACTGGGCACGCACAGGGCTCAGCATCGGAGGCCCCTCACCCTCCGCGTCAAAGGGCGACGTGGACGAGGTACCCTTCTCGATAGAGAAGGCAACCGCCTTGTCGGAAGACGCGGAGGACAAGCCCTCGGGCAGCAGCTCTTGGTCCTTCATCTCCTCGTCGAGGCCGGCGGCGCCGAGAGGGGTCGAAACCATGTCGACCGCCACGTCCTTGGGGGTGCTGCTCCCGCTGGCCCCCTTATTCGGGCTGCGTCGGCGTGGAGACGGCATGCTTGAGTACTTAGCTCTTGCTGTGATTGTGGGATTGGGGTCGAAAGGAGGGGAGTGGGAGTGGTTGGTGCTGCGACAGCTATCAAGCGGAGCATTGCTTGCTTGCATCCCTAGCAGAGGGCGACTCTTGGCAGGCCGCGTTTCTTGACAAGCCCTTTGGCACCAAGCCCTCGACCGCAAGGCATTGACGCAGGACAACACGAATAGGCATAAAGGTAGCTTAGTCAGAGACAAGGGTATTGCCAGCAGGAATGGTTTTGGGCACAAAGAGACCTCGAATAGAACAACTCGCTCGGCCTAGAAGGATGCGAACGAGCTCAAGCGAGCGAAGAAGACAGCTGTGGTTGCTTGTCTTCTTGCTTCTTGATGTGGTGTGATGTCACGATTTCGCGGACTTTGTGAGAATTGACCGAAGAACACGATTGTACACGACGCACACACGACGGGTCTGGGTGTTGGTTTGCGTTTCTTTTCTTATATGAAAGTTAGAGGTGCTTTCCTTCTGAAAATGCAAGCACTTGCTGCGTTCCAGTCTTACTTTCTTTCATTTTTCCTTTTTTCCCCGTTTTATTTTCCGCATTTTTTATATTCTATCGAATTTTGTGAATTTTGGACACTGTACTCTAGCTTTTACCAAGAACAAAACGGAATGATACGTCCTTGAAAGCTTCAAAGGTTGAAAATTGGTATGAGGGAGAAGCAAGTGGGAGGGGGAGGAAATGGAGGCATATAAAATACGCAAGGGGAGGTCAGTTTGCTGGCAGAGACACACTCAAATAAATTAGAGAATAAAATTAGTTTAGAAGACGTAGTAGGAGAAATACGGGTCAGGGGGAGTGGCTTATCATGCCCAATTTGAAGATCTTATTCAAATGGAGAGTTTAGAAGTATAATTGGGAGCAGTATAATTGGGATCTGGACAATTTCTAGAGAGATGGGACTGATAGAGAGATCGGAACGTATCGTATTTTCTACAATTTTATGGTCGAGGACGGGCAATACATGTGTAAGAGCCGCAGAAAGCCCCGAGATGGTTCAAATGCATAAGACCTCTGCACCCCGCCCACGGGGGTGTGATGCTCTGCATGGTACAGTGTAGGCCTGCTTCGGCATGCGCCAGAAAAAGCCCTCCCAGAGGGTGCACCCTAAAGAAACAAGACAAGACAAGGAAAAGGAGCAAAAGTTTGAAGTCATTCCGTAAGCTTTAGGAATAGAAGAGATGAAATTGGTACAATGGGCTGCGTGACCTCTCTCACAGACAAAGAATGCCGTGAAAGGCTCGGCTGACCTTGCGGTTGCGGGGTCGGACAGTGGAAGAAGGCAATTCCCAAGACATCAAAACCCCAGAGTAGGTACTGCCGTCTCCTAAAATTTGGCTATATAAACTTCTACAAGAAGCCTCAATCGCGCGATACGGTCGGCAAACAAAGACAACCCCCTCCAAATTGCGCCATTGCATATGACCGAGCGGCACATAAATAAAAGCAGACGCGCGTGCTCTTCTGCCCCGCATTTCTGCCACTTCTTCCTAAAACGCTAGCTTGCACGCACGCACTTAAAGGCCAGTAAAATTTCTACGACCCTTCTGCGCGACATGCTGTGGCACGAAATAGGTGCTGGCAAGAGACGTATGACACGGGCGTGTGGCAGATGTTCAACAAAAGAAAAGAAGGAGGAGGGCGGGGTG
>Ga0209390_10008461_pt1 | contig 12713 bp, 8 predicted proteins | sample BON01_FD_187212 | JGI IMG/M metagenome (GOLD analysis project Ga0209390, IMG submission 187212) | Freshwater microbial communities from Lake Bonney liftoff mats and glacier meltwater in Antarctica - BON-01 (SPAdes) (version 2) | ecosystem: Environmental > Aquatic > Freshwater > Ice > Glacier... | reverse complement strand
GCTGCTTGCAGCCCCTGGCGGCGAGCTTTGGGCAGGGGGGAGGCAATAGTAGCGTCAGCTTGGGTGAGGGCGGAGGCGGTGTCGAGCCGCCGCGCAACGAAGCGCACGACGCGGTCATGTACCAGAAGCAAAGTGGCGGGGATGGGGGGTATTTTTGGAGGGAGAAGAGGTTGAACTTCGAAGACGCAGCTGTTGCTGCTGTTGATCGTATCTCCCTTCCCCTCGACCATTATTGCACGCGACTGTGACCTGAAAGCAGCACCATCAACTCCATGACGACGACGCATACAACTCAATTTATAATGATTCACCTCTGCGTCTTCCCCCTTCCTTTCAGGTCCTCCTCCTCTTCTTGCGGACGTGCCAAACCTCTCCTGCCTGCTCGCAACAGCCCACCCACCCACGCTACCCGCCGCGCGCATCAATCACCAGGGGCATTCCTAATCACTCTACGGCCAGAGTAATAGGCATACCCCTTATCACCGCGACCGTGACAAGCATGCGGCTTCTCATCGTCGCGCTCCTCCTCCTTCCCCACCTCGTCGCCCATGCCGCTGCCGCCGTGACCATCGGAGCTGCCCCTCCGCCTCTCCTCCCCATTGTGCTTGTGCATGGAATGGGCGATCATGCCACGGCAGAGGGCATGCAAAGACTCAACGCTGTCCTTGCCGAGCACGTCAACCACAGCCGCCCCATTTTGAATCTGGCCTTGGGCAATGGCGGCGTCGAGGACATGCTGGCCTCCTTCTTCTTGACCATGAACGAGCAAACCGACGCCCTCATCCGCGTGGTCCAATCCAACCCCCTCCTATCCAACGGCTTTCATGCCATCACTTTGAGCCAGGGCTCCCTCCTCCTCCGCGCCTACATTCAGCAGTGCAACTCCCCGCCTGTCTCTCGTTGGATCTCCATGCACGGGCCCCTGATGGGGGTGGCGGGCTTGCCAGGCTGCGAAGCCACGGACCGAGAGGTGTGCGCGAGGCTGGATGGGTTGGTGGCACTGGGCGCTGCCACGGCCTTTGTCCAGCAACGCCTCGCCCAAGCCAATTACTATCGCGACCCGCTTCGTCTCGAGGCTTACCGAGCGCACAATATTTTCCTGCCCTTTCTCAACCATGAGGAGGAGGAGGAAAAGGAGGAGGAGGACACGGAAGAGCGGAGGAGGGAAAGCGAACGGTTGATGGCTGGGGCTGGTCTTCGAAAAGGTGCGGCTGTGCGCAGCGAGACCGATGGTGGTGAGATTGTGTCGTCGTTTTCCTCCTTCACCTCCTCCTTCTCTTCTTCCTCACCGTCATCGTCGCCCTCATCACCTGCCACCCGCAGCAGCAGCAACACCGGCACTTCCTCCTCCACCGGCCCCACGACCACCGCACACTCCCGTCCTTCCTACCCCTTGTCTTTGTCCGCCACCCTGGAGGCCCTCATCCTGGTCAAGGCGGAGGCAGACACGGAGGTCTTCCCCAACGAGAGCGAGTGGTTTGGTTACTTCGCCGACGGCTCTTTAGATACGATCCTGCCCATGCGCGCCACCTCGTTTTACCTCGACGAGAAGGACGCCCTGGGCCTGCGGGCGCTGGACGAGGCGGGCAAGATCTTTTTAGAGAGCACGTTAGGGGACCATCTCCGGTTTACGGATGCTTTCCTGCTGGGTTTGGTGGACAGATACATTACGGCGCCGGAGGGGGAGAGGGCTGGTGTTGGTGACGGGGGAGCTGCAGATGAAGCTGAGAGGCATGTCGTGGCAGCGGCTGTTGCAAGATGAGTCAGACAAAATGAGGGCTGCCTCTCTTCAATCTCCAAAAATGAAACAATAGATTATGTACATAAAAGCATATCTTCAGATTTCGTTCAATGATGTTTCCTCAGGTCTCACTTCCCACCCAGCCCCTCCTCAGCTATCCATTTCAACTCAACTCAACTCAACGCAACGCAACATTTTTTCATCGCACATGCCTGGTTAAGTCAGGAAAGAAATATGTAGGGAAAAACAAGGGCGCAAAGATATCTTTCACAATCACACTCGTACTTTTCTTTTTTACTTTACTATACAATTTTGCGCTACCTAAATCCTTTCTCCATCCTTGTCCAATGCCTCGCTCTAATGCTTCTCACCCTCGGTTGTTCTTCTTTGCCTCAACGTCGCCGCTTCGTGCTGCAACGCCTGCAGGACCATGACCTCATGCCTCTCCCCCATTCCGCCTTCATCTCCTTCCTGCCCGCCCTTGCCGTCGTGTCCTCGCAGTCGTTGGGATAGCCACTGCCGCTCAGACAGCGCACGGGCCTCCCGCAGGCCATCCAAGGCTTCAGCCGAGAAGAAGAGCTGCTCCACCACGGCTTGTAGGGCCGGGTCGTGCCACGGGGCTGCCAGCACGCCAGGAAAATGGGGTGCAAATGCCGGGGAGGAAGGAGAGGACGACAGGGAGGAGAGGCTGGAGGAGGAGGTGGACGAGGAGAAGAAGTAGGAGGAGGCGGAAAAGGAGAGCGAGTCGTTGCCAGAAAAGGGTGAAGAAGCAGAGAAAAATAACCACGCAGGCTGCTCCGCCATTTCTCCCACCTTGTCGTGCCCCTTGTCCACCTGCGCTCCGTCGGCCGCACCCTGATCGTCCACCACCCCCACCCCTCCTTCCTTCTGCTCTTCCTCCCTCGCCTCTCCATCGCCCAGCACCATCATCAAGCCGTCCGCCCTCCCTCCCCCCCTTCCCTCTCCCTCCCGCCAAACACAGTCCATCGAACGCGTCGGCCGGCCCACCCCTCCCTCCCTCCCTCCTACCCCCACTGGCACCAGGACCCCGCCGTGGTGGTAGAGCAAGGCCAAGGCCACCAGGGTGCGCCACTGCTCCCAATCCCCCACATCCTCCAGCCGCCGCAGCACAGGACCGGCAAGGGGAAAGTGGGCGTGCATGGCCACGCGGGCCTCGGTCTGGTTGTAAAGCAGCACCTGCCAGCGAGTGGGCACGTGCAGAGCTGTCCAGTCGGCCCAGGCCGCTCGCCACCCGTGGAGGCCGGCGTCGATCTCTCGCTGACGAAGGGCTTGGGCACGCCGGCGTTCGAGCTTGCTGCTGGGTGGGAGGGAGGGAAGGAGGGAGGGGTATGAGAATGTGTGAAATGGTCGCTGCCATGCGGCTGCTGCATAAGGAAAAGAAAGAAAAAAGAAGCAAATGACACAGCAAATTTCAGTCTGCGCCTGCAGGCACAACCCCCCACTCCCATCCTTCTTCCTCCCTCCCTCCCTCCCCCCGAACATTTCCGCGTCCTTACCTGAACAGGCTCCACCAGGAAGAAATGGAGGGCAGCCAGCCCCTGGTGCGGGAGGTGGGGTAAGGCACGTCGATGATGGGGAAGGGGGCGAGCTGCAGCAAGATGCGAGGGATGACAGTGTTGTTGTTGATGCTGCTGCTGCTGCTGCTGCTGCTGCTGCTAGAGCCGCTAATGAGCTTGCTGGTGCTAGATGTAGAAAAAACATTTCCTCCTTTCTCTTCTTCCACCTCCTCCCCCCCCTTATAACACAACTCCTCGAGCCTCGTCCCCCCCGACAGCACCTCCTCCAGCGGCCTCTCCCGGCAGTCCTCGAAGCGCACCATGGCCCCCTCCTTCTTCCGGCCCGTGTCCAAATAGCACGTCTCCACCGTCCGGGGCGCCTCCACCACCGTCTCGATCCCTCTGTCCACCTTGTACAAGTCCGGGTAGCGCGGCGGCCTTAGCGCGTGCAGCCTCTCGTAGGTGGGCTCGTCGTAGGCCAGCTTGATCTGCGGGTCCAGCACCACCTTCCTGTGCCCATTCACCCACAGGTCCGTGCAGACGTTGCTACACTCCGACACCACCCCCTCCCCCGGCCGCACCGAGCGAAAGCGCAGCCCTTGATAAAAAGGCCCCGCGTCCAGCACCGCCAAACCGTTCCAACAGCAAAACACCGGAAAAGCCTCCTCGTACTCCGCCTCCCCCTCCCCCTCCCCCTCCCTCGCCTGCCCTCGCACGTGCCGGACAAAGGGCGGGCCCCACTGAAAGCGCTGGCCTTTCTCATCGCGCGCCACCCACAAATCGTAAAAAGTGAGTTCCTTTCTCACAGCGGCGGTCTCGGGGTGCTTGTTGGGGGAGGGCTCGAGGAAGAGGTCAAGGCCACAGGCCAGGTCGGCGTTGTAGAGCAAGAGACGCAGCACCTCGTAAGCGCAGAAGTAAACGTCGTTCACAAACACCACGTGGTCGAAGCGCCGCTGCTGGCTGGGCTGTCCTCCGCGTGTTTGTCTTCTTGTGACGGGTGGTGCGGATGTCTTCTTCCTCTCCTTCCCTCCCTCCCTCCCTTCCTCCTTCTCCTTGACGGCTGTGCTGCTGCTCCTGCTGCTGCTCTTGCCCTGCGTCTTCTTCGCATCGGCCGCCTTTCCTCCGTCTGCTGTTGTTGCCATGCTTTTACTGCTCTCCTTCCCACCCTCCTTCAAATCTCTCCCATAACCCGTCTTGCTACTATTGCTGCTGCTGCTGGAGCTGCTGCTGCTTTTCTTCCCCCCCAAATTCGTCGTCATCGTCTTCTCCTCCGCACTCAACCTCCTTCTCGTTCCATTCCTCGCCACCCCACTCCCCTCCTCCCCCCCTTCTTCCCCCCTTCTCTCCTCCTCCTCCTGCTGCTCCTCCTGCTGCTCCTGCTGCTGCTGCTCCTGCTGCTGCATCCTATACAGCGGCCCCATGGCCTCATTCCTCATCCTTGCCAAAAACTGGATCCGGTCCTCCTCCCCCACCTTCCGCTTCGCCCCCCCGGCCACCACCGCCGAAGGCACTCCCATCTCTTCCAATTCCTCCTGTAGCACGCGCAACCACCGGCCGGTGGCGTCTTGGGAGTTGCTCTCGTAGATGGAGACGAAGAGGTGGGAGGCCGGGTCGGGGTAGAGGGAGGCCAGGAGGGTCAGCTGCTGGATGAGGTTGGCCATGATTCCCTCGTTGTCTTTCAGGTTCGCGGCAATGTAGAGCTTGCGCTCGAAAATGTCAGGGGGCAGGAGGGAGGCGTTGAAGGAGGGGCAGTGGGTTTCCATGACCGAGCCGGCAGTCCAGGGGTGGGTGGAGGCTAGGGTGCGGTACTCGGCGTCTTCAGGCTGGAGAGGCGTGACGTGATCGTGGTACCGGCCGTGAGCCCAGGAGCCCGTCAAAGTGTGGGCTTGTCTCCCCCCAACCCCGCCTTCCCACCACCACCACCAGCCGGCGCGGCCGAGGGCAAGGAGGAAGGTGAGGGTGGCGAGGAGGGCGAAGCAAGGCCGGCGGCGGGCGTGGTCCAGGAGGCCCTTGGTGTTGAATGCCAAGGTGGCGCAAAGGGAGGGGGATGATGCGGAGGAGGAGCGGTGCTTGCTGCTGCATGGGGAGGATGGTGGTGGGGGTGGTGGTAGAGGTCGGCGCCGTCTTGTCTTTGGGGTGGAAGGGGAGGGAGGGGTGGACGAGGAGGAGGAGGGCGGCGACGATGATGCTGCTGCAGCCGGGAGCCAAGCCCAAGGCCACCTTCGTCTCCGTGAGTGCCCACCCGTGCCTACTATGGATGCGCCAGCGGTGCGTCGCGAGGGGGAGGCCGCCGGGTCTTCCATGGCAGCCGGCGGGTACATGCTGCTGCTGTTGCCCCTATTGCTCCCTCCTACTCGAGCTGCCGGGACTGAGCTGCTGGCGTGCGCCGCGGCTGCTGTTGGACTCGTGCCGGCTGGTGCTGCTGCTGCTGCCGCCGCGGCGGGTGGTGGGCCAAGGCTGGAGGAGGACGTGCTGGTGCTGATGCGCTTCATCCTCCGCTGCCTTGCCCGATGTCGGTGCTGGTGAGATGGCGGGGAGGCGGGCAGAGGAGAGGCAGATTACCACGGAGCGATTAAAAGCCAGCGGCCGGCCGGCGAGCACCCTCCTTGCCGCGCTGCGCTTTGTTGCCGGCGTGCCGCAGTGCCCGCGGGTTGGGATGTTGGGTGTGGGGGGCGCATGCATGTGAAATTGAGTCGAGCGTCTAATTTCATTTTCTTCCATGCGAGATGATCGGATGAATGCTGTCTTCCTCCCTCCCTTTCTCACGCATTTACACAAAACACAATACGCAAACCCAACGACACAGCCACAGCATCATGACCACGCCTTTGGCCTTGACGACGCTCCGCGAGGCCGGTGGCGCGGTGGCTGCTGCCTGTGCACGACGGAGGCCTCATTACTTTTTGCGGTGGGCTTCGTCCTCGTCCTTCCGTCAGGTCCGACCCTCCAGCACCAGCTACACCAGCAACAGCAGCAGCAGTCACAGCAGCAGCAGTGATAGCAGGTCTCCAGCCCTCCTCACCATGCTGGCAGCAGCCGCTGCTGCCACCGTGGCTGCTACTTCCATGTCGTCGTCGAGTCAATGCGAGACGGCCCACGCCGCGACTGTTGAGGAGGGTGGGGAAGGGGAGGCGATGAGGGAGGCGACTGCCACCGCTACCGCTACAAGCGCGCCGTCCTTCTCCGAGCACCATGATCGGGTCGACACCAAGCTGCATCGGGCCTACCCTGAGTTCTTGAAGGTTAGTGTCTTAAAGCCTGGAGATGAGTGAATGAAGCGTCGCCAAGTCCCTTCCTCCCCTGCCAGGCGAAAGAACACTTATCTGACCATCTCCTCTCCTCCCTTCTCCCTTCCCTTCCTACGCCCCCCTCCCACTAAGTTCCACCTAATTCACGAGACTCTTCGAGGCAAAGAGAAGATTGACGGCTACGAGGTTTACAAAGACCGGCGCGACGATTCGATTGTGGCATTTGCTCGCCTCGGCAAGCTGCTGAGTGGGCATCCGGACATTATTCACGGGGGGTCCATTGCTGCCTTACTCGACAATACCATGGGAGTCGCCTTCTTTGCTGCCAAGGTAAGAAGGGCTGGGAGACGAGGGAGGGAGGGAGGGAGGGAGATGTATCTATTGAGCAGTATGAAAGCGAGGTGCTTTTGAGGAGCGAGACCTATGCTTGTTCCCGTGGAACATTTGTCGTGATTCTAGCTGGCTGCCTACCACAGGTACCTCTCGGGCTTGTAGTTTGAGGCCCCTCCGCACCCTGCTTCTCTAAGCACACGCATTTTCTACGCAAAGTGCAAGTTCTCATACTATTTAACCCATTCCCACAATTCTACCACATTAGCGCGGTAACGGATTCACAGCAAATCTCACCATCAACTACAAGCGACCCATCACATGTGGCTCCGTGGTCAAGATTTTGGCCCGAGTCGAGCGAGTGGAAGGCCGCAAGGTGTTTTTGCGGGCCGAGATTCGCAACGCCAAGGACGACACTGTGTTGTACACTGAGGCCACCTCCCTCTTCATCACGTCGCAGAGTCCGCTCTTGACAGGCCCGAAAAAGATTGACATTAGCTAGTTAGTTAGCCCAAAAGCAAGAGAATTTGTCATTGTATTCTTTCTTGCTTCTTTTGGCTGCTTGCTGTCTGAACATTGATCCTCTTACCGGTCCCGTACCCGTGCCTACGTCTTTCTTTTGTACGTCACGTGTCATCCTTCTCTTTTCTTTTTGTCTTTTTTAAATCTCTTCATCTCCAGTCTTCCGCCAGTCTTTCTTTACACTCCCTTGGTTTCTACACGTCAACCTGCTCCCACTTTTCCTCCCCTCCTTCCGTCCCATCGGTCCGCCCCAGCTGGAAATGAATTTCTCGCCGCGGTGGCTCGATCGCCGTGCCCTGGTAGCACGCCTCCTCGCGAGCATCCTTCTCTGAACCGCCACCGCCAGCTTCCCCTCCAGCTAAGCTCCCATAGTCAGTCGCGGCTGGGCGCACAGACTTCGGCCCACCGCCCACCGGGCCCCCCATTACTTCCATGAATTCCGCCTCCGACGAAGCGTTCATCACGCACACCGTGCCTCGCTGCCCGTCGCTAAACACACCCTGTGTGACCACCCCATATGGCTCAGTCCAGAAGCTCAGTTTGTCCTTGGAGAGTTCCGTCGTCCGTCCGCTGTCCGGATAGGGGTCATAGGCGTTCTTGAGCTCCGTCCAGGTCGTGGGCCCGTACTCGGCTACATCCGTGTGCATCAAGCTCCCCAGCGTCGCCACGGCCGTCACCCGGGCGTACTCCTTGCGGAAGCGCAGGCCCACCGTGATGGTGGCGACCAGCAAGGGCACAAGTAACGCGGCAGGCACAGCGGCTTCCTTGATGCCGAAAATGCCCAGCATCAGCAACTCCTGCACCACCAAAGCCGCGACACAGCAGCCGCAGACGACGGGCCACTGGGTGCCGCCGGTGTGAGCGGTGGGCTGATACACATACATGAGCTGGTGCACGTAAACCGGGTAGGCAAGCGCAAAGTACACAAGGGCGAAGAGGGACACAAGCGGTGCCACCACAGAGTACGTGACCAAGGCCAAAAACACGACCATGGGGAAGTTATAGAGCTCGTGCAAGCCCACTGGCTCGGTGAGCAGTTCCAGCTCGTCCCACAAGCCGCGGTTCGTCTGCAGCCACTTCTTCTTGATCGTGGTCACCACCAGCGAGCCCAATCGCAGCAGCTCACCAGGAAGAGCGTTCAGCGCCCCAAAGGCAATGTACGTCATGAAGAAGGTGGATTGCGCGGGTAGCGTAGTTGCAAAGAGATTCACTATTTCCGACGGGTGGTCTGCGAGGTCCACAAACTGCTGAATCTTGCCCAAGATGGAGCCCGCAATGGTGTAGGCCAAGAAGATGTCGAGCAGGGCAAACATAAACACCTTGTAGATGGCAGAGTTCTCGCATTCCACGTCCGAGGGCAGGTGCTGCAGCCGGCTCAAGGCTTTCATGACTGGGGGCACCAAATTTAGCAAGAAGGCCACCACCAGCGGCGGCAAAAAACCTTGGATGAGGGCTGTCAGGGCCGGACTGGCATTCACGAGAGGTCGCAACCAGTGGAAGGCCCGCGTACGCGAAAGAGCCGTCAGGTTGGCCAATGAGGAGGCAAAGGCCACGGGCACGGTGTAACCTACGATCACCACGCCCACGAGTACCCAGACGAGCACGCTGCGGAGGGAACGTGCCCACCGGGGCGAGGCCAAATGCCGCCACAGCACTTGCTCGGGTGCAGGCGCCTCGCTCACGGTAAAATACTCGACGTGGGGTTGTAAGGGGATGGTTTTGAATGCGGTGGCCACGCGCACCAGCTCGACCGTAACAATGCACGCATGGACAGGGCTTTCAACACTGGTCAGCGTCTCGTCTTCATCCCGGATCAAGGCCAGCAAGCGGTTGCACTGCCCAATCTCATTTTTCATGGCGTCGATCGTGTCGATCTTGGGACCCCAAGCAGGCAGCCAGCGAAGAGGGGCTCCAAAGACCTGGCAGTTGTCTCGGTGTGTGGGGCGCTGCAGACCGCCGCTGTCCTCGAGCCCACGCTCGGCCCGGACCAGTCGCACCACGGCCTCGTCCTTCTGCTTCACCAAGCGCTCGTAGCGCAAGCGCCGATGGTGATTCATGTAACGGATTGTGGCCACGTCTTCGCCCAACAAATTTGTCAAATAGGGCTTGAGCATGTGGTAGTCCATAGGCTCAGGGATGTCGCGCAGGAGGATGGAGTAGTTTTGGGCCGTGGGACAGCGCAAATAGCGTTGGCGCAATTCGACGTACACTGTGTACTCGTGATGAAGCAAGTACAACACATATGCAACCAAAAGATAAGCCACCACAAGCGGGATCCACAGCAAGCCAGAACCATCGGCGACGTTGGACAAGGACAGGCGCTCGAGCTGGCCTAGGTGATTGCCCCCCACAGTATTGACGGGCAGCAACACCAAGAGCCCGAGTATCGTTGCCGCCAGGCTCACCCAGTACCCGAGGCGAAGGAAGCGCAAGAACATGTAGGCATCCGCACCGAGGCATCCAATGAGAGTGTGCTCCGAAGTGTGCCAGAGCGTGGAGAGCCATCGCACGGGGTTGCGGTACACCAAGGACATGAGGGGCGGCACATGCGGCGCGGACGGCTGCGGCGGGGGAGGCGGAAGAGAGACTTGCGGTGGCGGCGGCGGCACAGGCGCCATGGTCAAGGCAACGGGGGGAGTCGCAGTAGTGGAGTCAGTGCTGGCGGTGGTGGTGTTGCTGGGTCTACTGACCATGCCATATTCTTCTTCCGCGTCGTTCGTCCCGCCAACGTCGGCCCCAGGCCAGCCCCGCGTGGAGGGCTGGCGGCCTGTGGAACTGCGTTGGCTTTCCTCATGCAAGACGTCGAGGCGACGACGCTTGCAGTCGTACACGTCACGGAAGCGGTGCCGAGTGACGAACCACCAGATCACGAGGTAAATTGTGCCAATGACGAGCGCGGGGACCAAGGCACCTACCAGGCTCTGGAGCGACTTGACGTCCGGCGCCTGATGGCCCCTCTGGTCGACTTCGTTGCTGCTATCGCTGCCGCTATCGGCCATGGCTGTTTGGTGTGTGCGTGTATGGTAGGATTGGGCGCATACGTGAATCTATGCCTAGGTCGGTGTTCACAGAACATCTGTTTGGGGGGGTGTGCTTTCCTCTTCCCAGGCAGGTGCTGCGCACGACGGCGGGGGAAATGTAATTTACCTGCCGGAGAATCGAAATCCGGCGAGTTGAATCTCCACCCCCACCCACTTGTCCAAGCTGTGGCGCCCCCTTTTCTCACATATTGCTCGCACTTGCTTCAAGCTGTGCTTGTATACATTGCAGTGCAGTCCCACACATGCAAAAACGTACGTTCCGAGCTGTCTGTCGGTTTCTTTGTCTAGGGATCTTCGCGCAACCAGCAGCATCATCATCGCGTCGAGCGAGGAGCGAGAAGCGAGAAGACGAAATGTGTGGATGGCCTCCTTTACTTTGCACCTGGCCTTGGTACCCCCTGTGTGCACGGACAAATGTACCCAGCGGCCATGGTGCTGGTATGACAGGTCGCGGTCGTCGAGGCGTGCTTGGTTTGCTGCTCATGGTCCAACCAGCGCTCCCTTCTTCACCACACACTCGCCTCCCCTCTCCTCGCTTTCCCTCCAAATCCTTCTTCTCTGGAAAAGCAACATTGCATGTCCCTCCAAAGCATCAATCCTCACACCCTGTCCTCATCCTCCTCCTCCCCACGCCCATCATTACCTCCACGCACAGGCAAGCCGCCGGACCCGCCCCTCCACCCACCCCCTCCACCGCAGAAGAATGGCGTCCGTTCCACCAACAACGGAGAAGGAGCGGGCCGTGCAGCGAGAGTACTGGGAGGAGCACAGCAAGAAGCAAGGCTCGAGCATGGAGAACATGATGCTGGACAAGTCCGCCGCCAAGCTGGATCTGATGGACCGCCCCGAGATTTTGTCCCTGTTGACTCCCTACGCCGGTACGCGCATTCTGGAGCTGGCCTCGGGCATCGGGCGCTTCACGGGCTCGCTGGCCAGCACGGCGGCGAGCGTGGTGACGGTGGAGTTCATGGAGGACTTCCTGGCCAAGAACAAGGAGTTACACGACCACCTGGGCAACTGCGAGTTCATCTGTGCGGACGTGCTAACCCTGGCCCTGCCCCCCGCCTCCTTCGACCTGGTCTTCTCCTGCTGGATTCAAATGTACCTGAATGACCAGGAGGTCCGCACCCTCGCGGCCCGCACGCTGGAATGGGTCAAGCCGGGCGGCCACGCCTTCTTCCGAGAGTCGTGCTTTCGGCAGTCGGGCGATGTCTCGCGGGCCTTCAACCCCTCCCACTACCGGCACCCCTCCTTCTACACCTCGGTCTTCTCCCAGGTCCGGTGCCGAGACCCCGCGGACGGCCTCGAGTACGGGCTGGAGCTGGTGCGCACCCGCAACCTGGAGACGTACGTGGCCGTCAAGGGCAACAAGGGCCAAATCTGCTGGCTCTGGCGCAAGGTGCCCGTGGTTGCTTCCTCTTCTGATTCTGTACCTGCCCCTGCCGCGGCCGCCAGCACCAACCCTCCCAGCGGCAGCCCACCCCCGCCCGCCTCGGCCCTCTCTATGCCTTACCAAAACGGAAGCAGCAGCAGCAGTTGTAGCAGCTCTCAACAGCCCAACGCCCTGCTGGCTGCCCCCGCGACGGGGCGACTGGCCACGCACGAGGGTTTGTTTGGTGCCGGCTTTGGGAGCGATCGACTGGGAGGAGCAGGGCCAGCGGCAGCATTAGCTGAGGCCCTGCGATTGGACGGGCCGGGGAAGCGGGTGGTGGACTGGCAGTGTGGTTTGGGCGGGTACGGGTTGTATGTGGCGGAGAAGTGCGGGGCCCAAGTGTGGCAGGTGGAGAATAAAACGGCCTTGGTCGAGCCGGCGGTGCAGCACGCCATGGCCAAGCCCAACGCCTACACGGTGCTGGAGGCCTGCCCCTTGGAGAGCCGTGAGTTTGACGCCGGCAGCGTGGATGCCGTGCTGTTGCACACGTCGCAGCCCTCGCCCTTGGCCTCGTCCTCCTCCCCATGTTTGTCGTTCTACAAGCGGGCGGCGGTGTGGCTGAAGCCGGGCGGGTGCGTGGTGGCGGGGCTGGTGGTGGGGAGCGAGAAGGAGGGGAAGGCGGTCAAGACGGCCATGGAGCAAGCACTGGGAGGGGAGGTGACGATGACGGACATGACGCCGCAGATGGTGGAGTGGGTGGGGAAGGACTTGCAGGCGTTCAAGAGCAGCAGCAGCAGCAGCAACGGCAGCAGCGGCAGTGTGAACGGGAATGGACACGCGGCAGCAGCAGCAGCAGCGGCGGGGTCGGCGGCGGCGGAGGGGAGTCCGGCGCAGGGAGAGGAGGAAGTGACGGCGGCGGTGGGGCATTGGTGGGAGGAGCAG
>Ga0209390_10008455_pt1 | contig 12719 bp, 9 predicted proteins | sample BON01_FD_187212 | JGI IMG/M metagenome (GOLD analysis project Ga0209390, IMG submission 187212) | Freshwater microbial communities from Lake Bonney liftoff mats and glacier meltwater in Antarctica - BON-01 (SPAdes) (version 2) | ecosystem: Environmental > Aquatic > Freshwater > Ice > Glacier... | reverse complement strand
AAAACCGTCATCCGGTCCATCCGAAAGCTGCGCAGTTATTTTGACGGAACAACCTGAGTTGCGCGCGCTGCTCAGAGAGGTGGCCACGTCCGGCGGAAGGTAGTTTCGGAGGCTGCGCTGTCTCCCAGAAAGTGTTTGCTCAGAGAGGTGGCCACGTCCGGCAGAAGATAGGTTCGGCGCCCACCCTCGGCTCACTCGCTGCGCCCACTCTCGGCTCACTCGCTGCGCCCACCCTCGGTCCACTCGCTGCGCCCACCCTCGACTCACTCGCTGCGCTCGCCCTTGGGCCACTGGTGGGCGCGCGTTTCTTGCCATGGGTATGTGCATGCTCTCGTGGGCGCGGAGGCAGCGCGTGATCGCGAAGGCAACGCGGGGCATCGCGGGGGCATCGCGAGGGCATCGCGGGGGCAGCGCGAGGTCATCGCGTGGGCATCGCGGGGGCAGCGCGGGGGCATCGCGTAGGCAGCGCGGGGGCAGCGCGGGGGCAGCGCGAGGGCATCGCGTGGGCATCGCGGGGGCAGCGCGTGGGCATCGCGTGGGCATCGCGGGGGCAGCGCGAGTGTATCAGGGGGAATCGCGAGGGCACCACGGGGCAGCGCGGGGGCACCGCGGGGGCAGCGCGGGGGCATCGCGGGGCAGCGCGAGGGCATCACGGGGGCATTGCGAGGGCACCACGGGGGCAGCGCGGGGGCAGCGCGGGGGCAGCGCGTGGGCATCGCGAAGGCAGCGCGTGGGCATCGCGAAGGCAGCGCGTGGGCATCGCAAAGGCAGCGCGTAGGCTGCTCTGTCTCTCAGAAGGTGTTTGCTCAGAGAGGTGGCCACGTCCGGCATAAAGTAGTTTCGGGGGCGGTTCTGTCTCTCAGAAAGTGTTTGCTCAGAGAGGTGGCCACGTCCGGCATAAACGTAGTTTCGGGGGCCGTTCTGTCTCTCAGAAAGTGTTTGCTCAGGGAGGTGGCCACGTCCGGCAGAAGGTAGTTTCGGAGGCTGCTCTGTCTCTCAGAAAGTGTTTGCTCAGAGAGGTGGCCACGTCCAGCAGAATGTAGTTTCGGAGGCTGCTCTGTCTTTCAGAAAGTGTTTGCTCAAAGTGGCCATCGACCCCCGTCGCGCAGCCCCCGACACGCCATCCACCCGTCACGCAGCCCCGACCCCGCGTCGCGCCCCGACACGCCATCGACCCCCGTCGCGCAGCCCCCGACACGCCATCGACCCCTGTCGCGCAGCCCCCGACACGCCATCGATCTGAACACGCCATCGACCCCCGTCGCACAGCCCCCGACACGCCATCGACCCCCGTCGCGCAGCCCCCGACACGCCATCGACCCCCGTCGCGTAGCCCCCGACACGCTAGGGGCCGGGGGCTGCGCGACGGGGTTTGCGTGACGGTGTCGGGGCGCGACGGGGTCGGGGGCGCGACGGGGGTCGATGGCGTGTCGGGGGTTGCACATCAGGGGGTTGCGTGGCGGGGTCGGGGGAGCGACGGGGGTCGATGGCGTGTCGGGGGGTACGTTCTGCAGGACGTGACGTCACCCCCGAAACTACTTTTTCCCGGACGTGCCACGTCTCCGAGCAAACACTTTCTCAGGGATGGAGCGTCAGCCCGAAACTACGTTCTACCGGACGTGCCACACCTCCGAGCAAACACTTTCTCAGGTATGAATCGTCGGCCCCGAAACTACTTTTTGCCACACGTGCCATATCTCCGAGCAAACACTTTCTCAGGGATGGAGCATCCGCCCCGAAAAAACTTTCTGCCGGATGTGCCACATCTCCGAGCAAACACTTTCTCAGGGATGGAGCGTCAGCCCCAAAACTACTTTCTGCCGGACCACCGGGGGTTTGCGTGGCGGTGTCGGGGGCTGCGCGACGTGGGTCGGCGTGTCGGGGGCTGCGCGACAGAGGTCGATGACGCGTCGGGGGCTGCGCGACGGGGGTCGATGGCGTGTCGGGAGCTGCGCGACAGGGGTAGATGGCGTGTCGGGGGCGGCGCGACGTGCGGGGAACGCTTCAAACGCTGCGGGGAACGCTTCGAACGCTGCGGGGAACGCTATGAACGCGACGGGAACGATATGGCCGTCGAGCACGACACATATCGAGCACGACACACCTCGAGCACGACACACCTCGGACTCGCTGCGCTCGTGGCCCGAGCCCCACGCCTCGGTCACGACACACTATGGACACCTCGGCCACACCTCCTGAAGCGGTCACGACACACCTTGGACACCTCGGCCACACCTCCTGAAGCGGTCACGCCACACCTTGGACACCTCGGCCACACCTCCAGAAGCGGTCACGACACACCCTGGACTGCTTCATGCACAGGACCCAAACGGCACGGGGCGGAAGAGCGAGAGGGGCGGCGGTGGCGAGGGGGGCGGGGGCGAGGGCGGGGGCGGCGGGGGCGAGGGCGGCGACGGCGACGGAGGCGGCGGTGGCGAGGGATCGTCGTCGTCGTATTCGTCGTCGTCATCGCGGCGGTGGCGGCGGCGAGGCGGCGGCGGCGAGGATGGCGGTGGCAGTGGCGGGGACGGCTCGGGGGCGGGGGAGGACCAAAGCGGCGAGGCGGGTGACGGGGCGACCAGACGCAGCCGCTGCTGCGCAGTTATGTCTGGTTGCGTCGGTTGGGATCCGTACCCATATTCGCCTGGTAGTACCATCATGTACTCGGTGGGGCAGCCGCTAGGCGGCCTCGCCCGCAGGCCGACTGCAAATCTGACACTGTGCACGGAACGCAAACACACGGTAACCGCATCACGCGCATGGGTGACGCGCTGCACACCAGACCTCGCATTGCGCCCATTGACCCCCCCAGCTTCATTCGCTGCGCTCCAGTGTGCCGCACTCGCTGCGCCCACTCTCGGCTCACTCGCTGCGCCCACCCTCGGCTCACCCGCTGCACCCACCCTCGGCCCACTCGCTGCGCCCACCCTCGGCTCGCTCGCTGCGCTCGCCCTCCCCCGGTGGGCGCGCGTTTCTTGCCATGGGTCGGTGCATGCTCGTCACGTGCCCGTTTCATCGGCGAGATTCATACCGGAGGAGCATTGTACGCGGCGGATCGACGACCCTTCGTTCGACCCGTCGCACAGGGCGGTCTGCTTCCTCGACCGTGAGCGTCCGCTCGGGGGGGGGGGGGGGGGTCCCGTGGCAGGGGCGCTGCGCGGTGATGTCCGAGGTGCGCGCGCTCGTGTGCGTGTCGCCTGGCCCGGGTCGCCATGGTCGTGGGCGCGCGGACAACCCGTTAACGGTGAAATTGTATGATTGACCTCATCAAAACTCCAGGGATTTTGATCGCGTCGTACTTTACCTTGGCCACAAGCTTGATACATTGTTGGATAGTTTGTACAATCGCGGTCCTTTTATTACGCGGTGGTACTTGATCTCCCGTGCATTCCTTCTTGCCGACGAGCTGCAATTTCTGGACATACGTTTGCCATGCTTCCTGACCGGTGATCGGCTTCACGATTGACATTTCCTTGAACCGAGAGGGATGCAGTGTCTGCGCGATATAATTGTTATGGAAGAGCTCCATGTGGCGCTGCAAAATAGCCGTCAAAACCTGTCTATGCACGGTGGCAGTGTCGAGTGACCCCATGAACACGGTGTCTGTCCCCACGTCAATATGCTCAACATACATTGCAATGGCTGTATCACTCATAGAATCGTTATTGGTCCCACCCAAGCACGGATAATCTTCCAAGTCAGCTATGTGTTTGTACAAGGCGGCCATGAGCGGCGTATTCAGCTGCCGTTTGGGGTCTACGCGGGGCACACCGCCTGGTACTCCTGCGGTGACCCGCGTAGTCCTCAACCCGCGGTATTTGGTAGCTGCGCGATACAGAACCGATTCGGGCACCTGGGAGTGGAGTTTCCGCATTGCCCGATCGGGGGTTGAAATGTGCAATCAAAAAAAATGCACGAGCTGGCAACTCGTGTGCGCGTCGCCCTGGGTCGCCCTGGGTCGCCCCGGGTCGCCACGTCCGCCCCCCGGGGGGGTGGTGCGCCACGGCGGGGGCGGCGCAAAGCTGCGCGGGGCGGCGCAAAGCTGCGCCACGGCGGGGGCGGCGCAAAGCTGCGTGGGGCGGCGCAAAGCTGCGCGGGGCGCCCGGCGGCGGGACGATGACGAACAAAAATAAACGGGGGTAGGTACAACGCGACAACATGAGCGAGGCGGTTTGGACCCCCTCCGTTTCGTCGATTTTGGTCGTCGTGTTGGTTCTCGCGGTAGTCATGGTCTTGTCCGTCTTTGGGCAGCGCGGAATGTGCAAATGAACCAAAGGGGGCGGCATCGGCTTTACCATTCTCAAGAATATTGCCAATCTCTTCACAATGAACATTCTGGGCATCGTTCTCAACTTTGCGTTGCCTGACGGAGACTGCGTGCAGCTGAAAGGAGAATAACGCGCCCATTGGCGCGGTTAACTCCGGTGGCAGGCGTGCGAGCTGACCGCAGTAGTTTGCGGGGGGCCAACCGGCGGTGCCCGCCCAGCCGTGCGGCAGGGCATCACTGCGCCCAGGCGAGGCGCCCAGGCGGCAGGGCGTCACTGGGCGCCCAGGCGACAGGGCGTCATTGCGTCCAGGCGAGGCGCCCAGGCGGCAGGGACCCCACTGCACTGGCTCGTCGGCGGTGGTCCGCGTGGGTCTGTGGCCCGGGCGGCCCTGGTGGCCCTGGCGGCCCTGGCAGCGCCAAGGACACGCGGCTGCACCAGCCGCCCTGGCAGAGCCGAGGAGCGACGGAGGCGCGGCTGCGGGAGAGCCGCGACGCATGTGCACACTCGGCGCGACGCCATTGGGGTCGAACGACTAGGCAACGCGCCAGCACCTCGGGTCTTGATACTCGGGTTGCACTACTTTCGTACCACTAATCTGACGCGCAGGCGCGCGCGCAACGGTCGGAGCGTGAATCGGAGTGTCGCATCGATCTGTTCGCGCGGGGCCAGGGTTGGCACGGGGAGCACGTGGCCTTTCCCCACCGATCGGAGCCGATCGGCGGTGGGATTGCCTTCACTCTTTTTGAAACACACCGGTAACCGGCAGCGACCATTCCTCCCGCCCAATGGGCGCTGGATCCTCGGGCCTGAACAACGAGGTGCACCAACTCACGAGCAGGTTCAACGCGCTCGACGGGGCTGCCATCGATGGGTATACCACGCTTCAGGGAAAGTTCAACAGCCTCGATAAAACGTTCAGACGCCTGGATGACGGGTTCGATATCCTCGATGGCAAGTTCCGCAACCTCGATGAGTATTTTAGCAGCATCACCGCGGTGACTGCACTCGCAGCGACGGTGGGCAGTGCGAGCAGTGGGCTCGTGAAGCGGGTGGATGCGCTCGAGGCGGCGCCGTCGGGAGCGGTGGTCGTGCCAGTGAACGTCAGGCCGATCTTCCGCGATGCGGTTGGGGCCCAGGTGCAGATGACGGCGTGCTACCCCGACAAAGACCGCAAGCTGCGCGACTTTTTTGAGCAGGATTGCAAGAGCCGCGGCCCCGGGTGGAGCCACGACCGCCGTGACACGCCGGTTTTCAACTGCGGCAAAGTCAATGGAACAATGTACAAGATGGGGATTTGCATGATGGCGCCGTAACGGTGGGCTTGGGCTTCAGCACCGGGCTCGTTCGGGCGCCCCGGGCGTGCCGGTGCGATTCTTTTCTTGCGCCCACTCCGAGCAACCACGCAGTCAAGCGTATCCACGGCGAGCCCTGGCAGGGCGACGGGGGGGCAGGCAGGCCGGCAGGCCGGCAGGCCGGCGGGGGCGTCACTAAGCGCCCAGGCGAGGCGCCCCCGGGGCGGCAAGGACCCACGGAGGGGGCCTGACGAGGACGGCCGAGACGATCCCCCACCGCACACACTGCTCCGGGGTGAGCCACAGCTCGCGACGGAGCAGGCGCCGGATGTCCTGCTCGCTCATCAGCGTGCGCTCGCGGTAGGACGCCACGAGGGCCTCCGTCACGAGCTCGGCGTTGGCCACGTTGTCCCGTACGTCCTGCATCTTGCCACTGCAGTCCGCGCGGACCTGGTGGAGCAGCACGTTCGCGTGCGGGAGGGCGTACCGCTCGTGGGCGCCCAGCAGGAGCAGCGTCGCCGCCGACGCCACGAAGCCGTCGGCGATCGCCACCACGAAGAGCGCGCAGTGGGCAGTGTGCGCCATGGCGCTCAGCCCCGCGTGCGCGTCGCCGCCGTCGCTGTGGATGTACAGCATCACGCGCTGCGGGCTCAGCGGCGATGCCTGCGCACGCAGCGCGCAGACCGCTGCGGCGTGGAGGAGGCTGACCAGCCGCAGCACGCTCGCCTTGGTCACGTCCGCGTGGAAAAACACTACGGACGCGCGCCGAACCACCAGCAACGACTCGTCCTCGTCGCCCTCGTCGCTGTCGCCCTCGCCGTCGCCGTCGCCAGCCCGGACCGCGTGGCGCCTGCCCCCGGCGCCGGGGCGCCCGGCGCGCTCGGCGCCCCCTACAAGCCTCATCGCGGGCGGGGGGACGCGAGCCCGACCTGCACACGGGAAATCTGACGCGCACCGCCTGGGAAGCACCGCCGGGCGCGTTACAGGATCAGCAGCATCAGCAGCCAGAACTGGACCACCGCCGCGGCGCGCGCCCCGCGACTCGCGGGTTGCCAGAAGCCGCCCACGCCGGTCGATGCGTTCAGCGCGAAGAGGAGCGCACGTCCTGCAGAAAGTAGTTCCGGGAGGGGCGCTCCGTCCCCGACAACGTATTTGCTTGGGGAGGTGGCACGTCCGGCAGAAAGTAGTTCCGGGGGGACGCTCCTTCCCCGACAACGAATTTGCTCGGGGAGGTGGCACGTCCGGCAGAAAGTAGTTCCGGGGGTGACGGCTCCGTCCCCAACAAAGTATTTCCCCGGGGAGGTAGCACATCCGGCAGAAAGTAGTTCCGGGGGTGACGCTCTGTCGCCGACAAAATACTTCCCCGGGGAGGTGGCACGTCCTGCAGAAAGTAGTTCCCGGGGTGACCCTCCGTCCCCGACAAAGTATTTCCTCGGGGAGGTGGCACGTCCTGCAGAAAGTAGTTCCCGGGGTGACGCTCCGTCCACGACAAAGTGTTTCCTCGGGGAGGTGGCACGTCCTGCAGAAAGCAGTTCCGGGGGTGACGCTCCATCCCCGACAAAGTGTTTCCTCAGGGAGGTGGCACGTCCGGCAGAAAGTAGTTCCGGGGGTGACGCTCCGTCCCCGACAATTTCCTCGGGGAGGTGGCACGTCCGGCAGAAAGTAGTTCCGGGGGTGATGCTCCATCCATGACAACGTATTGCCTCGGGGAGGTGGCACGTCCTGCAGAAAGTAGTTTCGGGGCTGACGCTCCGTCCCCGATAAAGTACTTCCTCGGGGAGGTGGCACGTCCTGCAGAAAGTAGCTCCCGGGGTGAAGCTCTGTCCCCGACAATGTATTTGCTCGGGGAGGTGGCACGTCCTGCAGAACGTAGTTCGGGGGCTGACGCCCCATCCCCGACAAAGTATTTCCTCGGGGAGGTGGGACGTCCTGCAGAAAGTCGTTCCGGGGCTGACGCTCCGCCCCCGACAATGTATTTGCTCGAGGAGGTGGCACGTCCTGCAGAAAGTAGGTCCGGGGGTGACGCTCCGTCCCCGACAAAGTATTTGCTCGGGGAGGTGGCACGTCCTGCAGAAAGTAGGTCCGGGGGTGACGCTCCGTCCCCGACAAAGCATTTGCTCGGGGAGGTGGCACGTCCTGCAGGAAGTAGTTCCGGGGCTGACGCTCCGTCCCCGACAAAGTATTATCTCGGGGAGGTGGCACGTCCGGCAGAAAGTAGTTCCGGGGGTGACGCTCCGTCCCCGACAAAGTACTTCCTCGGGGAGGTGGCACATCCTGCCGAAAGTAGTCTCCGGGGTGACGCTCCGTCCGCGACAAAGTATTTCCTCGGGGAGGTGACACACCCTGCAGAAAGTAGTTCCCGGGGTGACCCTCCGTCCCCGACAAAGTATTTCCTCGGGGAGGTAGCACGTTCTGCAGAAAGTAGTTCCCGGGGTGACGCTCTGTCCCCGACAAAGTGTTTCCTCGGGGAGTTGGCACGTCCTGCAGAAAGTAGTTCCCGGGGTGACGCTCCGTCCCCGACAATGTATTTCCTCGGGGAGGTGGCACGTCCGGCAGAGGCAGCATGTCCTGCAAAAAGTAGTTTCCCGGGGTGACCCTCCGTCCCCGACAAAGTATTTGCTCGGGGAGGTGGCACATCCTGCAGAAAGTAGTTCCCGGGGTGACGCTCCGTCCCCGACAAAGTGTTTCCTCGGGGAGGTGGCACGTCCTGCAGAAAGTAGTTCCTGGCGTGACGCTCCGTCCCCGACAATGTATTTCCTCGGGGAGGTGGCACGTCTGTCAGAAAGCAGTTCCAGGGGTGACGCTCTGTCCCCGACAACGTACTTCCTTGGGGAGGTGGCTCGTCCTGCCAAAAGTAGTTACCGGGGTGATTCTCCATCCCCGACAAAGTATTTCCTCGGGGAGGCGGCACGTCCTGCAGAAAGTAGTTCCCGGGGTGACCCTCCGTCCCCGACAACGTATTTCCTCGGGGAGGTGGCACGTCCTGCAGAAAGTAGTTCCCGGGGTGACCCTCCATCCCCGACAACGTATTTCCTTGTGGAGGTGGCACGTCCTGCAGAAAGTAGTTCCCGGGGTGACGCTCCGTCCCCGACCAAGTATTTTAATGCTCGGGGCGGTGGCAAGTCCTGCAGAAAGTAGTCCCGGGGGTGAGGCTCCGTCCCCGACAAAGTATTTGCTCGGGAGGTGGCACATCCTGCAGAAAGTAGTTCCGGGGGTGACGCTCCATCCCCGACAACGTATTTCCTCGGGGAGGTGGCACGTCCTGCAGAAAGGAGTTCCGGGTGAGACCCCGACAACCTATTTTCTCGGGGAGGTGGCACGTCCGACAGAAAGTAGTTCCGGGGCCGACGCTCCATCCCCGACAAAGTGTTTCCTTGGGGACGTGGCACGTCCTGCAGAACGTAGTTCCGGGTGTGACGCTCCATTCCCGGCAAAGCATTTCCTCGGGGAGGTGGCACGTCCTGCAGAAAGTAGTTCCGGGTGACGCTCCATCCCCGACAAAGTATTTGCTCGGGGAGGTGGCACGTCCTGCAGAAAGTAGTTCCGGGTGTGTCGCTCCATCCCTGACAACGTATTTGCTCGGGAACGTCCTGCAGAAAGTAGTTCCGGGTGTGACGCTCCACCCCCGACAACGTATTTGCTCGGGGAGGTGGCACGTCCTGCAGAAAGTAGTTCCCGGTGTGACGCTCCATCCCCGACAAAGTATTTGCTCGGGGAGGTGGCAGGTCCTGCACAAAGTAGTTCCGGGGCTGACATTCTGTCCCCGACAAAGTATTTGCTCGGGGAAGTGGCAGGTCCTGCAGAAAGTAGTTCCAGGGCTGACACTCTGTCCCCGACAACGTACTTGCTCGGGGAGGTGGCAGGTCCTGCAGGAAGTAGTTCCGGTGGTGACGCTCCGTCCCCGACAAAGTATTGGCTCGGGGAAGTGGCAGGTCCTACAAAAAGTAGTTCCGGGGCCGACGCTCCGTCCCCGACAACGTATTTGCTCAAGGAAATGGCAGGTCCTACAGAAAGTAGTTCCGGGGCTGACACTCTGTCCCCGACAAAGTATTTGCTCGGGGAAGTGGCAGGTCCTGTAGAAAGTAGTTCCGGGGCTGACACTCCGTCCCCGACAAAAATGTTTGCTCGGGGAAGTGGCAGGTCCGGCAGAAAGTAGTTCCGGTGGTGACACTCTGTCCCCGACAAAGTATTTGCTCGGGAAAGTGGCAGGTCCTGCAGAAAGTAGTTCCGGGGCTGACACTCTGTGCCCGACAAAGTATTTGCTCGGGGAGGTGGCAGGTCCTGCAGAAAGTAGTTCCGGGGCTGACGCTTTGTCCCCGACAAAGTATTTGCTCGGGGAGGTGGCAGGTCCTGCAGGAAGTAGTTCCGGTGGTGACGCTTCGTCCCCGACAACGTTTTTGCTCGGGGAAGTGGCAGGTCCTACCGAAAGTAGTTCCGGGGCTGACGCTCCATCCCCGACAAAGTATTTGCTCGGGGAAGTGGCAGGTCCTGCAGAAAGTACTTCCGGTGGTGACGCTCCGTCCCCGACAAAGTATTTGCTCGGGGAAGTGGCAGGTCCTGCAGAAAGTAGTTCCGGGGCTGACGCTCCGTCCCCGACAACGTATTTGCTCGGGGAAGTGGCAGGTCCGGCAGAAAGTAGTTCCGGGGCTGACACTCTATCCCCGAGTTCCGGTGGTGACGCTCTGTCCCTGACAAAGTATTTGCTCGGGGAAGTGGCAGGTCCGGCAGAAAGTAGTTCCGGGGCTGACACGCTGTCCCCGAGTTCCGGTGGTGATGCTCCGTACCCGACAAAGTATTTGCTCGGGGAAGTGGCAGGTTCTGCAGAAAGTAGTTCCGGTGAGGTGGCAGGTCCTGCAGAAACTAGGCCCGGGGCTGACACTCTGTCCCCGACAAAGTATTTGCTCGGGGAGGTGGCAGGTCCTGCAGAAAGTAGTTCCGGGGCTGACACTCTGTCCCCGACAAAGTAGTTCCGGGGCTGACACTCTGTCCCCGACAAAGTAGTTCCGGGGCTGACACTCTGTCCCCGACAAAGTAGTTCCGGGGCTGATACTCTGTCCCCGACAAAGTAGTTCCGGGGCTGACACTTTGTCCCCGACAAAGTAGTTCCGGGGCTGACACTCTGTCCCCGACAAAGTAGTTGCTCGGGGAGGTGGCAGGTTCTGCAGAAAGCAGTTCCGGTGAGGTGGCAGGTCCTGCAGAAAGTAGTTCCGGGGCTGACACTCTGTCCCCGACAAAGTAGTTGCGCGGGGAGATGGCAGGTCCTGCAGAAAGTAGTTCCGGTGGTGACGCTCCATCCCCGACAAAGTAGTTGCTCGGGGAGATGGCAGGTCCTGCAGAAAGTAGTTCCGGGGGTGACGCTCCGTCCCCGACAAAGTAGTTGCTCGGGGAAGTGGCAGGTCCTGCAGAACGCAGTTCCGGGGCTGACGCTCCGTCCCCGACAACGTATGGTGCGCGACGAGGGAGGTCAGTTTATCGGCGCCCCTGCCCGAGCCGATGCCGCTGGGCGCCGCGCGACAATGGCCGAGGCGGAGGGTGCCCAGACGCCCCTTGCCGTGGCCCGGGACGCTTGCTTCGGCTTCCTGTCGCTCGAGTACCTGACGGACGTACGGCACATGCTCTCGGCCGGCTTCAGCGCGCGCGAGGTCCTCGCGCTGCGGCTGGTGTGGCCCATCCCGCTCGCCGACTTCATGGCGCGGAACAACTTTCGGCTGCGCGGCAACATCCCGGGGCACCCCCCGGCGCAGTGGGCCGGGTGCAGCCTGGCGGAGTGGATGTGGAACAGCGCGGTCGACTGCTTCTTGCGGACGCACTGGTCGACGGTCGCGATCGTGGGGGGCTAGCTCCTGTACCGCATGCACCACGAGTCGGGCCTGGCCGTCAACGCGGTGGCGGGGGTGGACGTCTACACGTCCCGGTGGGAGCCGGCGCAGCTCGGCGAGCTCAAGGCGTCGCTGGAGCGCATCCTGGGCGGCGGCCTGGTGGAGCTCGACGAGCGTGACTTTGGCGCGCGGGAGCTCGGGTTCCCGCGCTCGGGCTGGTCGAGCTCCTCTCCGACCTACGCGGCCGACGACGGGGCGAGCTCCCCTCCGACCTACTTTCCGACCTACGTGGCGACCGACGGCGGGGCGAGCCCAGGCTCGCGCCGCCGCATCGGCGCGTCGATGAAGGACCGGCTGGACGCCCTGCAATTCCCGTGGGCCGTGGACCCGCCGCTCCGTGGGCACTCGCGCCCGCGCGTCGTGGGCTGGTACTCGCGGCAGTTTGACCAGGTCGTAAGTGTGCACATGCACATGCACGCGGTGCGCCACCGGGCGGGTGCCCCCGCGCGCTCGACCTACGCCGCCACCCCGGTCCCCGCGCACGGCGCGTGGTCGGAGGGCGGCTGGGCCCACCCGTGGCGCGGGGCCAACCTGCTCCTGCTGTGCGCCATGGCGGCGGCGGACTGCACGGCCGCGTCCCTCTCGTACTGGCCCGGGCCTGTCGACGGGTGGGCGTCGGAGTGCGCCGGCCCGCCCATCACGCTGCTCGCGCTGGATCGCGAGGTGCTCGCGCTCGCCCGAGCGGGCCAGAACATGCGCATCCGGCGCCCCCTGACGCGCTGCTGCTTTGACCTGCTCACCCCGCGGCTGAAGCTGTACGAGTCGCGCGGTTTCCGGGTGACCCCGGGCCGCCACTACATTGCGCAGCGGTGCTACGGCGGGCGCGAGGCGCCCGAGGACGGGTCGGGCGACGCCGAGGGGCCGCGCCGCTGGTCGACTTGACAGCGGGCTCCCTGGGTGGCAGCGCACAGGGGTGCCGGTTCGCACCCTCGAAGCGACGCCTGGCAAGTTTCGGAGTCTGCGAACCCAGTGTACGGATAAAAAAACGGGGTTGGTGCTTTTTGTGCGTGTGCGGTGTGCCAGTGCGGTGTGCTAGTGCGGTGTGCTAGTGCGGTGCAAACAAAAAAAAAGTGCGCGGACAGACCCTAAAAGTTCTGCGACGCCGCAGCGTGCAGCCCACCCCGCCCCGCGACCCTCTCCGTGCAAGGGCCACCGCGTGCAGTACACTGCGCCCCGCACCCCCCGCCCCGTGCAAACACCGCAGACAGCGCACCCCCGCAACCCCTCCGCCCCGTGCAACACCGCAGGCGGCACACCCCCGCACCCCCCCCCCGCCCCGT
>Ga0209390_10008454_pt1 | contig 12720 bp, 10 predicted proteins | sample BON01_FD_187212 | JGI IMG/M metagenome (GOLD analysis project Ga0209390, IMG submission 187212) | Freshwater microbial communities from Lake Bonney liftoff mats and glacier meltwater in Antarctica - BON-01 (SPAdes) (version 2) | ecosystem: Environmental > Aquatic > Freshwater > Ice > Glacier... | reverse complement strand
TTTGTATGTGTGTGCGCGCGTGTGCGTGTGTGTGCGCGCGCGCGCGTGTTTGCGTGTGTTTGTGCGTGTGCGTGTGTGCGTGTGTGCGTGTGTGTGAGTATGTGGGTGCGTGCGTGTGTGTGTATTTGTATGCGTGTGTGTGTGCTCTGTGTGTGTGTGTGTGCGTGTGTGCGTATGTGTGAGTGTGTGTGTGTGTATGTGTGCGTTTGTGTGTGTATATGTTGCTGTGTGTGCGTGTGTGTATGTGTGCGTGTGTCTGTGTGCGTTTGCGTGCGTGTGCGTGTGTGTGTGTGTGTGAGTGTGTGTGCGTGCGTGCGCGCGTGCGCGCGCTTGTTTGTGTGCGCGCGCGCGTGTGTGTAAGTATGTGTGTGTGCGTTGCTGCGTGTGTGTGTTCGCGCGCGCGTGCGTGCGTGTGTGCGTGTGCCTACCTACGTGCGCGTGTGTGCGCGCGCGCATGCCTGTGCGTGTATGCGTGGTCGCGCGCTTGTGTGTGTTTGTGTGCGCGTGCGCGCATGCGCGTTTTTGTATCGGGTTAAACCGTGGTCGCGCGCTTGTGTGTGTGTGCGTGTTCGCGCACGCGTGAATGTGCGTGTTTGTATCGGGTTAACCCGATCAACCCTAAACCTAGCGGTGATGGATACATATCGATGTATGCGATACATGGAAAGATGGATAGATAGATGCGATGCGCACTCCTGCATATCTGCATCACTCATGCCTTCAGAAGCCGGCTCGCTCAAGGTTGAACCCTAACCCTGAGCCTGATGTATATATATATATATAGATGCATTCCATGCACAGGCAAGTGGAAAGATGGATGCAATGTGCACTCCTACATCACTGCATCACTCAATTTATGCGAAGTCGGCTCGCTCAAGGTTTCCCCCTGACCCCGACCCTGATGTATATACATAGATATATTCCATGTACAGATAGTTGGACAGATAGATGCAATGTGAACTCCGGCATCTCTGCATCACTCAGGTCTTGCGACGTCAGCTCGCTTGTGGTTAACACTAATGCTGACCCCGACGCATACATATTGGTGTGTTCGTGTTGACACCTAGAAGGGCGTACTCCCCACCAGGCCACCATGAGCGCTGATGGTGGCCTAGTGGGAAGTACGCCCTACTAGGTTTCAACAAAAAACAATAGTCCTCACCGGAGAGACTACTGGGTGCGTGCGATCACCGATGGTGGCCTAGTGGGGAGTACGCGCTACTAGGTTTCAACAGTTCGATTTACAGAGATGCGCATATCTGCATCTCCGCGTCGCTAGTCTTCAGAAGCAGGCTCTTGTGTGGTTAACCCGAATCCCTGGTGTATATATATAGATGTGCTCGATACATGGAAAGATGGATGAATAGATGCGATGCGCACTCCGGCATCTCTGCATCGCTCAAGTCTTCAGAAGCAGGCTCGCATGTGGTTAACGCTAATCCTGACCGTGATAGATTCACATAGATGTGATCGCGACTCGCGTGGCCGCACCGTCGCCGAGGGCTAGCTTTGGACGGCGTACGGTATGCGGATGCACGGAGCAGCGCCGGCCACCGGTTTCGAAGCGTTACGAAACTAAGGCTAGAATGGGGGTATGGGGGAGTTTTCTTTTTGCTGCAGCAGCGCTCAAAACACCCACGCAAAATTGTTATAACGCCCAAGGCGTCAACCTCACATTTACAGAGATGCGCATACCTGCATCTCCGCGTCGCCCAGGTCTTCAGAAGCCAGCTCGCTTGTGGTTAACACTAATCCTGACCCTGATGCATACATATAGAAGTGTTCGATTTGCAGATATGGTTGTATCTCGATGCTGAGGTATTGGTCTTCCCTTCGGTATTCCTGCCGACGCTGTTTTTGTTGGCCGACTAACTTCGTCGCCAGCCATCACCACACAGCCTTCGGCCCGCGGCCGGAGGACTAGGATTGACTTCGGAGCCATCCAGCTCCGGGAATACCCCACCCTTTCTCTACTGTCTAATATGCGCATACCTGCATCTCCGCGACGCTCATGTCTTCAGAAGCCGGCTCGCTTGTGGTTACTAATCCTGACCCTGATGCATACATACAGATGTGTTCGTTTTACAGATACGTCACGGAGGCCCCCGCCGGTATCTCTACGTCTCCCCTCCGGTAGCTCCTCTGACCCGCAGGCGGGCGCGCCAGAGAGCGCCAGGCTAGACGCCTGCTTCCCGCACCGGCGGGTGTGTGTGATCTGCTAGACGCGGCAGTTACTCCCTGTAACGAGATATGCGCATACCTGCATCTCCGCGTCGCTCATATCTTCAGAAGCCGGCTCGCTCTGCGAGCGTTTATACAGCTCGATGTAGCGCAGCCGCACGCGGCGCCGCGTCTCAAAGTATCCTGGAAACAAAGGTTAACCCCTGGTTAGTGTTAGGGTTGGGGTTAACCCAAGCGAGAAGCGAGACCGATACGTAAACGTAAAAGGTTACGTGATATTAGCACGTGTCAATGCCAGTGCTTTGTGTAATGTGTGAGGGGAAACCGTGCATCGTGCACCAAACCGAATTGCTACTGTGCAGTATGCATGCATGCATGCACAGATAACGGGTTATAACCCGAATGGGTTAAACCGTGGGTTAACCCGAGCTCGATGAGCCGCAGCCGCACGCGGCGCCGCGTCTCGAAGTATCCTGGTCACGAGGGTTAAGGGTTAGCGGTTTAACCCCTTCGGGTTAACCAACGGGTTAACTCCCAGCCGATCCTTGTTTCGGGTTAACCTATTAAACCTAGCCCTGGAAACAAGGATCGGCCGGGAGTCGAACGCCAGATAGTCGCTGGGTTGCAGAGGACAACAGACCACTGTGCCAGTTGTCCTCTAAGCGCTTAGAGGGGGAGTTGCACAACTGGTAAAATACGGCTCATTTCCTCTACACGGTTTAGGTTGCAGGTTCCCTGTGCGCCTACGTGATTCGACTCGAGGTTCCTGTTCTCAAAACAGGGAACCACTTAGTCGGAACTCGCGTAGGTACCTGAAAAGGGCGAATCCACTTATATCGGTTAATTTGTAGCTGCAGGGCACATTTAACCTCGACCGTTCAGAAAGCGAGTTATCTTGCGTGCAGAAACCCGTCGACAGCAAGGCCTAGCCTAGACCAATTGTAAACTCCTATCACCGCGCGTAGGGGATAGTCAAAAGTGGGAGCGTTGCCATCTTTTTTTCGGGTGAATCCCGGTAGGCTAACCCGAAACATGGACGCGACAAACGGTTGATTTAGATTGGATGCCCATCCTAGGTGGGGATTACCTATTCACGTGCTCCTGTGGCGTAGGTATAATACAACGAATCAAGTGTTCCGTCTGGTTTACCCTGTACATGGTATGCATACGTGCAGTTTCAAGTTGATGATTCACAAAGCAGGCTAACACGGAATGGGGTTAACCCGTACGTCACGTTTCCTCTACACAACAACGACTATCTGGGGTTCGATTCCTAGTAGGCCGCAAGTGGTAGCCTACCTGGAAAAAGCTGCCAGCCTCGTTGCCGCAGCAGCTCGTGCTTAACGCGCTGCAACGCGATAGGGTTAACCCCGCATAGACTGCAATACCACGGGTTAATCCGAGGGCCAGCTGTGATTCCGTGTCGGGGGATAGAGTGTCGTGCTTACCTGGAAAGAGCTGCCAGCCTCGTTGGCGGAGTTGCTCGTGCTTAACGCGTTGTAACGCGATCAGCCACGCGAGGCGCGTCGAGTTAACCCTTAACCCAGTTTGTATGGCATACGCCATACAGTATTGGTGATGGCAATATCGTGTAAAGGCCAACTAAGCTCGGCGAGAGTCGTTCGCGGCGGACAGTTTGGGTGATCGCACCCAGTAGTCTCTCCGGGGAGGACTCCTGTTTTGTTGAAACCTGGTGGGGCGTACTCCCCACTAGGCCACCAGCAGCGCTGCTGGTGGCCTAGTGGGGAGTACGCCCTACTAGGTGTCAACAAACTCACAGCATGCGTACCTGGGAAGAGCTGCCAGCCTCGTTGCCGCAGTTGCTCATGCTTAACGCGCTGTAACGCAATCAGCCACGCGATGCGGGCTGTGCCCGACGCAACTCGGATCGGCCGGACAAAGGGCCCGGCCGAGGAGCGAGCGCCAATGTCGTGCGCGACCCTCGCTTGCAGGCGGTGCACGTACTCCATCAGGCGCAGGTTGTCTCGGAGTTGCTGTTCCGACAGACGTAACGCCAACGCAGAGAGAGAAACTTGCATGGATACCCGCGGCTGTACAGGGGGTAAGGTAGGGGTAGGGTAAGGGTTAATCTCTGGGGGTTAACCCCTAGGCTAAGCGTTAACCCCTCGGGTTGACCCTTAACCTGAGGCGTAGCGCCAACGCAGAGAGAGAAACTTGCATCGATATCCGCGGCTGTACAGGGGGCAAGGTAGGAGTAGGGTTAGGGTTAATCCCCTGTTGGGTTAAGGGTTCAGCCTTAAGCCGAGAGAGAAACTTGCATCGATATCCGCGGCTGCACAGGAGTAAGGCAGGAGTGGGGTTAGGGATCAATCCCTGTCAGTGGACACGCGGGTTAAGGGGTCAACCCCACTCCCACTTCAGGTTAACCCGAGATCAAGCCCTGTCAGTGGACGTGCAGCCGCATATAACGTGTGAAAGAAAAACAGTCACCATCGGGATAGGGTTTACGGATTGAGTTAGAGAGAATGCCTTGCATCTATATCCGCGGCTGCACAGGGGGTAAGGTAGGCGCAGGAATAGGGCCAATCCCCTGTTGGGTTACGGGTTAAGCCTTAACCCGAAAGTGACACTTGCATCGATATCCGCGGCTGTACAGGAGTAAGGCAGGGGTACGGTTAGTGACCATTAAGCTGATCTAGAGGTAGGGTAAGGGCCCATCTACTGATCTAACAGGTTCACCCGAGCTGCTGTTCCGACAGGCGTAGCGCCAGCGCAGAGAGAGACACTTGCATCGATACCCGCGGCTGCAGAAACGCACAGTAAGGTTTAGTATCAGTCGACGCGTGGCCACGTCTGACGTGTGAAAAACAAAGCCACTCTCGGATCAGTTCCCTGTGCGTGTGTGCCCGTGTTCCCTTTGTATACAAACCGTCTGTGAAGGAGCATCTGCAAGCATCAAGATAGGCTTTAAGGCGTGGGTTAGAGAGAGACACTTGCATCGATACTCGAGGCTGCACAGGGGTAAGGCAGGGGTAAGGTTAAGGTTAACCGCTGGGGGTTAACCTTAACCCCTAGAGTAAGGGTTAACCCCTCGGGTTAGCCCCTAACCCGGGGCGTGGGACCAGCGCAGAGAGGACAACTGGCAGGGGTAGAGTAAGGAATCGGTGCACGTACTCAGGTTAACCCCCTTAGCACTGCTGGAGTACGTGCACAGATTCCTTCGGGTTGAGCCGAGCTGCTGGTAGCTAGATACATGACGGTATTAGAGCTGTGGGGATGAGATCGCCTGGGGTGTGGAAAGAGAGAGAGAAACTTGCATCGATACCCGCGGCTGTACAGGGGGTAAGGTAGGCGCAGGGTTAGGGTGAATCCCCTGTTGGGTTAACGGTTAAGCCTTAACCAGAGAGAGAAACTTGCATCGATACCCGCGGCTGCACAGGGGGCAAGGCAGGGGTAGGGTCAGGGTTGACCCCTGCGGGTTAACCCCTAGGGTAAGGGTTAATCGGGTTAACCCTTCACCCGAAGGCATAGCGCCAGCGCGGAAAGATAAACTTGCATCGATACCCGCGGCTGTACAGGAGTAAAGCAGGGGTAGGGTTGAAGGTGCCCTGTGCGCCTAAGTAAGTCGACTCTGAGTTACCTATAATCAAAACGACGAAACTCTTGGTCAAAACTCGCTCATGTACATGAGCAAAGCGAATTTAAACATAGCGGTTAATTAGTAGCTGCAGGGCACCTTTAAGGCGCATCCCTCGTCATTGAACGTGCGGCCGTATCTTATGTATACACCAACACAGTCACCGCGGGTTAATCCGAGGCGTAGCACCAGCGCAGAGATGGTGCTATGCCTCGGATTAACCCGCGGTGACTGTGTTAGCCGCGGTTAAAGGGTTAACTCGACAGGCGTATCGCCAGCGCAGAAAGGGACACTTGCATGGATACACGCAGCTGCGCAGACAATAAGGCAGGGGTAGGGTAAGGAATCAGTGCGGTTAACACAATGACGTGGCGCGCACCTGTTGGCCCGCGGAACGAAACGCCACACTGACGGAAGCCGAAATCGAGTCTATCGTACGCGTGCTAGGGTTAACCCGAGGTTGGCCTCGGGTTAACACGAATCTGGCCGGGGTCAACCCAGCGGCTGGGCGCGTCTCCCTACTAACATGAATAAATACATAAAAAACTCCGTACCTGTTGGCCGGCGGGACGAAACGCCACGCTGACGGAAGCGGAGATGAGTGCCATCATAGTGTCACCATATATAAATATATAAAAATTTATCAAGCTATTCGGTGGCAGAAGGCACTAGTGGCCATTTATGTATATAGAGGTACATCTAGCCAGGGTCAGGGTTAACCCGCTCACCTGTTGGCCCGCGGGACGAAACGCCACGCTTACGGAAGCCGAAATCGGTGCCATCATGTAGTGCCCGCTCAGAATGGCCGAGCTGCCAGCGCCAACGGTTGGCTGTGCAGCACCTGGCCCACCGTGCCGTAAGCGCCCCCCTCCTGTATCGGCGCGTGCAAGCCCCCCTCCGGTAATAGCCCTTGAAAGCCCCTCTCTGGTATCGGCCCTTAAAGGCCCCCCTTCGGTATTGGCGCGTGCAAGCCCCCCTCTCGTATCGGCCCCACCGTGCCGTGCCGAGAGCCCCCCTCCGTTATCGACCCCGCCATGCACGAGTGTGCGCAGCCACCTATGAACACGGCAACGAAAGACGGTTTACAATACAAAGAGAACACGAGCACACACGCACAGGGAACTGATCCGAAAGTGGCTTTGGGAGTCCAAGGGGAGCTCCCTGGAATATATCTAAATGCTTGGGGGGGGAGTCGACGCCGCGACCCTAGTGGCCGCCTTAGGCGCCGGCCCGCCGTAGTGCCGCTGAGCCCGATACCCTGATCCCAATTCTTCGGCAGTGACCGTCATTTCTGCCATTCGACTGCCTGCAACGGGCTAATTCTCTTATCGTACCAGGCTAAATTATTAGGCTAATAAAAATCAATTGGCGAAGCAAGAAAAGAGCCAAAAATTCGCGACCAGGGAATCGGGCTCAACGGCTATGTGAAAAACGGAATCGTTGCTGTGTTCACAGGCCGTTTTGAGTGGGGTTGGCGCGCGGTATAGGCCGTCTGAGTGAGGTTGGTGCGCTGTGGAACTGTGTTCCCCGTGTGTTGGTGGTGGGGGCAACTGTGCCAGCGGCGGTGTGCCGCTGGGGGCAGTGCCTGCGCTGTCCTGGTGTCGGGAGGTTCCCCGCAGGGCTAAACATGTCAAATTCATAATATAGCACGTGCATGAGCATACGAGAATCACGCTGACAGGGAACTATTATGAGAGTGGCTTCAAATGCCACACGGATGGGGGGACGGTTACTTTGTACCTATAGACGCCGGGGGAAGAGTCGACGCCGACCCTGCACATTCAAAGAAACAGAAAGACGGCCCTGCCACTGGCATGCAAGGTTCTTAAAGGTCCTAACAAGGAAGGGCATTAAGTCAGAAGGGGTAGTAGTTGGGTGAATCCGATAGCACGTCATTCTTGTAGAGGAAACGTGCCGTACTGTACCAGTTGTGCCACTTAAACTCTGCGGTGGCAATCGAGTGAGCGCCTTCCACAATGCCGATGTTTTGTAGAGGAAAAGTGCCGTACTGTACCAGTCGTGCCATTTTCCCTCTAAGTGCTTAGAGGAACAGTGGCACAACTGGTACAGTACGGCGCGTGTCCTCTACACAACAGCGACCAAGGCCCTAGTATTGGCCTCAAGGCAGAAGGAGTAGTAGTTGGGTGAATCCGATTGCATGTCATGAGCAGGCTCTAGTTTGCCTTTCTAATAAGTAAAAAAAGACGCGAGCAGACGTTGACCATTTCATTGCAAAATGGCGAATAACTGTGTTTTTCTCGAATTGTGTTGGCCTAATTCATTTAGCCATTTAGCCGCCTTCAATTATAACGGCCAAAGTACGACCTCCCTCCGCGTCGACGGATTTCTTTAATTTTAGTGAAACGTGGGCCTGCTCATTGAAGGCAGGGCTAAATAAATTAGGCCAACCCAATTAAAGAAAACAAACGGTTCGGAAACGGTTATTCGCCAGCTTTGCAATGAAATGGTTAACGTCTGCGCGCGTCGATGTTTACTTATTAGAAAGGCGCACTGGGGCCTGCTCATTCTCACCTCGCCGTCTCGTGCAGCGGCAGGTTCGGGTCGAGCATCGCCTCGCAGTTGCAGTGGTGGTACACCGCCAGGCCGCCCAACTTAGCAACCTTGAACTGACCCGCGCCGTCCCTGATAGAGGAAGAGGAGTAGCATACGTTAATATACAGCAGAAAATAATTCAAACCATATATTGGTGGAAAGCTCTGGTACACCGCCAGGCCGCCCAACTTAGCAACCTTGAACTGACCCGCGCTGTCCCTGATCGAGGAGGAGGTGTGGTATAAGAATATTTACTACCGGACAGAATGCGAACAAGACATCATCGCACAGCTTGTCATTCTGGTGAAGCCCTACCCATCCCGCGAGCCCGCTTTACTTAGCAACCTTGAACTGACCCGCGCCGTCCCTGGTAGAGGAAGAGGAGTAGCATACGTTAATATACAGCAGAAAATAATTCAAAACACATATTGGTAGATAGCTCTAGAACACCGCCAGCCCGCCCAACTTTGCAACCTTGAACTGACCCGCGCCGTCCCTAATAGAAGATAAGGGGTAGCATTAGTATAAATGCTTCCGGAAATAATTCAGTTAGTGCTTGTATGAACCATTTTATTAAAACATGCATTGGTCAAAAGCTCTAGTACACCGCCAACCCGCCCAACTTTGCAACCTTAAACTGGCCCGCGCCTTCCCTAATAGAAAATAAGGGGTAGCATTAGTATAAATGCTTCCGGAAATAATTCAGTTAGTGCTTGTATGAACCATTTTATTAAAACATGCATTGGTTAAAAGCTCTGGTACATCGCGAGCCCGCCCAACTATGCAACATTAAACTGGCCCGCGGCGTCCCTGGAAGAGGCAGAGGAGTAGCATACGTTAATATAAGGCCGGACACAATTCGCTTAGTGCGTTTATGAACCAGTTTTATTGAAAAAGACATCGGTCAAAAGCTCTCGTACACCACCAGCCCGCCCAACTTGGCAACCTTGAACTGGCCCGCGCCGTCCCTGGTAAAAGATACAGGGGTAGTATAAGTATCTACACTGCCAGAAAAACAAAAAATACATTGTTTCAGAGCTTGATCTTCTGTGTGTAGAAGCAGGCTTTAGCACTGTCGCACGCGCAGACAATACTCTACTTTTGACTAGACCACCGCAGGATTTACGCTTCGCAAAGTCACCTAACTTAGCAACCTTAAACTGGCCCGCACCGTCCCTGGTTGAGAAAGAGGGGTAGTATAAGTATATACACTGCCAGAAATAATTCGAAAAGACATTGTTTCCGTGCTTGATCTTCTGGTTAAAGAAATAGGCCCTGACACTGTCGCCCGCGCAGACAATGCTCTACTTGTAACTAGGCCACCATAGGCGTTAAGCCTTCGCAAGGCCTCCTAACTTGGCAACCCTTCAACTGGCCTCCGTTGTCCCTGTTGAGAGAAGGGGAGTAGTGTAAGTATACATGCTTCCGGAAACATCAAAAATCGGGTTCACCCCGATTCCAAGCCGCGTGCTACCCGTTGCCTTGCGTCAACCCCGAGGCACCTTTACATTGTCTGTTTACCTGTTGAAATAGCGCTCGCCGCTCGAGTTTGCCGAGATGGAGAGGTCGGATAATCCTATAATCAGGGTTCACCCGAAGAAACTCGACGTCGAAACACGTAGGCGCACAGGGTACATATACATGGTCTGTTGATGGTTGTATCCCGATGCAGAGGTATTCGTCCTCCCTCCGGTATTCTCTCCTCAGTACGCTGTTTTTGTTGGCTGCCGACTACGTCGTCGCTCTACTGTCTGTGTACCTGTTAAACGAGCGTTCGCCGCCCGAGTTCGCAGAGAAGATGGAGAGTTCGGCCATTGTGGCGCCGATGGCGAAAGCCGCGGTCGAGTTGGTGGCGTCTTCGTACCGGACGTGCATGTTGCGTAAAGCGAGCTGCACGTTGTTGACGATTCGCCTGGGGCATAGTTTAAGGGAAGGCGGATTACGCGTGTAGAGGACACGCATAGCGCATAGTGCCGACAGCGTTCGATCTATGATATGTGTGTCGCCCGTCCCACGGGTAGCTGTGATCTGTGTGTCACCCGTCCCCACAGGTTGTGTCCTCGTGTAAACGTGCGACATACAGATCACAGATCTAACAATAGCGAGTGAGCGCCATCTTCGGGAGTTGCTGTTTTGCGAAAGGCGAGCTGCACGGTGTTGACGATCCGCCTGAGGAGGATATGTCGCTCGTTGCTGAGCTTGTGTGTGTCGTGTGTATCTGTGTGTGCGTATGTGTGTGTGTGTGTGTGTGTGGGTGTGTGTATGTGTGTCGGTGTGTATGTGTGTGTCGGGTGCGTGTATGTGTATGTGTGCGTCGTTATGTCGCTCTCTGTGTGTGTGTGTAGGTGTATGTTTGTGTGTGTTTTTGTTAGGGTTAACCCCCTCGCCCTAACCGCGTTTTCGTAGCGGACGTGCATGTTGCGAAAGGCGAGTTGCACGTTGTTGACGATTCGCCTGAGGAGATGTAGAAGAGATCAAAGGGAAGCGGGCTAGAGGTTTAAAGCACAAGTACTGTGCGTCCAGCGAGTGAGATCCTCCTCAGGAAGTCGCTGTTTGCGAAAGGCGAGCCGAATGGTGTTGACGATTCGCCTGAGAAAGAGATATCGCTCGTTGTTGAGCGTGTGTCGTGTCTGTCTATGTGTGTGTGTGTGTGTGTGTGTGTGTGTGTGTGTGTGTGTGTGTGTGTGTGGGTGTGTGTGTGTGTGTGTGTGTGTATGTGTGTGTGTGTGTGTGTGTGTGTGTGTGTTCGTCTGTTCGGGTTAACCCCTCACCCTATCCGCGTCGTCGTACCGGACGTGCATGTTGCGGGAAGCGAGCTGCACGGTGTTAACGATTCTCCTAAGAAGGATATATCGCTCGTTGTTGAGCGTGTGTGTCGTGTGTATCTCTCTGTGTGTGTGTGTGTGTGCGTGTGCGGGTTAACTCATGGTTCGGCCAGTCCCGTTTGCGGTTTGTAAAAAAAGATCTACGGGAGGCGGGTCACAAGTGTAGAGAAACAGTACTTTGCGGACAGGGAGTGAGCGCCAGTTTGTGGAGTTGCTGTTTTGTGGAAGGCGAGCTTAGCTGCAAGTTGTTGACGATTCGGCTGAGGAAATCCACGGTATGTATATATTTCATTATTGATGTATTGATTGACGTGTTTATATATGTAGTTACTCAAAGATATCAATACATACATACATGAACATACATATGAAGGAGGAGATCAATGAAAAGCGGATTAAGCGTGTAGAGGACACGTGTAGTGCATAGTGCGGACAGCGTTAGATCTGTGATATGTATGTCGCCCGTCCCCACGGGTTGCTGTGATCTGTGTGTCGCCCGTCCCCACGGGTTGTGTCCCCGTGTGAACGTGCGACACACAGATCACAGATCTATCGACAGCGAGTGAGCGCCATCTTAGGGAGTTGCTGTTTGTGGATACATAGCTGCACGTTGTTAACGATTTGCCTGAGGAGATCCACGGTATGTATGTATTTCATGATTAATGATGTGTTCATTGACATGTTTATATATGTAGTTACTCAAAGATATCAATACATACATACATGAACATACATATGGAGGAGGAGATCAACGGAAGGCGGGTTAGGCGTGTAAACGACACGTATACTGCATAGTGCGGACCGCGAGTAAGCACCAGCTTAAGGAGTTGCTGTTTTGTTACAGCCCCCCCAAGCCTGCGTCACTTCATGACGCAGGGTTGGCTGCCTTCCGTGGTGATGCTGGGGTATGGCGTCGCCTTGCCCGTGTGTGGCTTTGTGAGTACCTTTGTGTGATTGATTGAGTGGCTGTTTTGCGGTGCGTGGCGTGCCTACGGGCGCGCTTCTCACGCACTCTGCTTAGCAGGCTCCCCTATGGGGTAGCCGAGTTACGTGTGTAGTGTATCGTTTGCGCGTGCGCCAGTGTTCGGGCGTTGTTTCTTTGTTTTCTGTGAGGGTCTTTGTTTGATTGATTGAGTTGCTGTTTTGTGGAAAGCGAGCTGAATGTTGTTGACGATTCGCCTGAGCAGGATATGTCGCTCGTTGCTAAGCGTGTGTGTCGTGTCTGTCTGTGTGTGTGTGTGTGAGTGTGTGTGTGTGTGAATGTGTGTGTGTGTGCGTGCGTGCGTATTTGTGCGTTTGTGTGTGTATGTGTGTGCGCGTGTGTGTGTGTGTGTGTGTATGTGTGTGTGTGTGTGTGCGTGTGGGTGCGTGCGTGCGTGAGTGTGCGTTTGTGTGTGTGTGTGTGTGTGTGTGTGTGTGTGCGTGTGCGTGCGTGCGTGCATGATTGTGCGTTTGTGTGTGTGTGTGTGTGTGTGTGTGTGTGTGCGTGCGTGTGTGTGCGTTTGTGTGTTTATGTGAGTGTCGTGTGCGCGTGTGTGTGTGTGTGTGTGTGTGCGTGTGTGT
>Ga0209390_10008452_pt1 | contig 12721 bp, 11 predicted proteins | sample BON01_FD_187212 | JGI IMG/M metagenome (GOLD analysis project Ga0209390, IMG submission 187212) | Freshwater microbial communities from Lake Bonney liftoff mats and glacier meltwater in Antarctica - BON-01 (SPAdes) (version 2) | ecosystem: Environmental > Aquatic > Freshwater > Ice > Glacier... | reverse complement strand
ACTGTCAAAGGAAGAATAAGCGCACCTGGCCCATGCGCTCTTCTTTCTCGACCGGCCACCACCCCAGCAGCCGTGGTTTTTGTACATCCCCACATCCCGTACAACCGTTATTTCTCAAGAGCAAGTGTCATTCATCATCTTGCGTTTTTTTTCTTCTTTTTTCCCCCTAGCCTTCAAATACTTCTTCGTTAATTTATTGGTAAAATTGCCCAACGCCCACTCCCCGCCCCAACCCCCCCGCTGCTTTCACCACCTCCGCTGATCCTCTTCAGGGTCCAGCATCGGATCTCGAAAAATAGGTAATGCGCAAGGCGTCATATCCTCTTCAGCGTCTTCTTTTTCTACATACCCCTGCTTCGCAAACCTCTCCATAATGTGTTTGGTATCGAGAATGTAGCAACGTCGGTCATTGCGCTTCCTCTTCATAACTTGCTTCATTGACCGCTTCCCATTCACCACACACGGCTCCATTTTTCCAATCTCGGCCATGACGGCGGTGCCGAAACTATCTCGTCGCCATTTGGACTTGTCTCCTCCAATGTCGGTCAAATAGTACTGAAAGCTTTCAAAGAAGTCGTTAGCATACACGAGCTCTTTTCGTGTATATTCTTCAACTTCTTGTCCAAGGGAATTGGTGACCTTCTCTTTGACCAAAAATTTGTGGCGCTGGAGGTAATCGTGGATAAATTTGCTCACCAGTGACCTGCTTTGCCCCTTCGCCTGGTAGTATGCCTCAGTGACGGGGCGATTACGCGGGTTGAAGCCGGTGATGTCGAGGGTTTTGAAATAATCATAGACCAGCATGGTCACGATCGGGTCCTTCATGGCGTCCGCCAGGAGGATAAAATAGGCTGGATCAGTATTGTGGCGATTGCTTGCCTCGATGACATAGTACCGGCGGTCACTCGACTCGATTTCGACCACAAACTGCTTATTAGACAAAATGACCCAGCTCGTGCAATCATTGATCACGACCTTGTCCTTCCCCTTGCTTTCAAAAACCTGCTGTATCTCCGTGATCCGAGCCTTCATCACTTCAGAGAAGGCCTTGTTTTCCTTCCCACTGGCTTCGTCCAGGACGACAAGGATGCGATCCTTGAGACCCATAGCAAATTTCCCCATGAGATTGTCGGCCTTCTCCGTGGAATAAAAATGACGGGGTCCCAAAAGATTGTTCCCAATGTAACTCCAAAGCATGTTTTTTCCACTTCCTTGCTCCGAGCGTATGACCAAGGCGACCTGCGGCTTCTCACCCGGTCGCTGGATCATCTGGGCAATCCAATTCTTCGAATAAACGTAGGCATTGTCATCACAGCCCGACTGGTTGAAGATGTGGGTCATGATTAGGTTGTAACCCTCCATCTTCACCGCTTTCTCTTCCGGGCTCAAGGCTTCGTATGTAGCACGACACTCGTCCAACGTTTGCTCGACGTGGAGGCCTTGATACGTGTTATAGACGTCGGGAGGGCACTGAAGGGGGGGCGGGAAGAAGTCGATTCTTTTGTATAGCCGAATGTTTTCCTGTTCAGTCCACCAGTTGATGAAAGCCTTCCCCGGAGAGTGTTCGTATGCCTCGATCAACTTAGCCCGCGGAATCAGATCAATCTCGCCGTCGATGATACGGGCGTAGGCGACAGGCTTCATAATTTTGCAGTTGGTCTTCTCGAATTCGATCTTAATTGCTTGGAAATCATTGACAGTGTCCCCGTCACCTCGCTTACGTTTCTTCTGTTGCTTTTGTGCCTCCCTCTCCAGCTCCTCCTCGGCTTGTTCCAGGTAATCGCCGAGATCGAGCGCGCTCTCCATCGGCTTGTTCACAAGCTTGACATTTGTAAACCCCCATTTGTCCACGATATGGTTGTTGAGGACCTCCAGCAAACGCGCCTCCCCACCGTACCGCTCAACGGCTTCAGTGAGGAGCTTGAATCCGTCATATTCGTATGCGCACACGGGCTTCTTGTCCCCGTATTCGAGCACATCCGTCGACACGGACAGGTGCTGGATGATCTCAGAAATAACGCGTGTCTCAACCTCGGAGAGGTAGGCATAAAGGAAGGTCCCGTATGGGTTTTTAGGGTCCTCCTTGCTGTCACACGCCGCTTTGTACAACTCCGGATTATCCTCTCTGATGCGCTTCACGCCCTTGGAGATGGCGGGTAGAAGTTGCTTTTTGAAGAAGGCGTCCCCTGGCACATCGTCCTTCTTGCCATAGAGAAGGGAAGGCCAGAATGCCTTGTCCTTCATGTAGAAATCATTGAGCTCTTCACGCTCATCCAAGATGCGTTTGAGGGCAGACCAGTTGTCGGCAGGGTAGTTGCGGGAGAGCGTGTCGTGGAAAATCGCAACGTGGCAGTTTCGAAGGTCGAAATCCGTGTAAAGGCCCCCCATAATTGCGTGACGAACGGGCCGTTTCAGGATGCAAAAGCCCAGACCACCCTTGGGATACACGCGGCCATAAGATTTGTTGGCTGATCGACGAAGGGTAACCTCGACGAAGCCGTTGTCATCGCGCGCGTCTTCATACAGGCGGAGCAGCTTTTTCTTATCCTTCCACGTGTTTTTGTGCATTCCCGGGTCCTCGTCGCACGCCACCTCGGGTGCGATCCGTGCAGCCCGCACACGGACCTTATCCGCATATTCGTACAGGGGTTTGTCCTGAATGAAGAGGTCGACGCTCAGTGCCAGCGTCTTGGTTTGAAAATAAGTCATTGTGGCAAATGTCTTGAAATCTGTTTAGCTATGATGAAAGAAAAAAAAAGTTGTTATCAAAACGAAAAATATGATTTTGTAAACGCGCTTTTTTTGCTTGAAAGTATAATAGCTCGCATCAAAAAAGGCACCCTAGAAACGATTGAAGCAGCAGTTCAGATAAAAAAGTGAAGTTGATGATTTGGATACACACGATCCTGTCGACTCTCGTTTTTTTCTCGCTCAATCGTATCTTAAAAAAATAGTTTCCTTTTTGCAAACGAGTTACGCATTTCACACTCACTTCTTGCCTTTTTTTGATACATATTATTACAGCAAGCAGCACAATGCCTGTAAAACGCACAGCGGGCAAGAGCGACCAGGCCATTCATGCGTATCTATCCAACCACAAGACGGTTGAAGCTGCCGAGAAAGCGGTGGCAATGATCATGGACATTCGCGCCGCGAAATGGGCACCGGGAATGACGTTGGAGGAGACAGAGGAGGCCTGCTGCCACAGTTGGAAGAACGCGCATCAGAACGTATCAAAGCTGCTGTTGCAAGACCCGGAAAATGGGAACCCCGTGTTCGATGAACACTTGAAGAGCCTGAAAGAGCGGTACCCGGAGGAGGGGGGGGTGCTTGATTACATTCAACGGTTGCCCCTCGAGTTGCAGCATCGTTTCTTTAAAGACAGGGATGCTCAAAAGCGTTTTTCATCCCCCGAATGCTTGGCGGCATTCAAGGAGGTTGCCCCCCTTAGGGAGTGGTTTTACGCATTTCGTCTCGACCACAAGATTTACGAATTATCGCAGAATAGAGTGAATAGGATGGTGACCGTTAAACGTGAGAATGCGGTCGTCATCAAGAACGCACAGGCCCTACATGCAAAAGCAAGGGATTGCGTGGACAATTTCCCTGCACGTTATGGTGATCTCAAAATGACCAATGCGGGGACCAATGCCTTGAAGGACTGCTGCTACAAAGCGTTATGGGCTCTGCTCCTTCTCACTGGGCGGAGACCCAAAGAGATGTGTTCGCCTGAAGTCACCCTAGAGCTCGTACCCGATACACCGTATCAGGTCATGGTGACGAACCTATGCAAAAAAAATCCATTTCAAGACCACCCCCCCCGTTGTCTTCCCGTCCTGGCCAGGGCCGAATCAATCATCAACTGCTTGTCCTTACTACGGCAAGCAGACTTTGGCGGGAAGCGTCAAACCAGTATTCACCCTAAGCTCCCTATAGGACCCGCTATTGCCCTGTTTAGGGACAAACGGCTGGCGAAGTACAACATCCTTAGAGGCATGTACGCACAATTAGCCTTCCTTACACGCGAGAGTCATGGGTGGGGGCGCACTTTTGTTGCGGATCACTTCTTGACGCTCGTTCGAGGTCACGAACACGGCGTTATTCGCAGTCAAGATCACTATGATGTGATTAGTCTTAATACCATGGGTGCGCAAGTCAGGCTTGAAGTGTGATTTTTTATATTCGTTATTATAAAAACATGGCTCTTCTTCTCACCAAACCAAGTGAAAGGGGTCTTTCCAAAGTAATGTGGACCCGAGAGAGGGCAGCAGGCCTGCCTTGGGTGACGAGACGAGGGGGGGATTTTTTGGTAGATGACAGGAGGATTGTCTTTCCCGGGGAAGAACAAACCATTTTAAAGAATCAATACGAGCAGTTGCCACCGAGTATCGGTTACAATCGCTTCTACTCGTGGGTCAATCGACGTTACTTGGGCATCAGGAGAGCTGATCTTGCCGCGTTCCTCAACGCACAAGAAGCCAAGCAAAAGTATCGACGGCTGTTCAGGCCAAGCCGGGCAAGCGTGGTGACAAGCAAAGCACCTGGCGTGAGGTGGGTCATGGATCTGAAGTTTTTACCCGAGGTCAGACTTAGAAACAAGCTGTATGTAGGTGTCGCAGTCATCATCGACTCGTTCAGCAAAGTCCTCTTTGCTTTCCCTGTCAGCTCAACGTCTGTCGCCGAGACAACACGCGTGCTTGGTCTCTGGATTGGGGAGCTGGGCCCCCTCGCCGAGCGCATCAAGGTGGTGCACACGGACAACGGGCCTGAGTTCAGAGGGGGGTTTTCAACTTTCTTGCAAGAGCGAGGCATCAAGCACGTGAAGGGCGCCCCGTACACGCCAGCTTCACAAGGGGCAGCCGAGAGGGCCAATCAGGTCCTTGGAAGTTACCTTACCTCGGCAGCCCAGGAGCAGTACGGGACTCCCCGTGCCTGGATCAAGGCGCTGCCTTCACTCGTGGGGTTAGACGGTCTCATCAACAACTCATACACACGCATGCTGGGGAGCTTGACCCCGCGTCAGGTGCTCGAAGGGGAGGGGCAGGAGCAGACGAAGCAAAGGATTTTTGCGGAAGCAAATAAAAGGCGCAACACCGTGATGTACGAGAAACAGCGGCTCGAAGTCGGTGACAAGGTGAGGCTGTCCCTGCGCATTACAGGGGATCGTGTGACGAAAGCCACGATCAAGCAAAACACACGGAAGGGTTATCTGGCACAATGGGATGTCAGCAATATGTACACAGTCAAAGGGAAGCGGGGCCATAAATACCTCCTCGAGGAGCTTGCCGGCATGTTTGACAGAACAGATTTGTTGAAAGTGCCTGCGCTGAGTGTGCCATACGAGGCCCGGCGGCCAGTAGACGAAGAGATCGCGAGACCGTTGGCAAGTCGACGAGCCAGGAGAGAGCTGCGAGAGAGTACGGTGGCTGATCCAGTTGTGGCTGAGCCACGGGTCCGTCGGCCAAGAACGCGTCTTGATTTGTAAATTTTGGTCCACAACTTCATGCACCAAAGACCAAAAAACTGACTTCAAAATTTGACGTATTGTTGCCCACCATCTGATATGCATAAAAATTCACATTGTTTGCGTCTACCCCAGCTCCAGACACGAATTGATAGGCGATGACCCCCACGTTCGTAACAACTGGGATAAAAACGAAGGTATTGGTAAAAAAAGACGTAGGGAGGCTGATGGAACAGGCCCCTGAAATTTGGGTTACAGCAGTCCAGGTGAACCGGGCTTTACCATACACGATTTTCAACGCCCCACCAAAATTGGTGAGGTATCCTATGGCAGAACCATTTGTGTAAGCTAAACTGGTCCCTGCCACGACAGTTGGGTTGTAAATTTGTCGCATGCTTGAATTTAACAACAGACCCGAACCGATGACGTTTCCCGAGGCGTTGATGTCCCCCGCAACATCTAAAGACGTTGACGGAGCATCGGTGCCAACACCCACCCTCCCATCCACTTGGGTCAAAAGAGTGTTCTCATAGATTCCACTGCTTGTGGCGTCAAGGCCAACAGTCGCGTTGTCCGTGACTATGACTGGAGCAATCGAGTTTCGCACATAAATTGAGCAAGAGAACCCCGCTAACCCGGTGACGCCTCCAGTCGCATCCGTCCGTACCAACCGCAGTTGTGCCAAGCTGTTAGACACATTGATATCAACGGCCCAATCCCTACCGCTTGACGGCCCCGAGGAGCTCAAGGGGATTAGGCGTCTCCAATTACCCCCAGTGTTGTTGAATTGCATCGTCCCTGTATAATACTTGCATATTGAAGCGCCCGACACACTTTGGGCGACAGTGAGGTCGAACCCATAAGCGTTAGACCCAGTGATGTCGCATATGTGCGAAAAATTGTTCTGGAATATTTCAAGTGACTTAGTAAACGTTCGGAAGGTCTGGTTAGCGATCAGCCCACTCGTGCTAGCCGTCACATTGCCCGACACGTTCAGTGAACCAAGCGTGCCAACGATCTGCCCTGCCGTCTGTGTCAATGCTATTTGATTGCCCAGGCGGTATGAGCCACCCCCTTGAAGATTGATCGATCCGGTTACGGTGCCTCCACTTAGCTTGAGATATTCTTCTCTGCCAGCCGTGTCCCAATCAGAGGGGTCAAAAAATTGTGGGATGCGTTTCGGTGCAGGATAGATGGCCATTCTTCAAGTATTTTTTAATTGTGGAAGAAGAAAAAGAAAGCTATGAACAGCGCTGTCAGGAACTTTTACAAATTGATACCTGATAGCCTTCGCCCCAAGTATAGGAACCCACATTTCAAAGCTCATCAAATCGAGGTCCCATTCCGGATGCTGGTGGTGGGTAACTCGGGCAGTATGAAAACCAATTGGGTCTTAAACCTTATTGCCACCATGGACTCCACCTTCGACCACATTGTCTTGTGCACCCGGAATGCAGATGAGCCCTTGTACAACTTCTTGAAAGCGCGCATACCCCCCGGTCAACTCACGATCGCGGAAGGGATGAGTGAGATACCCGCACTCGAGACCTTCGTTCCCGGGCAACAGTACCTCGTCATTTTTGATGACTTGTGCCTTGAGAAGAACCAAGCACAGATTGCCGAATACTTCATCAGAGGGCGAAAGGTGGCTGGGGGGGTATCATGTATCTACATAAGCCAGTCGTACTTCAAGATCCCAAAGACGGTCCGCATTAATGCATCGTACATCGTCCTTAAGAAGCTGAGCTCAGGGAGGGACCTCCACCTCATTTTGAACGAGTACAATCTAGGGATGAGCCGCCGCGCCTTGCATGAGCTGTATCTAGACATCACCAAAGTCCCTGAGGACGGTTTGCTTATTGATGTGACGAGACAGCAATTTCGACGAAATTTTTCTTTGATTCATTTGTAAACAAAACATGGAACAAAGAAAACAACGCTATTTGCAAAATCTACAAAAACAGATTGACGTCAATCGAGTTTTTGGGGACAGGAACCGAGAGGCCCAGCAGCAGCGCCAATACGACATCACTCCTGTGGCCCCGGCGGAGCGGACTTTGGAGGAAGAGTCGTTTGACACCGTCTTGCAGCAGAAGCAGGCCTTGACCAATGCACGCAAGGTTGTGAGAGCTGATGTGGCGAATGAATTTGTCTCAAGCCTGGACACGGAGGCTCTTTTGCGCTTTAACCAGGTCTTCCCCGTCTTTAGGAAGGAGGTTCAAAAGTATCAAAACGTCACTTCCTTTGTGCTCAGAGAGTTGTTGGATCGATACCTCACTTTCTTTGACCAGAATATGGGCATCACCGACGATCAGGGAGACGGTGCTGATTCGACACGGGCCCGTCTTGAGCAGGCACTGAACTTCTTACCAGAAGACCGAGTTGAGACGTTTTTGAAGTCATCACTCACAGAGGATCAACTTGGTAACCTGAACGTCGCCGAGTTTGTGGCGTTTGTCACCCCTTACACCCAAGCCATGATGACTGAGAGGGTGAATTTGCGCGGTCTCTACACAAGCTTTCGACGAGGGACGGCCAATCGTGCCCAGACAAATGTCAGAGTAAATCAGAGGACAAACGAGCTTCGCACAGGAGCAGCCACTGCCAAGCAGGCGCTTGCCCTGGAACGAGAGCTCCAAACGCTGCACCGCAACATTCAAGCCATTGAAGCCCGCCTCGCAAAAGTGACCCAGCAGCACCAGATGGCATTGGACAGCATCGACCAGAAGCGACAGACAGTCAATACACGAGCGGCTATTGAAAAATTGGATGTACGCGAGGCCCAGCTACAACAGTCGCACGAAGCCCGTGTCCAGCGCATGCAGCAGCAGAGGGCAGCCTACGTTGCCAAGGCCGCAAGCGTTGCCACACGTCTTCAACCCCTCATCGGCGGTGGATTGGGCGTCATTGACAGTGCCCACGAGGAGCGGTTTGCCCCCTTCGGCAGATATATCATTCACCTCCCTTCCCTTAATGATAGTGTCCTCAATATTAAGTTCAAATCAATGGCGAGCCATCACAAGATGCCGCGTAAGGTCATCTCATCCAAGCTCCGGGACGTGCTCCTCGAGACTATTCAGAGGGGCCACGTTCCTGTGAAGGAGGCACAAAAGCTCACCACGGAGGATAAGGCACTCCTACACAAGACGCTTACACTGAGCAAAGTGGAGTCGCCGCTTGTCATTGAAGAGGACGAGGCCGAGATGGACCGCTTTCTGCTTCTGCGTGGTATCATCAATGCGGGCAACGACAATCCAGATATTGTGAAAGAGTTGAAGGGCCTTCTGATGAAGTTTATGCAAGATGGCCGTCTAAAGAAGACTGATATCAATAAAGTCATGTATGAATTGGCCATGCTCACATGAGTTTTTTTTTATCACACGAAGAGCAAAGAGACACCATGAAGACAATCATCCTCAATTCAAGCAATATCGTCGGTGGCCAAAACAACCAACTCGTGTACGCCTTCCCCCAGGGAGCCGTCAACTTTCAAGGGAATCGTATCGGATTGAGCTCACTGTCGATCTACTACTCTTGGCCCAATATCAACCCCGGCAATGGGGGATGGTCCTATACGTGGATAGACGGGACAGTCATTAACATCACGTTGCCCGCCGGTTTTTACGATGTCAAAGCTATGAACGCCTACTTGCAATCGAAGATGGTGGAAAACAACCACTATCTGGTCGACAGTGCGGGCAATTTTGTCTATTATCTGGAGCTTGCGACCAACGCTACCTTCTATGCCGTGCAGATCAACAGTTACCCGGTCCCCACTGCTTTACCTGTCGGTTGGACGAAGCCCGGAGCTTGGGCGTTCCCTGGAGTGGCGAGGACCCCCCAGCTCACGATCACAACCTTGTCGCCTCTGCTTGGTATTGCTGCTGGCAATTACCCACCGGCCCCCCAAGCGACAGCTTACTCGATACTGTCGACCGTTGCCCCCCAAATCACACCCGTTCAGAGCGTTCTCATGAGTTGCAGCCTCATCAACAACGATCTTTCCGTGCCCTCCAATCTTTTCTATAGTTTCTCGCCTAACAATGTGGAGTATGGGAGCATTGTTAGCGTCGTCCCCTCTGAACCTGTCATGTCTTACATACAAGACGGGCAGTACGCCAGCTTTCAAATCAGGTTCTTTGACCAGAGTCTGAATCCCTTAACGATCCTCGATCCGAACATGGTCCTCCTCCTCCAGATTTTGTAAATTATTGTCTATTAGAAGTAAGTAATAAGCCGCTCCAAATGAAGATCTACAGACCTAGTAAACAGCGCCTGCTCAGGCTTCGCCAAAACAAGGCCGTCCGCTCCCCCCACAACCAAGCTATGACAGGGGGTGCTCTCATGATCCCCGTGAAGCGAGGGCCGAGGGTGTTACCGACCTTGAATCGAATCAAGCCCATTCGCTTCACAATGTAAGAGTTGGCTTTTTTTTTCTTAATGTAGTCCCAAACAGCACACAACCATGTCATCTGATCAACTTATCTACGAAGAGAGCGCTACTAACGAGACAAGCCAGATCCCGTTCTCGGGGAAGGACTATGTCTACGTTCTCGATTCCAATAATGGCAGCTATGCTGGCTCGCAAGTCATCATTGAGACATCAAGTCTCGCCAACATGGACAGATTTGCCAACTTTGCCGAGGCATATATTTCCATCCCCATTGTGATGACGCTTAACGCCCCGACTGCGGGCGTTGTGGGCTTTGGAGCTTCCAACATGCAAATGGCGGCTGCCTTGAAAGCCGGGTATTGGAATCTTATTCACTCCATGTCCGTTGATTACAATGGGACAAATGTGGTCCAGAGCACCCCCTATACCAATTTCCACGTTGCGTACAAGATGGTGACGACTCTCAGCGCAGACGATGTCAATAAGTATGGTCCCTCTCTGGGCTACCAAAAGGACTCCTCCATGAGCTTTCAATGGTCCCCGTTCAACACGCCTACCACTTCGGGTGTGGGCGTGAGCAACAATCGCAACTTTTTCACGGCCCAGCCTGCCAACGCGGCTCTTGCTGCACAAGACACTTTGAACTCGGGGTTGGCGGCAAGGCAAAAGCTGACGGCGTTTGATCCAACGGCTGCCCCCTGGTCCACGTTCATGAATGCTTCAAATGCAAATGCTACCGGCAAGGACTATTATTTTAACAGTGCAACTGATACCGGCTTCAAGGCGTGGTATGTGATTGCGACTATCCGATTGAAGGACGTGAGCGATTTCTTCGCAAAAATGCCCCTTGTCAAGGGCGCCTCGTTGCGTTTCACTGTTAACCTAAACACAAGTGTGAGCACGATCACAACGGCCAACCCCCTGACGCTGACATCGACACCTGGTGGTATTCAAGCTGTCAATGGGACCGCTTGTGCCATGATCGCCTCGGCAGCTGCCAACAATGGGGCCGCAGCTTTCCCTGCCTTGGTCGGCAACTACCAGTTGGCCGTCAGTGTCGCTCGTGTTCAGAATTCAAGTCTCCCAAGTAACGGCATTTCGCATCCTACTTTGAATTCTTGTAGATTGTATGTACCTATGTACGCGTTCACCCCAGAATTTGCTTCCCAATATCTTTCGCTTGGCACCAAGAAGAAAGTGACCTACAATGATTTGTACCAGTTCACTGTGTCTAACGTGGCGGGTGGGGGGAGCTTTAATCAGCTCATTACCAATGGCCTTCCCAATCTAAAGAAGCTGATTATCATTCCGTTCTTGAGTACCAGCATCGCCGGTAGCATCGCCCCCTACCTATCCCCGTTCGATAGTGCACCTGCGACGACCAGTCCCTTGGCCGCGTTGGGACAGCTTCAGGTGCAAGTCAGTGGGACCAACATTTGGTCGATGCAACAGCAGTACGATTGGGAGAGTTTCCTTCATGAGCTGAGTGATAGCGGCATCAACGGGGGCAAGACAACCGGCTTGTGCTCCGGCCTTCTAAGTGCGCTTGACTTCCAGACGTCGTACCGATACATTGTTTGTGACCTCGGACGGCGACTGACGACAGAGGAAGGCGTGCCCAAGAGCATTCAAATCCTGGGGCAAAACCAGAGTAATCAGCCCTTGGACCTCTTTGTCTTTGTTGAATACGAGAAAAGCCTCTCGATTGACGTGGTGACTGGCCAAAAACTTGAGTAATTATCTTGCGGTAGAGAAAACACAGGGACAATCATGGTCGCAGTCACACTTACGCCTAGCAACCTTACGAATATTCGTCGTCACAAACCGTTTCAACTCGCAAACCACCAGCTGCATGGCGGCTCTCACGAGTTGCACCTGAAGCCGGGCAAGGCGCGTAGAATTGAGACCGCGATTCGCAAGAACCGGGGAATCCGTCTCCACCTGGAGCCTAGCGAAATGCAAGGCTTGGGCCTTATGGACGTTGTCCGACGGGGGTACAACGCCCGCGTCAAGCCCCTGGTTCGCCCTGCACTGCACCGAGCGGTTGACCGTCTTGCACCGGCCCTCCAGCGTCAAATCCAGACGCGCGCCCAACCTGTCATCGGTAAGAAAGCTGCGCGGAACCTATCGAGCGGTACGCGACAGGCCATTGATTTTGGCATTGATAAATTCGGCGATCTCAGTGGAGCGTACGGCATCAAAGACGATATGCGTCGTTTCCATCGCCGAGCCAAGCCGGTGATCCGAAGGGTTTTGCAACGTGTCGTGAAGGGGGGCCTGCGAACGGCGGCGGCATTGGCAGGGCCGGCGGCCCCCCTGGCAAATGAGCTCATTGATCGGTATTCCGACAAAGCCGTTGGTGCAGTGGGAGACTTGACAGGTGGGTTTGGGCAGGCGCCGAAGCACATGCGGCACATGAAGGGGGGTTCGTTTAAAGCAGTGGGGTATTGAGAAAAATATTTTGAAAAGTAAAAAACAAAACAATGCTAACCAATTTCGACCTGGCTGAATCAGCACAAGACCTGCACATTCCTTTGCGGGGAATTTACTTTAAAAACCTCCTTCCATCGCGGCCAGAACCAGGTGGATACATTATTAATCTCCAGGACAGCGGGAAGGGCTTTGGGACTCACTGGGTGGCGGTGGCGATCTTAGGCAACAAGGCCCATTATTTCGACTCATTTGGCTTTGATATGCCCACAGACGTCATCCATTTCCTCAGAGACTATAAACCCGTACCGTGGAGCGCGATGCAAATCCAGGATGAGGACACCGGTGTGTGCGGGAGCTTTGTACTGGCTTGGCTATGGTGGGTTTTTAACAAACGGGGCACAACAAAGGGCTTCCAAAAACTCTTCTCAAAG
>Ga0209390_10008451_pt1 | contig 12722 bp, 13 predicted proteins | sample BON01_FD_187212 | JGI IMG/M metagenome (GOLD analysis project Ga0209390, IMG submission 187212) | Freshwater microbial communities from Lake Bonney liftoff mats and glacier meltwater in Antarctica - BON-01 (SPAdes) (version 2) | ecosystem: Environmental > Aquatic > Freshwater > Ice > Glacier... | reverse complement strand
AGCCAAGTATGTCGCCTGAGTGTGGATCCCGCGTCGCCAGAGAAAGCGCAGCTGAGCAATCGTCTCCGGCGGCAAGACCTGCTCACGAGGCGGCAGCACTCCTGGCCCGCTCTGAAACTCAAGCCCGGGCGGGAAGTGATGACGGCTGCTGGTGGCAGCGCGAGGTGTGTTTGGACGCACACTCCGCGGTGCGGCCCTGGACAGCTGCGGCGGCGCGACCGACGAGGCCCCCTCCCGCCGCGAGCCTCCCGGCGTTCAGACTGTTACCCAGTCGCGCACGCCGAGGAGCAGCAAGGAGACGTCATAGACGTAGGTGGTGCGCCAGAGCGGCTCAAAGAAGCGCTGGATGCCTTGAAGGTCTCCACAGGCCGGTCGAGCGAGCACGCCCGGCCCGGCGACAACGGCCGGCTTCCAGTGGCGGCCGCCCTCGGGCGCCAAGAGCTCGCTCAAGGCGAGCATGCCGAGGTTGGAGCCGGGGTCGAAGCACAAGAGCAGCTTGACCGCGATCTCCGACTCGGTCTTCTTGGACCCCACGGGCAAGTCGGCGTTGATGCTGGCGAGATACACGACGTACTCGGAGATGGTCTCGGCCGACTTGCCGACGTCAGAGAAGATCGAGTCGTTGAACTGCTTGTTGAGCTCCATCACCGCTAGGAGGTTGGGCGGCCGGCGGCAGTGCAGCATGGGCTTCTGGAAGGAGGCGTCGGTCGGCGGCGACTGGGAGTCCACTCCCGGATCCGGCACGCCGTCGAAGAACACGTCCGTGGGGTGCACCTCCTGGACGCACCCCAAGGCCAAAACGGGCAGCGCGCCGCCACCTAACAGCAGCAGCGCTTCGTTCTGCTCGTTCTCAAGCAGCAGCGGCGCGTCGGTTGATGTGGCGCCCAAGAGAAGCTGCGGCGCGGCGTCGAGCAGCGGCGTCTCATTGCTGAGCGGCAGCGGCGCACCGTCGGCAGCGTGCGTGTAGTCCTCGATGAGCGGCGCGTCGCCGGTCGAGCCAGGCACCGAGTATAATGTCGCTGCCTCGCGCGCGCGCGTTTCGAGAGGCTGAGGCGACGGCGGCGTGACGGGCGGCGCAGCGCGCTTGAGCTGCAGCGACGCCGTGAGCATGCTGAGTGGCAACGGCGCGTCGCCAGCAGCGCGCGGCGCAGCGCCGCCAAGCAGTGGCGCCTCGTCCTGGAGCAGCGGCGGGTTCAGCGGGGAGAGCGGCGAGCAGAACAAAGGGGGTCCGGACCACGGCTAAAAAAAAAAAAAAAATGGCGCCCCCGCTGGGATTTTTCGAAGCGCACGAACATCGCGTATTCGCCGCCGACCGAGGTGCGATGCGGCCTGGGCGCATGGACCTGGGCGCGTGGACCGAAGGCGGCCCTGGCTAGAGGTCCAGGCACAGGCCCGATTGGGGCGGCAAACGGGGCCGGGGCGCACGCGCCAGGGGCGTGCCGCGCGGGCTTGTGCTTCTGGGGCCATTTTGGCGCCCATTGCCCATTGGCTGACTTTGAGCATGGCTTCCGAGTCTGATATTCTCTGATACTCTCTGATACTTGGCATGCGTGTCAATCACTCTATGGAGCGACGTATGGCCTAATCTCCAAGTCGCACAGCGTGCGCGCGCCTCGCCCATATCTCAGGTGGCGTCAGTACTTCATAATGGTGCTGCCGGCGAATGCCGAGGTGCTCCTCATCATCACGTAGAGGTAGAGGCCGTGAAGGCAATCCCGGAGACGATTGTGACGCGATCGAGGGCCACCTACTCCACGCTCGAGCCGGCCGTGTCGCGGGTCGGGTGGGCGCGGGTCGCTTGAGCCATCGGAGTCGGAGATGAAGTCTGGCCGTCAGGACACGCGTTCGGTGTTGGTGTTGGCGACGACAGCTGCTTCGGCGGCGATGGCGGCGCAGTCCACGGTGACGATAGCAGTGGTGCCGCGAGGGTGGTGGCCGCGGCGGCAAAGGCGCGGCGTCCTTGCCGCTGGCGGCTGGCGCCTTCACATGGTGCCCACGAAATCCTCCCTCTTACACCGCCTCCGCGGGCCCGTGCCCGGATCCGGATGCCGCGGCGCGTGCGGTAGGAGCGGCTTCGGTTCCATGTACTACCGCGTGCAGGCGCGCGCTGTCGGCAGCAGAGCTGAGTGCCGCTGCGTGGGCGGCGCATTGGTGGTTGGCCCGGCTGCGCCCGAATGCGGCGGAGTACTCTCGCCTGAGCCCGAGCAACGCTCCGAAGTCGCCACACCGGACGAGGTCCGTGCCGGCGCTTCCAAGGGGCCACTCGTGCTCCCAGCACTCGCGGCTATAGAGCGAGTAGCATAACAACGTGTGCGCAATCATCTCCCCTATAGCCTATACCTATAATATATATATATATATATGTACATAGCCGCGGGCACGTGACTAGATAGTGGTGGGCCCGCCGGCGTGGTAAACCGACCACCTCTCGCCTTCAGAGTCGTATGCGAAGCTGTCTCCGTTGTCTCTGCAAGCCATGTCTGCATCGTGGGCAGTGATGCGGGGACTGGTGCGACTCTGGGCGCCGGTACGACAGTGATGCGGGGACCGGTGCGACTGTGGGCACCGGTACGAACAGCTAGACGCATGAGCTAGCTGTAGTCCTTGGCGATCTCAAGGTCGTTTCAAAGGCGGTTACCGCTCTGTACCGACGGTACAAAGCGGTCACTATAACTGACACACACACTAAAAGGGTATCCCGGCGGGATGAATCCCGTTTCCACTTCCGGTGGAATGAGTCCTGCTCCTAACCCTCGCGTGGCAGTGCCCCCGCGTTAGAGTACTAAGCGCCGTGGCACGCTAGTGGGCGAGGAGCACGCGGTCGGGGAAAACAATTGCTGGGGGCGCTTTTTTTTAGTACCCGTACCCATTATTATTACTTATAATTATTACGCTAACGGCAAACGGCTCAAATATGTTAATACGTTAGAATAAACGGCATTTATAAATGGGTGAAACAAAACTAAACAAACCAGCCGGCTCCTAAGGGGCCGGCCGAGCTAGCGGGGAACAGGGAGCGAGTGTAGGAGCTTGCATGCGCCTGCGCCCTGTACTTTCTTGTGTGCTTGTGTTGGAAAAAAAAAAATTATAACAAAAATACCGGTGGGGGTGAACACGAAAATCTCCCGCAAACGCCATGCCACGGAGCATACAGACCACATAGAGTGAGGCATCACCTGAATACGGCTCTGGTAGACGCGGGACAACTGCACATGCACGCGTGTATGGCAAACTGGGCCCTTTAACGTCCTTTACACTGTCAGTGTCAGTGACACTGTCAAACAAAGACCGCCACTGAGTAGGTGCACCGAGCACCATCAGTGCATGTGAGAGGGAGCGTGTCTCCCCGCCCCGAGCGGTAGGAAGTCGCATCCCGATCTTGGTGGCCGGCTTGAGCACTCGGCGCGTCGACACTCGGCCGTGGCACATCCGATTGGGCCCTTGCCCTGCGCACTGTTGCGCAGCCGGCGGCCATGTCGGGTTGAGCACCTTAAAGACGCCGAGCGACGAGACCACTCGCTGGGCGTGGCCGGTATGATGCCGGAACACGATCGCGGGCGCTGCTCGGCCGCCCCGGAGCGCCGGAAGACCCCCCATCTTGTTTCGTGGCATTTGACAGCGCGTGCGCCAACGCGAATAGTGGAGCAGCGGGGTGCGCGACGCCGTCTTCGTCACGCGCCAACCTCCGCCGGACGCCATGAACCAACAGCCCCTGCACCGGTCTGCCGCATCATGCCGCCCACAGGGCCGCAGGCTGAGTCGGCGCGCGGCCGAGTTGAAAAGACGCGCTTTTTCACAGAAGTCAATTCACGGTCCGGACCCCCTTGCAGAACGGCGCTAGCGCGACGGGTTAAGGGTTAAAGGTGCTCTGCACGTCTAGGTGAAACGACTTTGAGTTTCCTCTAATCAAAACGACGAAACTCGTAGTCAAAACTCGCTCATGTACATGAGCAAAGCGAATTTAACCATAGCGGTTAATTAGTAGCTGCAGAGCACCTATAACCTGTTGATTTGCTGCTATTTCATAAAAATAAAAAGGTAACAACGTAACAACTCTTGAAGCCCTGTGAGTTGTTACCTTTTTATGAAACAGCAGCAAATCAACAGCAGTTGATGCTATTTTTTTTTTATATAAATGGTTAATAGAAGAAGCGACACCGACTTAGGCAACACGCAAAGCGCGCCGCGCGGTGGAGAGAGAGCGACTGTGTGTAAATCTCATCAAATCAATTACGCGAGTTTATGAGATTTAAAAAAATAGCGGCAACTCGAGATGAGTTTCCGCTATTTTACAAAATAGCACGAATACTGATGTGTGATTTGGTACTATCTTTTGGAATAGCATCAACTCTCAACTCAAGATGAGTTTGTGCTATTTGCTATTTGATAAAATAGAAATAGCACAAAATCGATCAAGCTTTTTGCTGCTATTTGTACAAATTGCAGAAAAATAAACATGAATTGGTGAGATTACTCTAAATAGCACAAAAGTGATCAACAAGCTTTTGTCACTATTGTAAAAAATAGTAGCAAAATTAACACAAATTTGTGAGATTTTCCCAAATAGCACAAATCCAACATGAGTTGCTACTATTTGCCAAATAGCCTATATTAAATAGCACAAAAACTGCTTTGCAAAACACCGTTCGCCCCCGTAGACGGACCGCCCCAACCGATTTGGCCCATAGTTGGGCCACCCAAGCTCGCCCCCGAAGGAGGGCCTGGGCTGGGGGGACAGTCCAAAGGCACGTGGACGCTGGTTTTAGCCCATCCACACAGCGTTGAAACAAAGTTTCAAAAATCCGCACAAATCATCGTGCCGGGTGTGGGGTGGCTGCCCGCCGCAGTCCAACGGTATCGCGACGTAAGGGGGGTCGGAGGGTGGCAGAGCCAATAATATGAGGTCGTGTTAACCCCTAACCTGAGCCAAAGTCGCCGCCGCCCCACGACTAAACCTTGCCCTGGCAGCTCAGCGCCAGGCAGTGCGACCCGCTGGTGGCGACGCTCACGATGCGCCTGTCAGGCTGAGGCCGCCTGTCCTGCATCGATGGCACCGGCATGGGCGGGCCAATGAAGCGAGGCTTTTCGGGTTCGGCACCGGGGTCCATAGCGTGCCCCAAGCTGAGCAGTCCTGAGTTATCTGTGCCGCAAGTAAGCAGATGGCCTTATTGCGCATCCACACAGAGGCTGAAACCCTCTCCCGCCGCGAGCGGAGCCTCCCGGCCCATCGCGTCGCAAAAAGCGCATTTCAGAAGGTACTACACCCATGACAGGGCCCACTTAGGCAGCCCAAAGCAGATGTGCAGGCCGCGTGCCGTGGCATGCCGCCGCCCCATGGATATCGCAGCAGATGGGCCGCGGCGGAGGAGTGACGCGCGTCGTGCCAGAGCGGCTGGCAGCTGGCAGGGTCCTGAAAGGGTTACTTTTTCACAGCATCGGCGTCAATTAGAAGCGCTTTATCAGGAGTTTTGTCAAACCAGTGAACCCCCCACGCCCCCCCCACCGGTATCCACATTGCCCTCCCACCAGTACGGTACTACTAAGTGTAGACCCCGCGATCCCTTTTTTATATTATTTCACACCTTATCATCTCCCACCCGTCCTCGAGTCATTCTCTCAGGGAGGCCGCTGGTAGGAAGTATGTGCCATGTCTATGCGGTGTTGGCCTGTACTTATTAGTATTATATAGTAATAGAGCTATAGAGAGCTAGAGCACACGATATTGTTTCACTTCGAGGCTTTATTTTATTGCTTGACGTGCGCCTCGTCGCAGGTTACAGGTTGGGTAGGAAGGGTTATAGGTGGGTTAACCCCGGGGGGTTAACCTTAAAGGTGCCCTGTGCCCTGTGTGCGAGAGCACCGCAGCAGAGGCGGCGAATGACAGACAGATGACAGAGAATGAATGTCGCAGGAAAGCGGAACAGAAAGCGGCCAACAGGAGGCGGCGGGACGACCCACACAAAGGGCCGCACAAAAGCGGACCGCCACACAGAGGGCCGCACAAAGCGGCCAACAGGAGGCCGCAGAGGGACCCACACAGGAAACACACAGACACCCTGTGCGCCTAAGTGAAACGACTTCGAGTTTCCTATAATCAAAATGACGAAACTCTTAGTCAAAACTCGCTCAGGTACCTGAGCAAAGCGAATTTAACCATAGCGGTTAATTAGTAGCTGCAGAGCACCTTTAACCCGGTCGAGGTTGATGTGATGATATGATGATGGTTGTCTATACCCTGGGGGGTACGTGTGGGGGGAAATCTATGACCCACACAGAACGCAGAAAGTACTAGTAAAATTGGATGGGGATGGGCGCGACTTGCGTCACACAAGTGACAACCGCGTCTAGCGGGACCGCGTCTAGCGGTACGTACACGAGTACAATGATGGGGTAGCGGGCAGCTCGCCCGTGCGCCTACACTGGCGTGCCCGACAACAGGATGTCGAATACCGGAGGGGAGCCTCGGGGTCGCCGACGGTGTCCCCGGAGATACCTGCGGTATCTCCGTGATGCTCCCCCCTAGTTGCACACGCAATAGGTAACTTACACACGAGAGGAAAAAAAAACGAAACGAGGTGCTGCTGGTGATAACCAGGCACACTCAAGTCAACATCATTCTGGAAGAGGAGGATCTATGACCTCCACATCTAGACAGAACATGAATATCGAAGCGGCTATCTATCAGCTGAATCAATTGAATAAGTATCGATCGCCGGGGGTTTCCCACGCGCGGACTAGTGTCAATACTGCGAGATATATATATACATATATATATATGAGCCTGAGCCGATATATATTTATCTACGTACTAATAGTCTATGTACTAATAAGTTTCTTCCACAGCCACAGCCGCGCCGTCTGTCCAGTGAGGACGACTCGCAAGCCGGGGCCGCCGTCGAGGTTGAGGGTGTAGTCCCTGAGCGAGAAGAACGTCTTCTGGTCGAGTGTCTGCAGGTAGCCGAGCACGTTGCGGAGCGCGGCGTAGTGCGTGGTGCCCGGCGAGGCGGAGAAGGGCGGCGGCGGCGGCGGCGAGCACGACGGCGAGCGGGAGGTCCGGGCCCTCGTCAAGCCACGTCAGCTCGGTCAGCTTGTCGTCGCACCACTCGTTGACCACCTTGCCGAAGAAAGTGTCCGCAACGTCGTGGGCGGGCCGGCCGTCGACGACGCGGTAGCCGTCAAAGCCGAGGTAGTGGGTGACGAAGCCGTCAAAGAAGTCATTGATGGGGGGCACCTTCTCCAGGCACGGTGGGATCGCACACGGCGCCGCTGTGCTCGTGGCGTCGCTGCGGATGTCCTACTCGTGCATCTCGACGGGCTCCGGCTCGGCAAGGTCGGGGTCCGGCGGGGGCGGCTCGTAGTCTAAGAGGTCGAAGTAGCCCTCGTCGTAGCCTTTGGGCATTGGGCGAGGGAGGCGGTATGCGTGCTCGGGCGCGGGCTGCCGCGGCTCGACGCCGTCGGAGCAGCTCTGCGCGAAGGCGGCGATGACGTCCGGGTTAACCCCTCGGAGCCGCTCTGCGCGAAGGCGGCGATGACATCGATCTGCCCAGGCTCGTCGTCCACGTCGATCTGCGCGGGCGGCTCGTTGACGCCGTGGGAGTCGCCCTGCGCGAAGTCGGCGTAGCCGTCAATCTTGGGCGCGCCGTCATGGTAGATATCGTACAGGAAGGAGTTGTGCGCCAAGGCGGCCCGCTGCGCGTCGGGGTCGCCGTCGTGCGTGACGAGCACGTCGTCGTGCAGCTTGAAGGGGTCGGAGTCGTCATGGGCCATGGGCGTGCTCGTGGTGGCGCTCGTCCGCGAAGCGCCACGCGCTGTCCTCACGGATAGACTCGACCACGACGTTCCACGTCACGTTCGCGCGCCGGGACCGGTTCGTCGGGACCAGCAGGCCGTCGACGTCGGGCTCGGGGCCGTCAAGCTCGGCCACGAAGTGGCCAAGCGGGGCGGCGAGCACGGGCACGACGGCGGGCGCGGGGAGGTCGATGGCGAGCGGCGCGGCGAGCTCGGGCGCGACGGCAGCCGGCGTAGCGAGGTAGGCATGGTGGACGGTGAAGGCGTCGAAGGCGCCACCCTCGTCCGTCTCGCGTCTCGCCGAACTCATCGTCGAACAGCTCGCCCGCACTCAAGCCGGTGAAGGTGAGGCCGCTCCTCCCGGCGCTTGCCGTAGTGGCGCGAGTCAAGAGCCGAGGCGGCGCGGGCGACCTGGCGAGCCGGAGCAGGTAGAATGGAGCCAGCGTACTCGTCGTCGCTGCAGACGCTGCACTCGTCCTCCTGCACTGCGCACTGCCACGCGCGCGCCTTTGTCGTTGAACTTGGTGGGCTGGCGCCGCGCCCGCCGCGCCGTCTCCTCGCCGTCGCGCGTCCTCTGGCCGTAGGCCACCCGGTTGGGCGGGCCAGCGCGCGGGTTCTGCTTGCGCCTCTCGTCGAGCTCGGTCAGGGTCTTGATGACGAAGTCGAGCTCGCGGCTCTTCTTGGGCGAGGGGCACGAGCGCACGGTGTGCCCGAGACCGTAGCAGTTGTAGCAGATGATCTCGACGGACTCGACGCCGTTCGCGTCCTTGCGGATGGAGATGAAGTAGCGGCTGTGGCGCCCCCCCCCGTAGCGCAGCGCGTCCGCGAGCTCGTCCTGGTCGAGGGCGGCGAAGTCGGAGGAGGTGACGAAGGAGCTGTCCATGTCCTTGAAGCCGGCGGCCCAGAGCGCCTCGAGCGAGTTCCTGCGGTTGAAGCCGCCCGACGGGCGCCTCACTGTGAAGGCGCTCGTGGCGGCGAAGGCATGCTCGGAGACCGTGCGCCGGGGGCCCGGAGCAGTGCGTCGAGGACCGGGAGCAGCAGCGTGGGCCTCGTTCTCGGAGCTGTGCGAGACGTCGTTGGTCGGGCTGGTGATGGGCAGGTCGCGCAACTCAATGCGGGTCTCCCAGAGCTTGCCGAAGTAGGCGAGCACGTCCGCAAGGCTCAGGGCGTAATCGTACTCGCCCGTGGGCGCAGCGACGCCATCCTCATCGACCTCGAGGATAGGCGTGCCGCGCTCGCAGAGCCCTCGGTGGCCCGGCTCGCCGTTGATGATGTCGTGGCATTTCCCGCGCAAGTAGGTGTCGAATTTCGACATGCACATGCACATGAGGATGTTTCTCGCCATCTCCTCCTCCGTGTGGCGCTCGGCCAACGGCAGCTTGTAGTCGATCGCGTACAGCAGGTTGTGCGGCTTCTGCACCGTCCTGGCCGAGCTGCCGATGTGGGTGGCGATCTCGACCATCTGCCACGTCATCTTGGCCTCGCTGATCTCCATCTTGTTGAGGGGGGCGTCAAAAATCGCGAGAAGGTGCATCCAGGCTCCGAGCGGGTCAATCCTGCGCGGTGGGCTGCCTGCGACTGCATTCAGGCCACTGCCGAACAACGAGCGCAGGTAGCCCGTGGCCCTGCAGCGAGTCGTCGCCGATGGCGTCGATCATGACGTTCCACGCCTGCTGCTGGCGCCAGTGCCGGCTCGCCACTACTGGCTGGGCGTTGCCGCCCACGTTCTGCGGCTCGCCGCTGATGACGCCAAATTATGGTTACTACGTATCCGTATCGGGTCTCTTTTGTATCCGTAACCAAGATTTGTAACAGTGCGTAACAGGAATGTATCAGTTTGTATCAAAATAAGAAATCACGTATCGGTCTTGTTTTGTTACAAAACAATATCAACATGTATCGAAATTGTATCTGGTTTTTATGGATACGTATCTTGTGAACATGAAGTAACACAATTCGTATCACGTCTGTATGGACACATGTCAGATACGTATTTGTATTCCAATTCAACCGGGGTTAGGCTAACCCTAACACGAATGTATTTGACTCATAACTGTATGTTCGGGTTCCGAACATAATAAAAAGATACGTATTTGTATCAGAACTGTATCATGTACGTATCAAATATCGTATCTGATAGTATCTAGTTCCAAACATAATAAAAGATATGTATTTGTAATAGTTCGGGTTTATGATAATATAATGAGTATCATGTAACGTATCACAACAAGCATCTGAAACATTAATACACGTATCTGTATCTGTATCATGTACACATCGGACGCGTAACATTATATCGTTATGTATCAGTATCATGATGTGTAAACACAAATCCGTATCAATACCGTATCAAGAATCAAACAAATACCTTTTCGTAACAGAATAGATACGGTCTATAATCGGCTTAATACGTGCCTGTTACACACTGTTACTGTTACAAATCTTGGTTACGGATACAAAAGAGACCCGATACTATCGCCGATACGGATACGTATCAACCTGTCGGGGTGATGACGCCGTAGCAGGTCATGCCCTGCTTGCAGATCAGGCCGCTGAGGTGGTCGCAAATGGACTCGTTGAACGGTCGACTCGTTGAAACGACGCCAGCTGCGCCGTTGGCCATCGAAATGGTGGTCAGCATGGAGATCGAGTAAGTTTCGGCCCATGTTCATGTTGACGATCTTGGTAGGTCACGAGGGCTCCAGGTGGAAGGGCTCCACGTCACACGAGTGACAACCGCGTCTAGCGGGACCGTGTCTAGCGGTACGTACACGAGTACGATGGGGTAGCGGGCAGCTCGCCCGTGCGCCTACACTGGCGTTGCCTACAGTGGCGTGCCCGACAACGGGATGGGGAATACCGGATGGGAGCCTCGGGGTCGCCGACGGCCCGAAAGTATTAGTAAAATCGGATGGGAGCGACTTGCGCAATTCCGACGGCCGACGAACGTGGCGTTATGGCGCCGATTAAGGCGCGTTGCCGTCCGACTTCGCGCGCCGAACCTGCACATGCACGCGTCCTGACCCTGCCCGCCCACCAACAGGTTGGAATCAACGGTTTCGGCCGCATCGGCCGCCTCACCTCTTCCCCACCCACCAACAGGTTGGAATCAACGGCTTCGGCCGCATCGGCCGCCTCACATTCCGCTATCTCGAGGCGATGCGTGATGACGTCGAGGTTGTGCACATCAATGAGCTCATGGGCGGTTCTGAGACCGCCGCCTACCTGGTGCGCCGCGGCCTGGTACATGTGGCGCCACGTTACAACTACTGCCTCTGGTTTGGCTGTTGGAACTATTCGGCCAGCCGCCGGAGGTCCGGATGGTGCATCTACTAGGCGAATTATTGCGCGCACCCCTGTGGTCACCCTCGCTCCCTTAAACAGGTCAAGTACGACTCCGTCCACGGCATCTGGGAGCACGAGGTGGAGGCGACGTCAGCGACGGAGATCACGGTCGGCTCGCGCGCGCTCTCCTTCTCCGAGTACAAGGCCTTCACCGACGTTCCCTGGAAGGAGAAGGGCGTCGAGATCGTCATCGACTGCACCGGCGTCTTTCTCACCACCGAGGTGCTCCCCCCGCCGCCCACCGATACACTTCAAAACTACCAGTCTAGTTACTGGGCTGATTAACCGATTTGGGCAAGTAAGCATCTTGCTAGGCCAGTAAACTCGTTACTTGGCTGATGACAAGGCTAGTGACCTCGTTACCAGCCTAGTGACGCGGCTAGTAACATGTGTAACTTGCCTAGTTACCAGCCTAGTAATGCTGACCAGCCCAAATGGGTTAACCAGCCAATTATCTAGGCTAGAGGTTTTGCAGTGTAGTGGAAAACCCCACCAGTATCGTACCCACCGGTGTCACACGCTGCCCCGGCACCGGTATAGAGCCTCACAGCCCCCCTTCCGGTATTCACCACTACCCCCCGCCGGTATTGCGCCTTGCAGGTGCTGCAGCCATATCTCGACGTGTGCGGCGTCAAGCGCGTCGTCGTTTCCGCGCCTGTCAAGGAGCCTTCGGTGCGATTTCGTCCTATCTGTATAAGTAAATATATATATATATATATATGTATATATATATATATATATATATATATATATATATATATATATATATATATATATATATATATATATATATATATATATATATATGTATATATATATGTATATACATATATATATATATGTGTATATATCTTCTTGATATCTACCTCTATATGTATATGCATATAGATACGTATATCTATATCTATATCTATATCTATATATGTCGAAGTATATGTCTATCTATGTATCTATATATCTATCTACACATCTATATGTATCTATATGTATGTATCTGTCTATCTATCTATCTATCTATCCATATGTCTATCCATATATTTATATCTATCTATATATATATATCGACGTGTGCGGTGTTCAGCGCGTCGTCGTTTCCGCGCCTGTCAAGGAGCCCTCGGTGCGCCACAATATTTCTTCATATTTATATACGTATGTTTATCTCTATATATGTATATATCTGCGTATCAATCTATATCTATCTATATATTTATTTTTACATATGTCTACATATGTATATCTGTATCTCTATGTCTAAATATCTGCATCGGATTAACCCTTGACCCAAAACATATCAATCTATCTATCCATGTTTCTTTATATCTGTCTATCTACAAACCTACCTATACAGATATTTGTATTTCTATACATTTATCTATCTATCTATCTATCTGTTCTTCTCTCTCTATATATATGTCTATCTAACTATATGACTATCTTATATTTATTATATTTATCATATATATATATCGACACATATAATTACACATGTACAGCTTTACATATATATATACATAGGGGCGAACCCTTAGCTCTCTCTCTCTCTCTCTCTATATATATATATATATATATATATATATATATATATATAT
>Ga0209390_10008450_pt1 | contig 12724 bp, 10 predicted proteins | sample BON01_FD_187212 | JGI IMG/M metagenome (GOLD analysis project Ga0209390, IMG submission 187212) | Freshwater microbial communities from Lake Bonney liftoff mats and glacier meltwater in Antarctica - BON-01 (SPAdes) (version 2) | ecosystem: Environmental > Aquatic > Freshwater > Ice > Glacier... | reverse complement strand
TTTTCCACCCCCCCTCCTCCGGCCCTCCTCCCCATCCGCCCGTGTTGCCATGCCCCGCGTCTCTTGAAAAGGAGCGCGTGCCAACCACCTTTCCACCCCCCTCCCCCCGACCTCGCCAAAAAAAAGGGCAGAAACGCGCGAGCGATCGCGCGCGCCCCCCAAAAAAACAAAAACGCCCACTTGCCACCGACGCTTTTGTATATTTTTGTATTTTCTCTGGCTGCCTCCACCCTGTATTCTTCAAGACAGGACAACAACAACAACAACGCGTACAAGGCGCGACAGACGCGCGAAGCATCCCTCTGTTTGATGCGATCCTCCTGCGTGCGCCTGTCACGCCGCAGAGAGCGCCCCTTTTTGGCCCCCTCGCCTGCCCCTCTGGTTTTGTTTCCGCCGCAAAACCAACAGCCGCCCGCCTGCCCACCCACCGACCCCTGGCTTTCTTGCTCGCTTGCCTCTTTTTCTCCCTGAACGGTACGCGTCGGCATATGTAAGAATAACAATCACAAGAAACCCAAGTCAGCAGCGAGAATAAGAAGACATGAATGGATGATGATGACAAACGGCGCGATTTTCGTGTCAAGTTTCTAGCGCAATGGCTAGCCGACTAGGGCGCCGGCGCTGTTTTTTCGTCCTCGCGCGCCGCGTCCTCCTGCCGCCTCTTCGCGGCGGCCGCGTGCTGCTCCCGCAGCGCCGCCACGCGCCCCTCGGCCTGCGCCGCGGCGGGGGGCGGGCGGTGCTCCAGGCGCAGGCGCAAGGTCGTACCCACCGAGCCCGTCGCCACCATCGACCCGCTGCCGTCGCCGACGACGAAAAAGGGCGGCGCCCGCCCGCCGCCGCCGCCGCCGCCCTCCTCCTCAGCGCCTCCCTCTGCGCCTCCCTCCGCCTGCGCCGGCATCGCCTCCCCGACCGCCTCTGCCACCACGCGGTCCCCCTCCCGAAAGTCCCCGCGCAGCAGCGCCAGCGCCATTGGCGTCTGCAGCTCCCGCTGCAGCGCGCGCTTCACCGGCCGCGCGCCGAACACCGGGTCGTACCCGACGCGCGCGACGGCGTCGACGGCGCCGCGCGACAGCGCCAGGCCGATGCGCTGCTGCCGCCCGAGCCGGGCGACCAGCGCGGCGGCGCGCATGGCGACGATGGCGCGGATCTCGTCGGCGGCGAGCGGGTGGAAGACGATGAAGTCGTCGACGCGGTTGACGAACTCGGGGCGGAAGTGGCCGCGCACGGCGTCCATGACGCGGCGCTTAACGTCGGCGTAGAGCGTGCGGCGCGCGGCCGCCTGCCCGGCGCTCTCGCCGCCGTCGCCGCCGCCCGCGCCCGTCGCGCCCGCGCCGGCGTCGCCCGCGTCGGCGTCGGCGTTGCCGTCGGCCTCGGCCTCGATTGCGGCGGCCGACCCGTTGGCCCCGCCGGCGCCGGCGCCGTTGCCGTTGAGCAGGAGCAGCTGCGCATCCCCGGCCGCGTCGTCCGAGGCCGGCGCCGCGCCGTTGCCGTTGACGGCGGGGGCCGTGGGCGACGGCGACGGCGCTGGCCCGCGCCTCGCGGCGACGACGACGCCGCCGCCCTCTGCCTTGGCCGCCAAGAGACGCTTCTTGCCCCCCTCCCCCGCGACCCTGGCCCGCGCGCCGCCCTTGCCCCCCGCCCCCCTCCCCCTCACCCCTCCCCCCCCCACCAACGCCGGCCCCCCCAGCGCCTCGAAGATCTCGGCGCTGCCCAGGTTGCTCGTCATGATGATGACGGCGTTCTTGAAGGAAACCGTGCGCCCCTGCGCGTCGGTGGCGCGCCCGTCGTCCAGCACCTGCAGGAAGACCTGGAACACGTCTGCGTGCGCCTTCTCGACCTCGTCGAGCAGGACGACGCAGTAGGGGCGGCGGCGCTGTTTGGATGTTGTTGTTGTGTGTGTGGGGCTTTGTGTGGTGGGTTTGGATTTTGAAGGGGGGGAGTTGAGAACAGGACGCGGGGACGAGCGGCGGGAAAAGGGGGGAGCGGCGGGAAAAGGGGAGAGAGCGCCGCACGCCAGAAACGAGAATCCGAGCGGAACAAAAAACGCAAACAGACGGAAAGAAACCACTCACCACCGCGTCCGTCAGCTGCCCGCCCTCCTCAAACCCGACGTAACCCGGCGGCGCCCCGATCAGCCGCGCCACCGCGTGCTTCTCCATGTACTCGGACATGTCGAGCCGCACGATGGCGTCCTCCGAGTCAAAGAGCGCCGCCGCCAGCGCCTTGGCCAGCTCCGTCTTGCCCACCCCTGTTGGGCCGAGGAACATGAAAGAGGCGATGGGGCCGTCGGGGTCGGCCAGGTCGGCGCGCGCGCGCTGCACGGCCGACGCCACGGCCTGCACGGCGGCGCGCTGGCCCACCACGCGGCGGTGGAGCTCGGCCGGCAGGGACAGCAGGCGCTCGCGGTCGCCGCGCTGCGCCAGCTTGGCAACGGGGATGCCCGTCCACCGCGCGACGACGGCGGCGACGTCCGCCTCGGTGACGGAGGCGACGCCGCCGCCGCCTGCGCCGCCTGCTGCGCCGCCGCTAAGGCCGCCTCCTCCTCCTCCTGCCGCCGCTCCCGCGCCTCCTCCTCGGGAGGCGATGGCGCGGGTGAGGCGCGGGGCGCCCGCGGCGGCGGCCTCGGCGGCGCCGGCGCCGGCACGGGCCTCGGCCTCGGCGGCGGCGAGCTCGGCGGCCTCGGCGGCGGCCTCGAGCGCGGCGCTCGACGCGGCGGCGGCGGCGGCGGCCTCGGCGGCGGCGGCGGCCTCGGCGGCGCTGCATTTGCCGTCCTCGCCTTGTTCGTCGCCCTCAGGCTCGGCCGCCGCGTCGCCGGCGTCCGCCGCCGCCCCCGCCTCGACGACGACCGCGGCCGCGGCCGCGCGCGCGACAGCAGCGGCGGCGGCCAGCCGCGTCGCCGAGGCCGCCGCCGCCGTGGCACCGCGCCGCGCCGCCCCTGCTTCGGCGTGCAGGCGCGACAGCTCTGCCGCCTCGGCGCGCTCCGCCTCGAGCGCCGACGCCAGCGCGTCGCGCTCGCGCCGCGCCGCCTCCATGGCCTCGGACACCTCGGCCGTGCACGCCTCGGCCACCGCGTCCCCGCCGCCCCACATGGCCGCGCGGTCGCGCAGCTGCCGGTGCTCGCGCTCCAGCGCGCGGAAGCGCCGCTCGGCCGCGTCGACGCGCTCGGGCGTGCCCCCGCCTCCGCCACCGCCCCCGCCGCCGGCCCCCGCGCCGCCGCCGCCACCGCCGATGAGGGCCCTCCCCCCGGCGGCCCACGGCGACGCCGCGGCGGGCCCCGCCTCCATGCGCGCGTGCGCCGCCGCCTCGTCCAGGCAGTCGATCGCCGAGTCCGGCAGCATGCGCCCCGTGACGTAGCGCGCCGCCAGCGCCGCCGCCGCCACCAGCGCGCCCTCGCTGACGCGGATGCCGTGGAACGCCTCGTAGCGCGGCCTGAGGCCGCGCAGGATGCGGACGGTGTCGGCGGCGCTTGGGGCGGCGACGGCGACGGTCTGGAAGCGGCGCTCGAGGCCCGGGTCCTTCTCGATCGTCTTCTTGAACTTGTCGGGCGACGAGGCGCCGAGGCAGCGCAGCGCGCCGCGCGCCAGCGCGGGCTTGAGGATGGCAGCGCCGTCGACCAGCCCGCCCGTGGCCGCCGCGCCCCCGGGCGGGCACAGGTTGTGGATGTCGTCGATGAACAGGACGATCACGCCGCCGGCGCCGCCGCCGCCGCCGACTCCGCCGCCAAACCCGCCGCCAAACGCGCCCGAGGCGCCCCCGGAACCCGACGAGCCCGAGACCTCTTGAACGACGGCCTTCAGGCGCTCCTCAAACTCGCCCGGCATGACGCACCCGGCGCTCAGGGCGGCCAGGTCCAGCTCAAGGAGGCGGGCGCCCAGGAGGGCGGCGGGCACGTCGCCCGAGACGATGCGCTGGGCCAGGCCCTCCACGATGGCGGTCTTGCCGACGCCTGATTGTGTTTGTGTTTTTTGTCGTTTTTTGGTGGGTTGTTGTTTTCCGGTCGGCGTCTCGTCGTGGGGTTGTTTTTCGTTCTTGATCGTGAGCGTGTTTTTTTTGGCGCGTGGTCGCAGCACCAGCTCGCCCGACGGGGATCACTCACCCGGCTCCCCCACCAGCACGGGGTTGTTCTTCGTCCGGCGCAGCAGGATGTGCACCACCCGCCTGAGCTCCTCGTCGCGCCCGACTAAAGGGTCGAGCCGCCCGCGCCGCGCGTCGGCCGTCAGGTCGTGGCAGAAGCGCTCGAGGGGCGAGTCCTGGGGGGCGGCGCCTTGGTCGGCGCCGGGACCCTGTGTGGTGGTTTGTTTGGGGGTGGGGGAGAGTGGGGGGAGCGACGAGGGGGCGTGAGTTTGCTTGTTTTTTGTGTGAAGCGCCGGCGATGCAGAAAACGGAAACAAAACAAAAATAAAAATAAAGCAACGCACCAGCATTTTGTTCATCGTCTCTTCCAGCTGCTCGCGCGTCAGCTGCTCCCCACCGCCTCCACCGCCGCGCCCGCCGCCTGCCCCGCCCGGCAGCGCGTCCAGCGCGGCCGTCACGTGGTCGAGGCGGATGGCGCCGTCGCCGCCGCTCGCGCCGCCGCCGCCGCCGCCGCCGTTGCTGGCGGTTTTGTCGCCGCCGCCACGCTGCAGCTGTTGCTCACGCTGCTGGTCGCTGAGGGCGGCGGCCCGCGCGAGGACAAACTCGAGGTCCGGGGCGATCGGCTGTGGGGATTGTGTGTGTTGCGTCAGGAGGGTGCGGAAAAAGAGGTGAGGGGGTTTTGGCGAACGGACCAACGTCGTCGGCGTCGGCATCGGCAGCGGCGGAGCGAGCGCGCAAACGCAAAAATCGACGCGGCGTGAGACGCGCGCGCACGCGCACGCGGCCGCCGAGAGCACACACTCGTGCGTGCGTGCGCATCCATGCTGTCGCCAGCGCCTGAAAAACTTACGTGGCCCGCGAAAAACCGGCGGCGGTACTGGAGCCACAGCGAGAGGCACGCTGCGCCGAGCGCGCCCGCGCCCAAGGCGAGAGCGAGCTTGGCGCGCCGGTCGCCGGCGTCCGCCATGGTGGGGTGACAACCGATTCGGTGGAGAGCGGGATTGTCGTGAGAAGGGCGTTTCGAGTGATGCAAGATATGGTTTGCGCAGCCGTGCGCCCTCCTCGCAATCGACGAGCTAGCGGGTGGAGTGCTCGATGCTCGGCAAGTGAGACGACACCCGACGAGAATCAGTGCGGATTGGAGGAGAGCGGTACTGTAATAAGTGCGCGTGGATTGGCCAGCGAGTGGTGCGCGATTTTGTTCGGCGGAGCGTTGGGTCGCGCGGGCGACGGGCGGCCTGCAAATGTCCGATCGAGAACAAAAAAGCAGCTGCCCTGACGTGGGACGGGAACACATCCAATTGTACCTCAGACAAATAATCACAAAGCCCCTCCGGCGCATAGCTGCACCCGCGATTGGAGGTTGAAGAACGGTGTCGTGCAGGTCCTGCCCCCGAGTTGACGCGCGCGCGAATGCGACGGGCGCTGCTCCGGCTCTCAAGCCGCAGAGGCGCAGTTGCAGCAACGACGAGACCACGACGGCCACTCGCAGGCGGACGAACCGGACGGATGGCGGCGGCGGCGGCGACAGTCGGCGGCGCTCAGGGCGCCGCCCGCCCGGCGCCCGCCTTTCCTTCGCCGAGCGAACTGGAGGCGTGGCTGCGCGGGCGAGGCGTCGACAACCGCGGCTGGGGATCCGGCGCGTCCAAGTCCCTCCGGAACCTGTTTGACGAGGTGGCCGCGGGCGAGTCGGTCCTCTTCGAGACGGGACCGGCAGAGGCGGCGGCGGCGGCGAGCGGGGCGCTGCGGCGCGTCGAGGTCGTCTCGCTCACGCTCGCGTGCCCGCCGCCGCCGCCCTCGCCCTCGCCGCCCTCGCCGCCCTCCTCGCCGCCCTCGCCGCCGCCGGGGCTCCCGATGGTGCTCGTCGAGGTGTCCCAGGTCCTCCCGGACGGCCGCGCGCGCGCGCGGGGCCTGGTGCCACTCGGCGAGAAGATGCGCGCGGGCGAGGGGTGGCAGGAGGCGGCGCTGAGGGGCGTCAGGGAGGAACTGGGCAGCGCCGCCGCCGCCGCCGCCGGCTTGTCCTCCTCTGCCCCGCTCGTCGCGCTGGACCCGGAGTCCCACGCGCTGAGCGTGGGCCCGGTGCGCGACGCCGCGAGCTACCCGGGCCTGCCCACGGTCTACGCCGTGCACAGCGCGCGCGGCGAGCTGTCGGCGGCGGCGTTTGGCGCGGTGCTCCCCTCCTGTTGTTGGGGCGCGGCTCCCGCTGATGGTGCTGCTGGTGCTGATGATGGTGCCGGTGCTGCTGCTGGTGCTGCTGCTCCCGCTGGTGCTGCTGATGCTGCTGCCGCTGCTGCTGGCGCGGCGGCGGCGGCAAGAGAGCAAGGGCGGGGCGAACCAGGCGGAGGAGGGAGGGGCCAGGTTGGAGGGCAGCGGCTCGAGTTTGAGACCGTGGAGGACGTCCCGGGCAAGGGCGTGCACCGCACGACGTGGCGGTGGGTCGAGGAGCGCGATATTGAAGGAACAGGAGGCGGAAGAGGAAGAGGGGCGGCGGGCGGGGGCGGGGGAGGCGCGACGGCGCTGCCGCCCCTTCGTCGGCCGGGCGAATGAAAGCTCTCGGATGGAAGCTCCGTCATTCCATAAACAATCCAATTCAATCCCAATCTCATTCTTCTCGCAAACGAACGACCATGCGCGCATCGACACTGCAGCGGCAGCGGCAGCAGCTTGCCGGGCGCGCGCATCCAGTGGCCCCGGCGGCAGGAAGAAAAGGAGGATTGCCGAGACCCTTCGGGCGCGCGCAGCTGCGGCCGTCGACGGTGGTGGCGCGCGCGGGCAACGACGTCGGCGCGCCGCATGCTGACGAAGCGGCCGCCGAGCGTCGGCGGCAGGAGCGCTTACAGGCGCGCCAGGCGAGGCAGGCAGAGGCGGCGGCCGCCGCCGCCGCCTCGGCGCCGCCGCCCGCCGCTGCCGCCGCCGCCCAAGACGGACAAGGCGGCGAAGCGGCGGCGGCGGGCCAGGCAGCCGGCGGCGCGGCTTCTCGCCGCTCGGGCGGCGGCCGCCTGCGCCGCGCGGCGGCCGTGGCCGCGCGCCGACGCCCCGGCGGAGGCGGCGGCGGCGGCGGCGGCAGCAGCAGCGGCAGCGCCCTGCTGGCGGCGCGCCTGGAAGTTCCGGACGACGGCGACGACGGCGACGAGGACGACGAGGCGGAGGCGGCGGCGGGGGCGCCAGACAGGCAGCGGCAGCAGGCAGAGGGGGCGCCATCAGCCGCGAAGCGACAAGGCGCCAAGGCGGGCGCGAAGAGCACGAGGCCGGCCGCATCAGGCAAGCAGCAATCGCAGCAGCAGCAGCAGCAGCAGCAAGCAGGCCAGCAGCAGCAGCAGCAGCAGCAGCAAGCAGGCCAGCAGCAGACGCGCGAGCAGCGGCAGGCGCAGCGCCCGAGCCCCGTCGTCCTCGACGAGGCGTCGCCGTTCTACCAGCCCGCGCTGACCGACGACGAGCTCGGCAACGACCCGCCCGGGCATCGGTCGGGCTACGTGGCGGTGATCGGCAGGCCAAACGCGGGCAAGTCGACGCTCATCAACGCGCTCGTGGGCCAGAAGCTCTGCGCCGTCAGCCCCAGGCCGCAGACCACGCGGCACCGGGTCGTCGGCCTGGCCTGCGGCCCAGACCACCAGATGGTGCTTTTCGACACGCCCGGGATCGTGCGGGAGCAGCGGTCCAAGCTGGAGGAGCGCATGATGGCGGCGGTGGTGTCGTCGATCCGGTCGGCCGAGGCGATCGTCGCGGTCGTGGACGCGGGTGAGGCAGAGGGAGTTTGGATGATGTTTTATTTTGTTTATTTCTTCGCCGTCGCCGCGCTCGTGTCTCGGCGACAAAAGAAACCCCCACGCTTCGCTGACAAAAGCCCGCCCTTCCGCACCCCGAAACACCAAAACACCCACAGCCGACGACCCCCGCGAGGCCCTCGGCATGTTCCAGCCAGGGCTCGACTGGGACGGCCCGCCCATGGCCGTCCTGCTCAACAAGGCCGACGCGCTGCTCGCGCTGCCGCCGCGGCCGCCGGCGGGCGAGGGCGGCGAGGGAGGCGATGGCGAGGGCGCGAGGGCGCCGCGCGCCCGGCCCGGCGAGGGCGGCGGCGGGTGGGGCGAGGAGCCGGCGGCGCCGCCGCCGGACCCCGACGCCCCCCCCGCCCCCCCGCCGCCCGAGGACTCGCCCCAGGTCCGCGCCCAGCGCGCGCGCCTCGCCGAGCTCGAGGCATGGTACCGCGACAACTGCCGCGCCGAGGCCGTCTTCGTCGGCTCGGCGCGCGCGGGCGGCGGCGACGCAGGCGTCGAGGCCGTGCGCGCGTGGGCCGTGTCGCGGCTGCCAGAGGGTCCGACGCTCTATCCCAAAGCCATGGTGTCGGAGCAGCCCGAACGCTTCTTCGTGTCGGAGATCATCCGCGAGCGCATCTTCGAGCTGTACGGGCAGGAGATTCCCTACGCGGCGCAGGTGCAGGTCGAGGAGTTCCGCGAGCGGGGCGGCGGCGCGGGGGGACGAGGGGGGGCCGAGGGCGGCCGGCGGCGCGAGCAGGGGCGGGCGGCAGCGGCGGCAGCGGCGGCCGAGAAAAACGAGGCACAGGAGGAAGCCGGATCTGCTGGCGAGGAGGAGGAGAACGAGGAGGAGGACGATCCTGGCGCCCAGGCCGCCCCTCCCGCCGTCGCCAAGGACTACATCCGCGCGGCCGTGCTGCTCGAGCGCGAGAGCCAGGTGGCCATCGTCGTCGGCACGGGCGGCAAGAAGCTGCGCCGGCTGGGGCTCGAGGCGCGGCGCGAGATCGAGGGGTTCCTCGGGCGGCCCGTGTACCTGGAGCTGGAGGTGCGGGTGGCGCCCGGGTGGCGCGAGTCGCCCGAGCGCCTGCGCGAGTTTGGATACTACTCGGACCTGTACATTTGAAAAGCTCGTGTTTGTGCAAACGACGGTTTGTTTTTTTGCGGGGGGGCTCGGGCCGTTGCGGTCGCACGACGACGGACGGGCCCCGCTCGCCCGCTCGTCGTAGAGAGCCGCAGCTCACCTCCATGTGGAGACGCACCGTACTAACGCATGTGCCAAAGGACGACCTGAGGCTACTGCTCTTGCTGACATATACAGAGACACACACGCGCACCCTCTCGATTCCTTCGAATCGACCAGCGGGCGCGTCCAAGCACGAATGCACGGACAGGCACCTCTCGCTCGTGACACGAGCAACACACTCGATGACGCTCGACTCGGCGGCGCTCGCGGCGACCGAGCGTGGCCTGGCACGCGCCTCGACCAGTAGTAGCCTCCAATCGGCCAGGGCGCAGCAGGAGCCGGAGGAGCAACCCCCTCCCGCAAAACGCACCCGCCTGTGGCCCTCCCCGTCCGCCCTGCTCTCGCCAGACGCCAAGTTTGCGCTGGCGGGCGGGATCGCGGGGGCCACGTCCAAGACGTGCACGGCGCCGCTGGCGCGCCTGACCATCCTGTACCAGGTGGAGGGCGTGGGCGCGGGAGGAGGAGCAGGCGCAGCCACGGCGGCGGGAGCGGGGGGCGCGGCGGGCGCGCGTCCGCCGCCGCTGCCGCGATCCGTGCCCGCGGCGCTTGCGGCGCTTGCGCGGCGCGAGGGCGTGGCGGCGCTTTGGCGCGGCAACGGCGTGACGATCCTGCACCGCCTGCCCTACTCGTCCATCAACTTCTGGGCGTACGAGCGGTGCTTCGGGCTGCTGGACGCGGCGTTCCCGGAGGAGGAGCAGCCAGGGGCACGAGCAAGAGGAGGCGAGGGCGGCGGCGGCGGCGGCGGCGACGGCAGCGGCGGCACCAGCGGCGGCGCAGGCATCGCCAACAGCGCCAGCAGCAGCAGCAGCGCCCGCGCGTTCGCCAAGCGCCTCGCCGCGGGCGCGGTCGCGGGAGGCGTCGCGTGCGCCGCCGCCTACCCGCTCGACCTCGTGCGCACGCGCCTGGCGGCCCAGGTCGGCGGCGGGGCGCCGTCCTCCTCGGCGGCGTCCGCAGTCGCCTCGCCCCGTCCCTCCCTCAGCGCCCCCGCATGGCCGCACCCGCAGCACCAGCACCAGCCGCCCTCGCCCGGCGGCCTCCCTCCCCATTCCTATTCACAACCACCGTCGCACCGCCCCCCCCACGCCCCCCTCTACTACCGCGGCGTGTGGGGCACCCTCGCGACCATATGGCGCGACGAGGGAGGCGCCGGGGGGCTGTACCGGGGGCTTGGCGCCACGCTGCTGCAGGTGGTGCCGACGCTGGGGCTCAACTTTGGCCTTTACGAGACGAGCAAGGCGGTGCTGCGGCGGCGGAGGGACGAGGCGGCGGCGGCCGAGGCGGCGGAGGGGGCGCGATCCGGCGGCGGAGGGGGCGGCGGCGGCCAGCGCGGCGGCGGCGAGGGCGGCGGCGTGGCGCCGCCGCCAGCAGCCGCCACGCTCGCGTGCGGGTGCCTGTCGGGCTTTGTTACGGCGACCGCCACCTTTCCGCTCGACGTGGTGCGCCGGCGCATGCAGGTCGCCGGGGGCCGAGGCGCCCAGGGGTCGGCGGCGGCGAACGAGGCTGCGCCCGCCCCGGCGTCGTCGCTTGGCCAGCCGTCGTCGCCGGCGTCGTCGCCGCCGCCCGGCCACGGCCACGGCCGCCCCCTGTCCTACGCGCAGGTCGCGCGAGAGGTGCTGCGGCAGGGCGGCGGCGGGCTGGGCGGCTTCTACCGGGGGATCGGCGCGGAGTACTGCAAGGTGGTCCCGGGCGTGGCGATCGCGTTCTTCGTCTACGAGAGCGCAAAAGAGGCGCTGGGCGTGGGCAGCGGGGGAAGGAGGGGGTGAGCGGGGGGGGGGGCGGCCGCGGCTGCCCGAAACGGCGCGGCCGGTGGTCTGGGGCGATTTCTTCGTGTCCTGTGGTGGATCGAAATCCATGTGTGTAACTGTCGGACTGATGGCCCGTGCACTTCTTAACACAACCACCAGCTATCTCATCAGCTTGACACTCAGCGCGCGCACGCGCCGCACAGCTCCTCTCTCTCTCTCTCTCGCAGAAACTGCCGGATGTACCTGAGCTCGTCCCCCATCCACAACAGCCGCCTTTCTCCCGTCCACCATCCGTCGCACGTCGCCCTTCCCTCTCCCGACCCGTTGCGGTGCATCATCACGCAATCACAGAGGCAACGCAACGCCCTATAAGCGCCAAACGGGCGTGCCGTTCGTTCAGAGAGGCGCGCCCCCAAAAACTGCGCCGCCTCCCCCTCTTCCCCCTCTTCCTCGCCCTAGCCGAAAGCGAGCGAGCGATCCCACGAGCACTCCTGGCGCCGTGGGACTGATGACGATGAACCCCAGCCCCGCCGCTAGCGCGGGCGCGGCCGGGCAGGCGGTGAGTCGTGGCTGGGGCGCGTGTTGGAGGCGGTTCCGCCGCCGTCGCGCACGCGCGCGTTCCGCGTTGGCGCCACCGCGCGACCGAAACGCCGCCGCCGCCGCCGCCGCCGCCGCCCGATCGCTCTGTCTCCTGCCCCCCCTCTCGCTCAGCCTTCTCCCTCGCTCCCCTATAACAACTCATGACAAACCACAGGTCCTCACGCACTTTTGGGACCTCGCCTCCCTCGACCCGGCCGCCCGCGAGAAGGCCGCCGCCGCGCTGGTCGCCGCGCTCGTCGCCGCCCAGCGGGAGCACGAGCAGCAGCACATGCAAATGCAGCAGCAGCGGCAGGCGACGCCGACGCCGACGCAGCGCCGGCCGCAAGGCAAGGCGACCGCTGCGGGTGGTGGCCGCGAACGCTCGGGCTCGGAAGAGCCGCAGGCGAGCGACGACGATCAGGAGGACGGCAGCGACGACGACGGCAGCGCCGACGGTAGCGACGAGGACGACGACGACAGCGACGGCGAGCAGGCCGGCGGCGCCGCCGCCGCCGGGCCCGCACCCCTCCCAGGGGCGTCCGGCGGAGGCCCGGCCGACCGCCAGCGCCGCCTGCACGCCGCCCTCGACGGCTGCGCCCCCCTGCTGACGTACGGCCTGCGGCGCCTCGCGCGCGGGCTCGCCTCGGGCCGCGCGGGCGCGCGCCAGGGCTTTGCCGTCGCGCTCGCCGCAGTGCTGGCGGCGGCGGCGGCGGCGGGCCCCCCGCCCGCGCCCGCCTCGCCCGCCGCGCCCGCGCGCCCGCTGGCTGTGGACGCGCGCGGGGTGCTCGCGCTGCTGGACGCGTCGCTCGAGGTCACGGGCTCCATGAAAGCGTCGGTGAGTGTCCGACGATTGTTTGCTGTCTCGTGCGGAGCCGGGCGAGAGCGGGATCGGCGGGCCGTCCCCCCCCCCCCCCGCGCTCTCTCCTCCTGTTGTTTTCCCTCGCATCCGAGCGAGAGCGAGCGAGCGGCGCGCCCCCGCGCCCAGGAGCACACCCACAAAAGAACCCCTAAGCGCCCCGGCGCGGCTTCTCCTCGACTGGAGATACAGGCCCGCGCCGGCGGTTTTGCAGGGGTTCCAGAACCGACCGGCCGCCGCTTTTCGTGCAAACGCAAGACGCGCCGGGCGCGCTCCTGCCGCGACCCCCCCCGAGCGGCGAGGCGGCCCCTTATTCTCCAAGGCCGCCCCGTCCTTTCTGGTTTTTTCCGGCCCGCGCGTATAATCACTTCATCGTCCCGCTCTTGCCACTCTCAATTTGCGCCTCGCTCGGCGGCGCCCCCCGCCCCTTAATGCCCCCGCCCCCCACCCACCCCCCCCCACCCTCTCGCCAACG
>Ga0209390_10008446_pt1 | contig 12731 bp, 5 predicted proteins | sample BON01_FD_187212 | JGI IMG/M metagenome (GOLD analysis project Ga0209390, IMG submission 187212) | Freshwater microbial communities from Lake Bonney liftoff mats and glacier meltwater in Antarctica - BON-01 (SPAdes) (version 2) | ecosystem: Environmental > Aquatic > Freshwater > Ice > Glacier... | reverse complement strand
CCACCTCCATCTCCTCCTCCTCTTCCTCGTCCTCGAGTTGCTGCTCTTCATTATCACTCAATGCCGTCCGACTCTCTGAAAGCTGCGTGCCTCCCGCCCCTGGCACCCCCGAGGCCCAATGCGGGGCGTGTTCCTCCTCCTGCTGCTCTTGCTGCTGTTCCCGGTCCTGCTGCTGCTGCTGCTGCTGCTCCTCCTTCTCATCCTCCTGGTCCTGGCGTTGACCTCCTTCTTCTCCTTCTTCTCCTTCTGGCTGAGGCTGGTAAGGGAGGGAGGAGGAATGTTGCAGGGGGGTAGCAGCTGAAGATTGTTGCTGTTGCTCTTCCTCGTCCTGCTGCTGCTGCTGCTGCTGCTGCTGCTGCTGCTGCTGCTGCTGTTGCTGCTGCTGAGGCTGCAAAAGTGTGCCCACCATCACAATCGTCCCTCCTTTCGGCCCTCTGCCATCGGCATTGTCGCTGCTGCTGCTGGCAATTTTAGCACGTTTCGAATCCACCCCACCTGCTCCCTCTCCTTCCTCCCCTCCCTCCTCCTCTGTCGCCACCACCTCTGTAACTGCAGCTCGCTTCTTTCCCTTCTTCCCTTCCTCTGCTTCTTCCTCTTCTTCTGCTCCTGTCCTAATTCCCTCCATCTCTCCTCCTCCTTCTCCTAGCTCTTGCACCCTCCTTTCACCCATTGGCGTGGCAGCAGCAGCAGCAGCAGCACCAGCAGTAGGAGTAAAGGGAGTAAAAGGAGGAGGAAGGGGAGTAGCAGCGGCAGCAGCAGCAGCAGCAGCAGCAGCAGCTGGGGTAGCGGGAGGAGCAGCAGCAGCAGGGCTGTCCTGCCCCCCTCCTTGCCCATCCGTAGTCTGAGTGGAGGAGGCTTTAGAGGACGGAGCGGGGGAGGGAGGGACGGCAGCACCACCAGCCGCACTAGCAGCAGCAGCAGCAGCGTTGGTGCTGCCGTTGCCAGCAGCTTCAGAGGAGGAGGAGGAGGAGGAGGAGGAGGAGGAGGAGGAGGAGGAAGGGGGGGAGGGCAATTCTCCGTTCTCCTTCACAAATTCAGCCATGCTGATCCAGGGGGAGGAGGAGGAGGGCGAGGAAGGGGGGGAGGAAGGGGGACGACGACAGGCTTGGAAGAGGGATTCGCGGGCACATAGGAGGGTGTCGAGACGAGCGACTACTTCGTTGAACACCTCGGCCCTGGGAAGGAGGGAGGGAGGGAGGGAGGGAGGGAGGGAGGGAGGGAAAAAGAGATGATTTAATTGTTTTGCATGGCAAGAGTTACCTGGTTGGCAAGGTTGCAGTAATGGACATAAGAAGGTCTATCTTTCCTTCTGCTACTCACATTCTTCGTGCCGCGTCCGCCAAATGGGGCATCACCTCCCCCACTTGCTCCGCAGTGCTGCTGTGCGTGCACGCCGACCACGCCAACAGCTCTCGGTGTCTTTCCAATGCTAGAGTACATTCATCCACCTCTTCTTGGTATGCGGCCAGGTCGTGCCGGCGTTGTAATTCCAGTTCTTTCAGGAGGGGGAGCAAGGCGTTGAGGCGGGGGTCGGTCGGAGTGAGGGGGAGGAGGCGAGCAGCGTGGCCGTGGGCGCGCTGTGTTGTGTGGGTGGGAGGGGAATGGAGGAAAGGATATACGATTGATAAAGGGATATTTAGAAGGAGGGAGGGAGGAAAGGAAGGAAGGACGTACCGCGGCATGGTTGGCGGCGATTCGGAGGCAGTCGAGGAGGGAGTCGAGCCGGGCAGCGATGAGAGAGACTTGAATGAGGGCCTCGGCTTCCCTAGAGTGGAGAAGATAAGGAAAAGCATGCGTATCGAAAGGCAGAAGAAAGACATGCCTATGTCGGTGAAGAAAGACGTACTTTTTGTTGTGTGTGTGCCGGGCGATAAAGGGCAAGGGCACGGTCAGTAGGGCTTCCAGGGTAGGGAGGGCGGCGTCTTGGGCTGCTGCTGCTGCTGCGGAAGATGATGATGGTGGTGGGGCTTGCTGGGTTGGCCCTGGCCGGTCCCCTTCTCCCTCCTCGTGCGGCATTGCTTGTGGCTGCCTGTCTGGTAGTGTAGGATTGGGAATGTTTGTGAGTGTCGGGATGTGTCCATGCAGAAGGAGGACGCGGGCGCGGCGAAGAAAGAGAGGTGGGTCAAGCGGGTTCGGCGAAGAAAGAGAGGTTGGGGAGAAAAGCGACATGGGCCGCAGGGCTTGCCGCGCACTCGGTCCCTCCAGACTTTCAGTCCGTGTTGTTATCCAATGTTAGACTTTAAAACGAGAGAAGAGGTTTGTAGAAGAACGTCCTAACTTTTGCAAAAGAAAAAGCTAGAAATGGCCACCTCCCATCCTACCCCTAAAACCTCACCCTAGCCAACCGAGACCATGCACAGAGGCTCGGCTGATCAAATTGTTTTGCCCAAAATCTCTGATTTTGTTGAACAACAAAAGCAATACCCGAATTTAGCTTTGTTTCATCATCACTCCTGCTCGCACGGAAGGCTTTTCCGTGTCCCTCCCCTCACTTTCCCCCCCTCCCCTCCAGTTTTATCCTCCTTGACAAGAAAGGAGCGGGGACAACAATGCAAGCTGCCATGACTACCGCCTGATAAATGTAGTTTCTCAAAAAGCTTGCTGTCGCACCCTCCGTTCGATTTTCATAAAAAAGACAGGCAGGAGGAAGCATCAACATCAGGTAGGCACTATCACGACGGCCAAGTAGCACAAGAAGCAGCAGTTCTGAAAGTAAAAGCACCGCGGTGGGGCCGCAGTTGCAGCAGTGTCCCAGTGTCATTGACATCCGAGATATTCACACCATCTAGCAGCAATTATAGCAGTAGCAGCATTGATTCTCTTCACTACCATCGCCACAGCAGCCCTTGCTTGCCTACGCGCAATTATTCTCCTTGGCTTACTTATAAAGGACCGCGCCGTCAAAATTCCTGACGACTTTACGCATTTGGCATGGTCAGAAGTCCCATGATATACACTTGTCTAAATAACCAATTTTGAGTTTAAGTATACCTGTGTGCCTGGAAAAGCCGTGGCCAACTCTTTTGGCTCGCGCAATTTTTGCCGCAGGTTGCACGAGGTGAGCCTTGTGATAGACTCCAAACATAAGGGACAAGACATACATGCTTGTAGTGGCCATAATTCCAAGATCAAAAGGAAAGTAAAGCACCTTTCCCCAAGTATCTTAGTTTACTTGCGTCGAGGCCTTTTATTGGGGGAGCCCTTGTTTTGTTTTATTGAGGCAGGAGACGAAAGGGGCCATCCGCTTCAACGGAATGTTTGGGCTCCTCTCCTCTCCAGCCTTCCCTTTTTGGGCTTGGACAAACTCGGGATGGACACACACACACTAGAGGGGGAAAACGAGCGTGCTGGGTAAAACCCACCACTTGGAGTAGCTTGCGTGGTGTGGCAAGTCTGAGTGGCCCATGCTCAAATGCACCAGCCAGCCGTTGGATGGCTTCTGTGTTCTCTCCCTCGCGCCGCCGCTCGCGGTCGATAACTCTCCCCTACTTGCTTGTTTGCCTCGTTGTACACTTACCCACTGTATCGAGTGAGCAGGTCGCCACTCACCACACTTATATCCTTCCTTGTTCCCTATCCCAAAGACAGTGGACGCTCCTTGCGAGACTTCTCCTCCTTCCTTCGTCTCCCCGGCCTGGACCGGTGCGTTGCTAGCAAACCCATGTCGTCGACACGAGGCGTCTAATCAGGGACAACAACCAAGCACGCACGCACATACGAGAGCAAGTAAACAAGCAAGAATGTGGGCCTGGCAAAAACGGCGGCGTTGTCCGCGGGAAGCAGGCATGACCTCTGTGTCGGCATTGCAAGCTAGCGTCCTGCTCGTCACGGGGCTCCTAGCCTTTAGCGTCAACCAAGCCCACGCCCAATCACTGACCCCATACGCGGCCAAGATCACGGGCGCTAACAAGGTAGAAGACACGGCTCGCGCCCTCTCCGTGGACAATGCGGGGAACGTGCTGGTGGTGGGCAACTACCGTTCGGGTACTGTGACCGTCGCAGACAAGACCACCCTCACCAACACCGGCACCGCGGGCACCTCCGAAATTTTCCTAGCCCGCTTCCGCGCCAATGGAGCTCTGGACTGGGCGGCTAGCTGGGGGGGAGGGCAGGATGATACGGTGGTGGATGTGGTGGTGGAGCCTTCGGGCGGGTTTGCTTATGTGGTGGGCGTATTCAAATCGGCCCGGATGAGCTTTACCCCTGTGGGGTCCGAGATTAACAGCGACGTTATTGAGAATGTTATCTTTGACGCGCAGACCTTGCCATCGAATGCGTTTATTGTCAAGATCTCCTCGGCGGGGAAGGTGATCTGGACGACCCAGACGGGGGACAGGGACATTGCGAGTGTGAACTTGGACGTGGCCTTGCAGCGGATCTACATCACGGGCACCTTCCCCTCCTATCTCTTGACCAGCACCGACGACAAGAACTGGGAGAGCATGGATCAATGGCAGACCTCGGCGCCGCCTGATGCTGGTGACGACGATGGGGGGATGGCGCAGGCCACGTATATAGAAGGGACCGGAGCGGAGGAGAAGAAGGGTAGTGGGTTTTGGGATGAGGACCCGTTTGCGAAGAACGGGACGGAGGGGAGGGGGGAGGAAGGGGAGTCGACTGATATTTATGTCGATTATTATTCGACGGTGACGGGGGAGTTGGTGGATGGGACGGTGTTCAAAGGCGATTTGGATGAGAGCCCGACGGATTTGTTGTTGGAGGGAGGGGGGGAGGGAGGGGGGGGGTCGATGGCGGTGGTGGTTGCGGGGTTTACGGCGTCGGGTGATATGCGGATGGCGAAGAATTTGGATTTAAGGAATACGTTGGAGCCGAAGCAGGGAGATGTGTACGGGTTTGTGGGAAAGTTGGACCCGACAAACATGCTGGTGGTGTGGGGGAAGAGTTTGGGGTTGGTGGTGGGCTCGCGGCCTTTGAGGCTGGCGATGGACACGACGAGAAGGACGCTGGAAGGGAATGTGTTGTATATCACGGGTACCTTTGGCTCGCCGGAGATGATTGCGTTGATGAAGGCGACGGCGGGTGGGATTGGGAGTAGTACGCTGCCGACGTTGTTGAGGATGGATGCGGCGACGGGCAGGATTTTGTGGGTGAGAGGTTTGCCTCCTACGCAGCAAGTAGGGGTGGATCAGAATGGGGGAGTGTTGGTAGCGGGGACATTCATGGCGAGTGTGAGTTTTTCGTATGACATCCCGAATCTGATTTCGAGCAGCGCGAATGGTGATTTGTATTTGGCGCGGATCGATGCTGTGGCTAATGGAACGGTGGTCCAGGTGAATCGGTTTGGGGGGGGAAGTAGTGGGAGGTATGCAGTCAATGACATGCAGATGGATCAAGCCGGGAATGCTTATTGGGTCGGCAACTACTCAGGAGGGGCCTTGACCTTCGCCAACACCCAGCTCGCCACCCCTGGCTCGGGGAATAGCGATGCTTTTGCTGGACGAGTAGCCACGGCTATCAGGACAACCACACCCGCACCTACCGGCAGCCCTCCCCCTTCCGAGCGACCTACCCCGGGCCCCACCACTCTCTCCCCCACCCCTGCCCCCACCTCCGTCGCATGGGCAGCCGCACAAGCTCTCTTAACCAAGCGCCCCACCACCGCACCCACCCACGTGCCTTCCCAAGCCCCTAGCACACGCCGCCCTTCCTCCCCTCCCACCACTCGCCCCACCCGGGCACCCACCACCCGTCCCTCCATGCGTCCCACCCCCGATCCTTCCACCCAAGCACCCTCCCCCCGCGCCACCCCCGCGCCTGCCACTGCCGCTACCCTTCGCCCCACTATGCCTCGCAACACCCTCACACCTACTGCTGGTCGAGCGGGAGCAGCAGCAGGAACAGCAGGCGTGGCCTCCGCAGGAGCAGGAGCCGGAACACCGACGACGGGTACCAGCACTGGCAGCTTGCCTACGGCGGGAGTAGGGTTTGGAGGAGTGCCGACGGCATCAATGGTTGATACGAGCGGCACGGCGGGAATGGTGACGGGGACGAGCGTGGACATGGTGCTGACGTATGCGGGGCAGCAGTCGAGTATTTTGGAGTTTCAGCGGTCCTTGTATCAGTTGGTGCGGCCTTATGGTAAGAATTCCACGAATATTCTTATTTGACCCATTCACTCACCCACCCTTCCCTCTGTCTGTCCCTCCCTCCCTCCCTCCCTCCCTCCCTCCTACCACACAGCCACCTCCTACGCCACCTTCATCCCCAGCGGCGCGGCCGCCCGTCGGCTGCAAGAGGCCTCTGCTTCCTCCTCCTCCTCCTCCTCCTCCTCCTCCTCCTCGCGCTCCCTCTTCTTCACCGAACTCAAGCGCCAGCAGCCCTCCCACGAGCAGCAGCAGCAACAGCAGCAGGACCCCTTCAGTCGCTCCTTGACAGTGGACCGGTGCGGGGACAGCAAGGCAGCTAAATTTAGTCTTCCCTTTTTCATCGAGGCTAAGAACCGGGCGGCTACCACCAAGATTTTGGGCTTGCTCGAAGACCTGGTGAATGGCGTGCTGGCGTTGGATAATGGAATTCGGATTTTTGATAACGCCGTCTTGTGCAGTGTCAGCTATAGCGCCATGTCTGTTTCTCCCTTGGCAGAGAGTAAAGTCGCTGTGCCTCCCCCTCAAGTGATTCCTGCTGTGAACGCTGTCGATACGTTTGGGGTGGACGGAGCAACCGAGAAGGGCTGTAAGGGCGTGCAGGGCCTAGGGCTGGGGGTGGGGTTCGTGCTTGGCTTCTTCTTTCTCGTCCTCGCATTAGGCATTCTCTATGGCCTCCACAGAATGAAGCAACAGCGACAACAGCAGGAGGCGGCCTCGACCCGCAGCGCCGCAACTGAGGCAGGGAAGCAAGAGAAGTTTTTTACTGCATTAGATTTGTCCAGCTCGGGCACAGCGTCGACGCCTGTGTCAGGGGGAGGGTCTATGATCAGCTCACCTGAGATTGCGCGGGCCCTAGCCCAGGAGAAGAAGCAGTGGGAGGAGCGTCGCGCTGCCTCCCTTGCGGCTGAGCGGGCCAAGCTGGCAAAAGAACACGCAGCGGATTTGAATGCTGCGGTGGCTGCGGCGGTGGCGGAGGAGGGGAGTAGATTGAAGGAGGAGCACACGGCGACATTGGCGGCTGTGCGACGGAGTGCGGCGCAGGGCAAGGGAGGGGTGGTCTTGCCTGGGGAGAAGGAGAAATGGGAGGCGGAGCAAGAAGCGCTTATTAACGCGGTGGTGGCTAAGGAGAAGAAGAAGTGGCAGCAGCAGCAGCAGCAGCAGATGGGCTCGACAGGAGGAAGCGGGGGAGGAGAAAAGGAGGGAGGGAAGGGAGTGGCGGACGCTGTGACGGCGGAACGGAATCGCCTCACCCAGGAGCATATTACTCTCATGTCTGCAGCGGAATCCAAATGGCAACAAGCCCAGGCAGCAGCAGTGGCGGCTGCCTTGGCGGCTGAGAAGGAAAGGTGGGAGCAGGGGTACACGGAGGATGTGACGGCGACGCTGCAGGAGGAAAGGGCTAAGTGGGAGGCGGAGCAGGTCACTGTGTTAGCGACGCAGAAGCAAGCATTGAAGCTCCGGTATGCCGCGGCCTTGACGACGGAGATGGAGAAATGGGAGCACGAGAGAGCTTCCTTGCTTGCGTCTATGCGTGCGGCGGCCTCGGGGGATCATGCGGGTGCTACTACTGCTGCTCTGCTTGCCGAGCGGGAGAAGCTGACCCACGCGCACGACCTGGCCCTCAAGGCGGCTGTGGCTGCGGAGAAGGAACGCGAGCGGCAGGAGAGGGAGGCTGAGTTGTTTGCCCAGAAGAACATGTTGAAGCAACGGTATGGGCAGGCGATGATGCAAGAGAAAGAGAGGTGGCGCCAGGACGCTTTGGCGGCCATGGAGAAAGAGCGGGCTGCTTGGGAGGAGGAGCACGCGGACTCTCTGAGAGTGCAACGTGACATGCTCAACCCCTACCACCCCTCGGGGGTCGGGGCCGCGATTGCCGCCGAGCGGGAGAAGTGGATGCAGGAGCACGCGAGCAGCCTGGCCTCCGCCTTGGCGGTGGAGAGGGAACGATCGAAGCAGGAGCATGCCACCAGCTTGCAGGCCTCCCTAGCGGCGCAACGCAAGAAGCTCGCGGAAGACCATGCCAAGATTTTTGCTGCGGCCATGTCAGGGGCGATGAGCACGGAGCAAGGGCGAACGCTTGCCTTGACGGATGCCCGGGCGCAGTGGGAGGAGGAGATGGAGGCGGAGAAGGCACGTTGGCAGCAGGAGCACGAGGCAGCGATGCTGACCCAGAAGAACGAGCTCAAGTTGCGGTATGCCTCGGTCTTGGCCCAGGAGAAGGAGAAGTGGAAGAATGGAGGGCAGATGTTCACGACGGCCGCTTCGGTGGTGAGTGTCGGATCTGCTGCCTCGGCACCGGGCGCGCAGGCGCATAGCCCCCAGCCTCCTGCCGAGCCCCCCAAGCATTCTTTCATGAAGCGTGGGACTGGTGGAGGGGGAGGCGGAGGCGGCGGTGCGTCGCCACCCAAAAAGTAAATTAAGTGAGTGTGTGGATGGATAAAAGTGCATGCATCGATAAATCAGATGGACAGAGTGAGAGTGAGAGTGAAGGGAAGAAAGAGAGAGCGAGGAGAATGGTGGTGGGAGAAAGTGACCAAAGGGGAGAGGAGGGGAGGTGGAAGCGAGCAAATGTGGGTGAGTGTATTCGAAATAGCTCAAAAGAAATGGTTTCTCTTTTTCAATTTTATATTTGTATACCTAAGAGTGAGAGAGACATAAACCAAAGAAATAAGATGAGGACGTCGACAAAAAGGAAGAGGTCGAACGATTTGCATATATTTGTGTTTCTTTACTTCCTACCCACAAGGGAGGAGGGGAGGTTTTGCGGGTCGGATTGACCACTTGTCCTAGAGTTCTTTGCCTCCTGCTTGCTCGCCCTCGTAAACACAGCTTTCTAATGCTTGCTAAGGCTAGTTTAAGACGATAGGCATGTGCCGTACCTTTCTTTGCTCGTCACAAACAAATGTACGCACTCTGTCTTTTTTGTAGCGTCGCATGGGCCAGCCGTTAGAGTTCCGGCAGTTGGATTGCAAGCAAGACACGAGATCTCTGGCTGTACTCTCTTACACCTAAGCAAGGTGTCAAGCATAGCATGCCCGGCCTACACACACACTTAGCTATGTCTTGTGTCAATCAAAGCACGTAAGCGGCGGCTGCAAACCTGCGCTTGACTGGCCTATTTGTATGCTCGCTGTGCCTGTCCTCGCTCTCCTCTCCCCCTCACGGCAGCGAACCCTTCTTACTGTTATGGCAGCAAACGAACAGATGGCCCGATAGATCATCCCCTTTGGCTCCATAATAAGTCCATACGCATTATTACCGACTAGCATGGTTGTCCAGCACGTGCTTCGGTGATGGGCGCGAGTTTGTCTGCATGCATCCATTCAATCAAAGGCAGCGGCCCCAACGTAAACGTAGTTTACCTGTCCCGTCTTGTCTTGTCTTGTCTTGTTTCTTTAAGAATGCACCCTCTGTCGTCTCACCTCTCGCCAACTAACCTCATTCCTCTGCCGCCACACTCACCACTACCAATATACACAGCGAAGAGAAGCGTGCCAGCTTACTAGCAGAGCAGCCCTTGGGAGCCGCCGCAACCGCTCCTCCGCCCTTGGTCTTCCTTCTTCTTCGTCGTCCACGCGACGTCACGCTTCCCTCTCCCTTGATCAAGCCACCTGAAGCCAAGCATGTGGCCCAATGCCCAAATAAGACCATGCAGGTCCATTGCTGGCGTCCTGCTGCTGCTCCTCCTTTGCGTAGGGTCAGCGCACGCCCAGTCCCTGGCAACCTACGCCTCCCGCATCGCCGGCCTGAAGGGAGACGAGACGACGATCAAGGCCATGAAAGTGGACAAAGAAGGAAACGCCTACGTCGTGGGAGACTTTCGTTCTGCCTCCATCGCCATCGATAGCAGCACCTTGCGTAATTCTGGGCCTGCTTCCGCCTCGTTGACCGGCACGACCTCGGATTGTTTCGTGGCGAAATTTCGGCCGTCCGGGACGGTGGAGTGGGCTTTTGCCTTTGGTGGGGACAAGAACGAGCGCATGGTTGATATCGTCCTGGCCCCCAATGGGACCGGTATCTTTCTCGTCGGCAATTTTGAGTCGGAAGTGCTGGTGTTTAGCTCGGGGGCGGGGCCACCGGTGGAGAATGTGATTTATGGGGGGACGAGCCAGATTGAGTATTACACCTTTCTTATCCGCGTGAGTCCTTTGGGGAAAATCCAGTGGGTCTCTCAAACGGGAAATAGCGACGTGGCTAGCATGGTGGTGGATGCGGAGCACGATAAGATTTACCTGGTGGGGGGTTACCCGGGGGATCCTGTGTCGGTGGAACAGAATGGTGAGGTGCTGCCGAATTTTGGGTCGAAGTGGGCGGCGGGGTTGGAGGATGATGATACGGACGATGGGACGGGGAGTGGTGTATTGGTTGCTCGTGTTGCGGGTGGTGATAGTGCTGATGGTGAGGGGAAAGGGGGTGGGGGGTTGTTTGGGAGGGGTACGGCTGATATTTATGTGGATCATTATTCGATGAGGACGGGGGATTTTATTCAAGGTATTGTTTTTGAGGGGGACAAGAACGATTTTGCCACTGATATGACCCTCCTCCCCAGCGGTTCCGCCTTGTTTATCACCGGTTATTTCCAGTCGACGAAATTGACGCTTAGTCCTGTTTTGTCCTTGTCGAGTGAGAAGGAGGCGAGCACGGGAGGATTGCTGGTGGGAGGAGGGTTGGGGGGAGGGGGAGGGGGAAGGGGAGGGGAGGGGTTGCCTGCTGGATTTGTGGTGAGGATGGATAGTGATTTGGGGACGGTGTTGTGGGGGAAGAATTTTGGACCGGTGGAGGCGAGTCCTCCATTGCAGGTGGCGGTGGATGAGGGGAGTAAGAGTGTATTTGTGACGGGTTCGTTTTTGTCGGCGGGGGTGCTGGCGTTGAGTGATGGGAAGACGGCGGGTCTGTTGAGATTGAGTCAGAGCACGGGGGGGATTGTGTGGGCGAGGCCCTTGCCACGTGCGGCGGCTGTGGCGATGGATTTGCTGGGGTTTGTTTTTGTGGCGGGGACTTATAGTAGTCGTGTGACGTGGTCTTTTAATGTGGGTCTGCCGGTGGCGGGTTGTAGTAGTGGGGATGTGTACCTTGCTCGGGTGAAGGCGGAGGATGGACAGGTGGTGTTGACGAGGAATTTTAGAGGGGAGAGACAAGCAAAATATGGGGTGACGGCTATCGAGGTTGATGGAGGGGGGAATGTTTATTTGGGTGGGAATTACACGCAGGGGAGCTTGGGGGTGGGGGGGCAGGTGCTGGTGTCGCCTGGGACGAGTGTGGATGGGTTTGTGGGGAGGGTTTTGTTGCCGTCGGAGATGTCAGTGACGATGACCCCTGGATCGGAGCTTGCTCCGTTGTCGCTGCCCTCGTTTTCCTCTTCGACGACCACCTCGTCGTCGTCGTCATCGTCGTCGTCGTCAACCTCCTCCTCCTCCTCCTCCGGTGGCATCTTCGGCGATAGAAAGCATGACAAAGCCGCCGCCGCTGCTGCTGCTGCTGATGGTGATGAAGCCGAGGAAATCAAGATCACTTCCTTGATCGCCGGAGGCGCTACTCCCCCTGCTCCTACCACCACCAGCAGCAGCAGCAGCAGCAGCAGCAGCAGCAGCGCCAGCAGCAGCAGCACCACCACCACCAAGCGTGCCCCCACGCGTGCCCCTACGGTCTCCCCTCCTCCTGCTTCTGCTTCTTCTGAGTCTTCTTCTTCTCCTCCTCCTCCTAAGGCCGTCTCCACTCCTCGTCCTTCCACTGCTCCAGACAACAGACCTACAAAAGCACCCACCATGCGCCCAACGGCCCTCCCTTGCTTCCGTCTCACCTGGGCGCCCACCGCAGACCTTCCTGCCAAAGCCACCGTCACAACAGCAGGAGCAGCAACGCCCCCCGAGACCGCAAAAGCAGCAGCAGCCCCCGCCGCAACCGTGACCGCGATCGAGCAAAGCGCTACTACCAGCATTGCTGCCACCACACCCACCGCTCCTCGCGCCCCCTTTATCCCCACCAAAAATATGGATATTTCATTAGTCTACGCCGGGCCAGCCTCCGACATCACTTCCCTCCAAGTAGGCCTCTACCAGGTGTTAAAACCCCACATCTCCTCCTACCTTTCCCTCCCCGCCGTCAAGCTCGGCACGGGCCGTCGTCGTCGCATCCTCCACGGGCGTCAGCGCGCATCAGGGGAGGAATGTTCCGACCCTTCCTCCCCCAAGATCCTCCAACGTTTCGGAATTGAATGTGATACTGAGGCTGCGGCTGTCACGGTTGTCAGGCTCCTGGAAGATATTTTATCGGGCAAGATTGTGTTGAGAACGGGCGTGCGCACGATTGCGACTTCGCTTGTTTGTAGCCTTACTGCTACAGAGACTGTGATAGTGAAATCTGTCAAGGAGGCAGATGCCCCTCTTCCTCCATCTCCCGTCAGCATTACCTCGGACTCCTCCTCTGCCTCCCTTTCGGCTCTCGCGGAGGAGGAAGCAAAGGGAGGGAAGAAGAAAGTCACCGTGGGGGTGGGCTTTGCAATTGCCTTTTCTGTGCTAGCGGCGCTTGCGCTTCTGGCTGGCTTTGGTTACCGCAAGGCGAAAAAAGAGAGAGCAATCCGCGAGGCGGAGGAGATGAGGGACGCTGAGTGGCAGAGGAGGAGGG
>Ga0209390_10008442_pt1 | contig 12738 bp, 21 predicted proteins | sample BON01_FD_187212 | JGI IMG/M metagenome (GOLD analysis project Ga0209390, IMG submission 187212) | Freshwater microbial communities from Lake Bonney liftoff mats and glacier meltwater in Antarctica - BON-01 (SPAdes) (version 2) | ecosystem: Environmental > Aquatic > Freshwater > Ice > Glacier... | reverse complement strand
GTTCTTAGATATGTCCATCGGCAGAAAAGAATACCTCTCATGGTCGGATGCGATGCGTTGCACCGCGACGCGAATTGCAACTGCGATGAGCAGCGACCAACGGCGAATCGGGTTGTGACTGCTGGACATGGTCTGCCGTCCAAGGATCATTTGCACGTGCCGCTTCGCCACACAACCAGCAGATCGTCGCGGTGGCGCGCACTTCTGCTGCCAGTTTACGGTAGCCGCCTGCGTAGTGGGCGCGTCGTGCGTTGCGTACGCGGTTCTTGGTGCTGGTGCATGTCACACACCGTGTGATCTCTGTGGTCAGTCGGCGGCAGTCGACACACGGTCGCTGGATCGCGTTCATCACGCTGTTTTGCGTTTGTGCCAAAATGCCCGTTGGCGTGCTGCCATCGCTGCCTTACACGGGTCGCACGATGGTTCTTTTTTGCGTTGGTGACGGCGTGCGGCGGCGTAAGTTCCGCACGGTCTTAGGGTAGTAGTGTCTGCCATCCGCCTATCCTACCATATCCACACCGTTACGGTCTTGCCACATCCCAAGGCGACCAGCCTGCGACGTCGAACAGTAGACGACCTGCACGCAAATTGGTGAGTGCGTCGAGCAGCGGCTCTTGTGTGCAGATCTTCATCCGTTTGCAGACCAGCCCTGCGTATTGGGCGTGGTCTTTCTTCCAGTGGACACCGTTGATCTGTAACAGTCCGCTGTCGCTTGGGTGTGTCATCGTTGACATCTTGATGAAGTTGCAGTTTTTGTCGACGACCGAGCCGCCGATCCGACGTGGACAGCCGCCGCTCTCGCGTAGGATGATGTGTGCCAGTCGTGGGATTTGGTCGAGCATCCAGCCTGCTTCCAGTGCGAGCGGTTCGAGCCATGTGACGTCGCCGTGTCTGAACATGATCGGTGGCAGCGTGGTGGTGGTGGTCGTGGTTGGTGCTGCTGTCGTTGTGATCGGTCGGTGTTGGATCGGTGCGGCGACTGGTTGTGCTTTCACTTGTGCCACCAACACCAACACTGCTGTCAGGATCGCGGCTATAGCAATTTTTGCTGTTCTCATCGGGGTTTCCTTTTCGTTCGGCTGGGCAGTGCCTGCAGCGCGGTAGTCGGTTAAGGTGCGACCAGTCTAGCGTGTCAAGGTCACCAGTACACGCAACAGGTGCGCACTAGATAGGGTTGCCAGTGCGACGATGATCGGGTTGCCTAACGGGTTGCCGCCTGCGCCGACAACCCATGCCCACCACACACCACAACCTAGCCACACGATGGTGGCTAGGTTCAGTTGCGCTGCTGCCCAGCGTCGGCGGTCGACTACTCTCATTCGAACGTACCTTCACGTTCGGCGGTTTCATCTTCCCACACGCACCATGCACAGTCGGTGTGTCCAGTGTGTGAACCGTGACAGGTGCATCCGCGATTCGGGTTGGTTTCATGCTGTTCAGGTGTCGTGCCCTCGGCGTGTCTCATGCGGGTGTGTCTTCGCGGTCGATGATCGCCAGTTGTTCAAGTCGGATCTCCCGTGCGAACTGCGATTTGAAGTGGTAAGTCCGCAGTGCGAACTCCTGACTGACGGTGTGCGCTGCCCGTGCTGGTGCTGTCACTTCGTCGAAGATCGACCTCGCCAGTTTCTTCGCGGTGAAGTAGTCGGTTTTCGCTGTGGCTACCTCGTCGTCGTGCCGTTTGTTGATGATCGCTCGACGTCTGTCTCTGTCTTTGCCTGCTGGTGTGCTCATTTGCTGTCTCCTTGTTGTGGTGTGTTGATTAGTGTCATGACTGCCCAGCCCTTGATCCTGCTGATTCCCTCTTTCCTGCTCTCGACTTTGACTTTGATCGTGGTGATGTGAGTGCCATCGGCTTGTTTGACTAGGTCGTGCGCTGTCCATTGTGCGCCGCGCAGACCGCCAGTGAGTTTACCGACTAGGATCATGGTGTCGCCGTCGTAGATGTACACTTTGCTGCTTGTTGGTGTCTGCTGGCGCACGGTCATGTATGCACTCTTCAGTGCTTCCAGTCTTGCGGTGTCGATGGTCATCGTGTCACCTCAGCCAAGGCTTGATCGGCATCAAACCACATGCCATAGGCACGCTCATATCCTCGCGGGTTTGTTGTCGGGTCGATGGCATTCCACGCGTCGAGCGCGGCTTGCAATTCCCTTTTCAGTTGTGTCTTGTTCTTTGGCTTGGTCATGTCGTTGTGTCCTTTGCTCTTGGTTGTGGTTAGGCTAGGCGCTCGGTGAGCGCGGCGGCTGCTGCGGCTGACATGACCAACTTCATCGCACCAGTGAAGTAATCCACTGTCAGGCTGAAGCCATCGGCTGAGTTCGACGCGTGTGAACCGCCGAGCAACGCGTAGAGCGCGATGCGGGTCGCGTCGTTGGCTGTGATCTCGGCGGCGATCCGCACTTTCTTGGCTTCTGCTTGGATCGCTGCGTTGTAATTGCTGCGCTCGCGGCGTGCTGTCTGCTCGTCACGCCTCTCTTGTGCCTCGACCATTGTCGTTGTGTAGACTGTGGCGACTTGGTTGATCATTAGCCTGCCGATGCCATTGTTCTGGCTGTCTTTGGCTGGCACGAACAACTGCTTCTCGCTGTTGGTGTGAAGGTAGGTGATGTTGACTTGTGTCTGACCCTCACGGTTGCTGGTGATGCCGTTGATGACGAATAGCGTCTCCCAACTGTTGTAGCCGTGCTCTGTCTTGGCGAAGATCGTCTGTGGGTCTGTCTCTAGGATCTTTGCGATGTCTGCTTTTTTCATGTCCTGTCTCCTTGTTCTAGTGGTGGTGTCCTTGCTTGCCCTTTTATCTTACCACACCAGTGTATCATTTGTCAAGTATTCCCACAACCTGACCACAGAAGCCCGTACGGACGCGGTCTGACGGGGGTCGGGGGGTTTTGGCGGGGATCTCCCTGTTGCCCCGTCGGTGGATGCGTGTCGTCGGCGGGTAACTAGTTACCCGCGCCGAGCGGCACACTGGCATTGTGTCTGTCTGTGTTGTTTGTGCCGTTGTGCGTGCCGCCGCGCCGTGTCGCGGTTGTGCCGATTTTGTGCCGTCGTGCCGCGCAGCGTGCCGAGTTGTTAATGTGCTCGGCACACGGGTCTCCGACAGGATCGTGTGCCGACCTATATCGACACCGTGCCGATGTGCTTCGCCAGTGTGCCGTGTGCACCAGCCATCAAGGTGGTCTGTCCTGCCGTCGCAGCAACCGACGTCGACCATCTTGCGTGTAGAGACTATCGACGTCGCCAGTCGCGACCTAGAACAGGTCATCATTGTAGGGTAGCCGCTGTGGTAGTGTGCTGGTTTTTGTCGTGGTTGTTTTTTCGATCGTGTCGAGCCATGCTTCGACCGCGCCACCTGCGATCCGTGTTTTGCGTAGCCGTAGTGCCGAACGTAGGATGTCGCTGGCGGCTTTGATCCCGTTGTCTTTCAACAGTTGGCGTGCGACACGGTTGGCGATATCGGCTGGTGCGCCAAGTCGGTCGAGTTGTGCGGCGAGTTGGGTGGCGGCTTCGCTCACTTGGTCACCGCCGACGATCGTGTGCATGAGCACGCCGTCGTGTTCACGCAGTTCCAGTTCGATCTTGTCGGTTACCCAATTCATGCGTTTATGTGTGGCTTCGAGCAGGATCGATGTCGTGTTGCGTTTGGTGAACCGCCACACTAAATCGACGTCGTCGTTTTTGCTGCTGCTACCGCGTTGTCCACGTTCTTTGTCTTTCCCTGCATGGTCGAGCCTGATCCATGTGCAGCCGAGTGCTTTCAGGTTGACACCTGTCCAACGGTAGAAAGCGCGGTAGGTGTCGGCGGTGTTTTCTTCTCCTTCGACCGCCCTAGCGGTGGTGTCGATCACGACGAGTTGGATGTTTTTTTGTTTGACTGCTGCGATGACGGTTTTCGCACCTTCGGGTGTGTCCAGTCCTGCGATCGACGGCAGTAGCACATAGTGCAGGTTGGTCAGGTCGATGGTGCGGTCGTAGCCGAATGCTTCCAGTCGGTCGCGGATGTCGGCTGCTGTCATCTCGTAGTCGACATATAGCACGGGGATCGGGTCGCGTGCTGGTTGGTTGAGCACGGCACGTCCTGTCGCTAACGCTGCAGCCAGTTCAAGCAGCAGCAGGCTTTTACCGCTTTTGGCGCTGGCGTATAGTGCGTGGGCGCGACCGCGTGCCAGTATTGGTTCGAGTAGCCATTCACCTTGTGGTGTGTCGTCATCCCACAGCGATGTCCAGTCGACGTACCACGTGCCAAGTGGGTCGGTGTCGGTTTGTTCTGTCGGTGTGGCGATCAGTGGTGGCGCGTCGTTTTGGATCGATCGTACCCAACTGTCGATCTGTTGGTCGCTGTGTGCGTTCAACTGTCGTGCGGCGTCGCTGAAGTCTCCGCTGTGGCGTGTCTGTGTCCAATATCCGAATCGGTCGTATGTACCTGCTGGCAGGTTGGTGATGCTGGTGGTGAACACGGTCAGTCGATCGTTATCGTTGTAGTTGACGGTGGCGCTCGCGCCGTCACGTGGGTTTTTGTTCGGTCTAGTCCATGTGTGTCCTGCGCCTGTCGCACCGTGTGGTGTCCAGCCGTCGGCGGCGAGCAGGTCATCCCATGTTGTCTCTCGGTTGAACCGTGTGCCCGCACGGGTGTCGGTGGTGGTGTCCGACGGTATCTCCTTGGTGTCTCCGAGCCTTTCCTTTGCGCTAGAGATCTCCCGTGGCACATCGACGGGGGTCAGCAAAGAAACGAGCCAGTCGGGTGCTGTCGCCATGTCGATCTCCCCGATGGCGTGATCGGTTACCCACTCGTAGAGCCTGCCGTTCGGGTGGGTCGTCGGTGCGACCACGATCTGCGCGTTGATGGCACGCACGTCGATACCCGCACCTAGTAGCCTGCCTGCGCCGTTGCCGATGTCGCGGTGGTGGTCGGCTAGTTGGTACAGTCGGTGGATGCCGCCGCTACCTGTCCGTGCGGTGATGGTGTCGGGCAGTGTGCCATGTTCCTGTTCCAGTCGGTCGATGGTGGCTTTGCCGCTGGCTGCGGGGTCGTGTTCGTCGATGTCCAGTACGAAGTAGCGTGTGCCGTCGTCGAGTGTACCTGTGACGATCCCGATCCCGTGATCGGTGTAGTTGCCTCTCCACCATGCGGTGATCGTGCCTGTTTCGGTGGTGGCGACGTCTTGCCACGACGCCATCGGTGGTCGTTTCTCTCGCGGTTTGATCGGGATGACTCGGTAGCCGTGTGCGGCGTAGTGTAGCGCCCAGTCGAGCGTCAGGTTCTCGTTTTGTGCCGTCAGGTTGTCCATGTGGTGTCCTTATTGTTGTTGTGTTTTAGTCCATTGTTCTAGCGTTGTCACCGCTAGCCATCCGTGTTTGGCGTGTTTGATCATGAGCACGCCGTTCGGTTTGTTCGCGTTTCTCTGTTGCTGCGCCAGTTGGGTGATTCCAGTGGTGATCGCAGCGGTGATGTCGCGCCAGTGTTTGACTTGGATGGCGCAGTTGGGCATCCCGTCTAGGTCGCCGATGTCGTCGATCCTGCCCGCACCAAGGTAACGCCTGATCGGTGTGCGCAGCAGGTCGGTGAGCAGTGTGGCGAGTTCCCGTTCGGCGCGGTCGCCTTTCGCTTTGTTGCGGTTCGCCATACGGCAGTCTACCACGCACGGCGATCCCTTTGTGTGTAGAGCCAGCCGAGCACAACGATAGCCGCCAGCAGTGGGCTGATCTCCCATAGTGATGCGCCGATGATGAACGCCAGCAGCAGTGTCGCAACGTCGGTCATCGCTTGACCCATTCCGACTGTTTCGATTCCACGCCAGCGGTCAGGCTAAGGGTGTCAAAGAACTTGTCCGACTTCGCCATAAACGCATCGTAGAAGCACAGCATGCAAACCGCGCCCATGTTTGTCTCGAACCATGCGGTCATTGTTTCGTTGTTGCCAGCGTGGCACATTGTCATGCACACTTGGCAGTATTGAGATTTCCATGCGAGCGGATGATCGTCGTTAATAAAACAGTCGTCAAAGCAATGGAACTTTGGTTCACACGATTCATCGGCGGCGACCAACCGCAGCCGTTCCACTTCGTCGGCAAGAATGTTGGCATCACCGCTATAGCCACCCGACAGCCATTCCCGTGAACGGACACGGGAAATCGCATTGGCGATAGTGTCCACTGGTTCGGGCAATCTGCAGCCTCTCATGCTTTGCGAACCTTGACGGTCACGAAACTTTTCAGTCATTGCTGTCTCCTGTTTGAAGTGTTGTTAAAAGTGCAACAGTTGCGCATATCGGAATGTCTTTGCCGTGGTCATGTCCGCCAGCGCAATCTTCATGCTGATAATCGTTGACAACACAGCACTCAAAGCAAACGAAGTACATGAAGCCTTCCTCGCAAGTGAAGAACTCGCCGTCAATCTCAATGGGTTCGGTCGGGCAATCGCCATCATGACCGCATTCTTCGTATATCGGAAACGGTGTGTGGAGTTTGAGAATCTTCGCCTCACGCGCCTGTAGCCGTTCCACTTTGTCGCACAACTCGCTCACGATGTCAGAATCGCGGCGACCGTTAATGTCCATTGAGAGAGCGTCGTAACAGACGATGCGCTCTACGGCTTCGCGCCCAGCCGCAACAATATCTACTGGTTCGCTCATGCCGTTCTCTTTTCTCTTGTTTTGATTTCTGTTTCGATTTTGGTGAGCAGTGTGGTGATCGCGTCTTCGTGTGCTTTCGAGTAGACACGTCGCAGCATCTCGCTCAGTAGCCGCAGGTCGTGGATGGTCAGTGTCATCGTCGGTTCTCCAGTTCGAGTATCCGTGCACCGATGTCGTAGAACAACGCGAATGACAGCACTGGGTGGTCGAACTCGTCTATCGGCTGTCCGTGTTCTGTCTCCCAGCGGTGGATTTTTTGGATGGCGTCGAGCATCTCTTCGACGGTGGTCGGTCGTGCTGTCCAGTCACGTTTTCTTTTGTTCATTTCTGTCTCTTTTGCAGTAGTGTGGCGAATTTGATGATGCGCACGTGGTGGTAGACGGTCGCAGTTGAGATCCCCAGTTGTTTCGATGTCGCTTGCACTGGGTCTGTCCTCCCTGCGTTCTTGTAGTGCGTGTACCAGTTGTATGTTTCCGTTTCGTGTGTCCTGTCACGGTCGGTTGTCGATGATGCGATCTCACGTCGTGCACGTGGCGACAGACCGCCGTAGATACCGTATTCGATGCTATTGATGATCGCATATTGCGCACATTCGGTTTGTACTGGACAGCGGTTGCACATGGCGACCGCACGCGCGGCACTGGCTTGACTCATCGTGTCAGGGAAAAAGTCAAGGAATCCAGTGCCGCGACATTCGGCATCGTACATCCAACCATCGGTCGAATCGACCAGTGATGGGAAATCGGACATCGGTTAAAAGATGTCTGATTCGGCTAGCGGTGCGCCTCGTGTGACCACCACTTCAAAATGCTTCAGCGTTTTGTTGCCTGCGAGTTTCTCCACTTTCGTGTGTGTGATCTCGATGGTGTCGCCGACGTTCGGCTTCTTCTCTGCCATTAAACGCAACAGGATCGACTGCGAAACCAAAACCTCGACTGGCTCGCCGTTCCTGTCCACCGTGAGCGATGGGTATTTGTTGCCGTCGGGCATTGTCGCCACACGGACACTGGTGATCACACCTTTGATGGTGTCACCTTCGTTTTCAGGCTTCCATCTTACGTAGTCGCCTGCTGGTTTCGCGTATTCTTCCCAGTTGATGCTCATGTTGTTGCTTCTTTCGTGTTGTAGGTGTATGTGTTTGTGTTGCTGTTGTATGTAACTGCCGCAGCGCCTTCACGGATTTGTGTTAACGCTGTGGACATCTTGGTGATCTGATCGAGATCTAAATTGCCTAGGATCGCGCCGATGGTGGTGTTCGGTTGGTCGAGCCTGCAGTGTTGGATGATGACGTCGATCAGTTGGTCTGTGCCTTCTGATTCTTCTATCGCTTCGATCATGAACTCGATCAACAGCAGACGGCGCAGTGATGGTTTGCCGCTGAGTGAGATCGAACGTTGCACTGCCGCCGCTTGTCTCGCGATAGCGCGTGCTGTTTCTTGTGTCTTCACGTCGGTGTTTTTGAGCCGTTCGCGTAGCGCGTCTACGGTGACCGCATCGACCAGCAGCGTCTCGGATGGCAGTTTCGCCACTTCGACGGGTGTTTTGGTTTTGCGTGCTGGTGGTCGTTTCACTGTCAGTTGTGGGAACGACACGCTGTGGTCGCCCTCGATCCTGTTCAGTAGTTTCTCGATTTCTGCCAGTTGATGTGTGGTGTGTTGGTGGTCGGATTTCAACGTCGGCATCGCTGGTGACCACGCTGCCAGCAGTGCGGTCACTGCGGCTGGTGATGTCGTTTTGATGTGTGCGAGCCGTTCACGTAGTGCGGTTTTTTTTGTCGCCGATTCGGTCGGGTCGATTTGCGGTGTCAGCACTTTGCCGATGATCAGTTCTTTTGCGACCAGTCGGTGCAGACCGCGCACCTGTTTAAAATACTCCCAGCCTTTGACGATGTCACACTCGATCACTTCATAGATGCCGTCGGCTGCGAACCTGACGGCGACACCGCGATCGATCTTGGGCATCGGTGTGTCTCTCCCTGTGTCATCAATGCATTCGGTCGCGTGTGCGTATGCAGCGAGTTGCGCACCTACTTCAGGGTAGATCGCTTTGCTGGTTTTGTAGTCTAGGATCACCAACGCGTCACCGAATGCGGGCAGTCGGCACACCATGTCGAATGAACCTGCATAACCGATCTCGTCGTTGAACACCGTCTGTTCGATCATCACTGGTTGCGGCTGGTGTTCTGTGAAGAACGACTGTAACGCTTCGATGTAGCCGCCGAGTGCGTCAGCCCACACTGGTAGTGTGCCTGTGCGTGAGTAACTTTCGGCGATGGCGTGCACGTCTGTACCTCGGTTCGATGCACGGTCGAGTGACCGCATCGGTTCACGTTTAAGCAGGTCGATCGCTGCTTCATTGTCGAGTTGTAGCCATGTGTCTTTTTGTTCGACTGCGTAGGTGGCGACGATTTTCGCTGCCCAGTGTTTGAGTGCGTCGCCTTTGCCGACGACGTTCAGCACGGTGGTGACCGACGGGTATTGTTTGCCTGTGGTCGGGTGTGTGTACATTCTGCCGTTGTTGGTGGTTGTTGCCAGTTTTGGTGATGTCATGTTGTTACCTTATCAGTTAGGTGTAACGGGGTTGTGGAAATCGAACGGGCGCGGCAACTAGGGGATAGCACCGCGCCCGTCGTACCGCGCTCGATCAGCGGACACTGCCGAGAGCGCGACATCTTAGCGACCGCTCGATCCGAATCCGTCAGTGCCACGTGCGCTGTCGGTCAGTGGTGCGTTGATCCAACGGATGTTGGCTGCTTCCAGTCGCATCGGTAGCACTTGTGCGATCCGTTCACGTGGTTGGATTTCTTGTGTCTGTGTGCCGTAGTTCCAGCACACTGCGAACAGTTCACCTCGGAAACCTGCGTCGATCACCGACAGCGGCACTAGCAGGTCGCGTCTGCTGAATGACGATGATCTGCCAACGATCAGCGAGAAATAACCTGCGGGCATCTCGACGCTGACACCTGTCGGTATCGCGACCCGTGCACCTGCTGCGATCTGCATCGGCTCTGTACCGTTGTAGGCTAGGTCATAACCTGCGTCGCCGTCGTGTGCTTGTTGCAGTTGGTTAGTGTCGCCTGTGTATTTAGCCACTGCACGTTGGTCTGTGTCTTGCAGCCGTGCCAGCGAAGCGGCACGCCACGCCGCCACTTTGCAGAAGTCGACACTGAACGCATCGACGTCAGTGCGATCCATCAGGTTCGCTTCGACCGCTGAGTGTTTGCCAAATTCGTGATCTACGATCAGCACGATCGGGATACCGCGCCCTAGTGCGATCCCGATTTCCAGTGGCACACCGCGTGTGTGCACATCGCTGGGCATGTAGGCGATGACGGTGTCGGCTGCGTGCAGCGCTTGTTCATTGACTGCTTGAATCGCAGGACTATACGGTTTCGTGACGATCCACGCACGTGACGGTTCGAAGATCGCGACGTCGGTCTGCTCGGTGAGCGCGTGCCTGATCCTGTCGGCGACCGCGTTGTGCACGCTGTTGCTGTGGTCGATCGGGTGTGCAAAATATATCATCGCCATGTCGTGTTCCTCGGTAGTGTGCTGTCAGTGTCGGGTGTCAGTGTTGTCTCTTCGATGATCCTGCCATTCGGTTTGTCCATCCACAGCACCAGTTCTGTTGTGCCGTTCAGGTTTGCACGTCGTTGGCACAACACCAGTTGGTTGATGTATAGTGTCTTGCCGTAGCAGTAGTTCACTGCGTCGATGCCGTTGTTCATTTTGGCATCACTTCTGCACGACCTGCGAGCACCATCTTGGCGTAGATCGCGAGATCATGCCATGTGTCGGTCGATGCGAGTTTGTCTTGTTCTGCGGCTGTGATGATCCGCTGGATTTTGCCCAGTGCGTAGAACGTGATACCGATCTCGTAACACTGCTGGTCGGTTGTCTCACTGTCATACGCGCCTTTTATCTTCAACATCTGCCTGCCGATTTCGTGCAGGTCACCTGTGCCGTACTCGGCGAGTTTGTCCATCATCCCGTCGATCTCGTTGGTGGCGCTGTCGAGCCACCAACCGCGCAGTTTGTTTTTTGCCCTTGTACCTATCATGGTGTTTCTCCTTTACCAGTTGCTTATTGTCGATGTGAGTGCGGCGTGGTCGAACATCGCTGTCGATGGTGACGTGCCGAACAGGTCGAATGGCTGACCTATGTCGGCGGTCATCTCGGCGATGCGGATCGCTGCATCTGTCGTTTTCCGTGCGTGCAGTGTCTCGATGTATCGTGCACCAGCAAGGATCGGATCGAGATAGTCGATGAACATGAGACACGGGTGCAGGTGTCTGCCTGTGCCGCCGTTGGCTTCGATCGCGGCACGCACCAGCCGTGCATCCCAGCCGCCGATCCTGCGTGTTTTGCGTGTCACTGTTGTCAGTTCAGGTTGGATGTAGCCGCCGCTCTGTTCGGTGAGTTGCGACCATTCCAGTTCATCGAGCAGTGCACCGCTGTTGCCAGCAACACGGATCGGGTAGGTACGACACACCAGCCACGTGTGCACCTCGCGGTTGGCGTCAGGGTTCAACGGTGCGTAGCCGATCTGTGCGAGCAGATCGACGGTGCGGCAGTCGCCGCTGGTGGTTTGCGGGTAGTTGTCTGTGTGCAACCCCAGTCCGTAGCCCTGTGTGCCTTCGATGATCACGTTCACGTCGTTCTCGGTGTGTTCACGTTTGATCATCTTGGCGGTGTTGGTGAGCCAGCGCTCTAGCGGCTGGCAGTCGCGTGCTGTCATCGCTTTGCGCATCAGCCTGTCGGCACGCGCCGCGCCGATCCCTTTGTTGGTTGATCCTGTTCTTTTGCTCAGGTCGCTACCTGCTTCAAGGTCGTGGTGTCGTTGTTCGACGATGGTGGCTGACGGGTCGATGTAGAGCCGTGCGCTGGCGTTGTAATTGGCTGCGTCGAGTGCGTCAAGTTCTGCCATCACCACATCCACGTCGATCTCACTGCCTTGCGCTAGGATGAGCGGCGCGTTGCGGTCGATGACGGCTGCTGCTGGGATCTGCCTCAGCGCCCATGTGCGCCCGTCGGCGTCTACCGCTGAGTGTCCTGCGTTGCTGCCGCCGATCCGCACCAGCAGGTTGCTGATTCCTTTGTCGACGTAGTGTTGGGTGATCTCGGCGGCGACGTGTCCTTTGGCTTCGCTACCGAATTGCCCGCCGACTATCGCGTGGATGGTCATTTGTTGTCTCCTTGGTTGTTTGTTGTTGGGAATCCTGCTGCTACCATCAGGTCGTGCACCCTGACTCCGATCGCTTCGTGGATGGATTGCCCATCCATGTCGGCGACCAGTTCTAGGTCGAGTCCGACCAACACTGCTAGCGCAGCGTAGTCGGGGTCGCCTTCCATAATCTTCTGCAGTTTAACTAGCCGTGTCATCGCGTCTAGTTTCTTGAGCGCCGCTATCGCCGCTTCGCGCCCTGCCGCAACAACATCCACTGGTTCGCTCATGGCGTGAACCCCATTTCGATGATCGCAAGTTCAATCAATTTCGCATAGTACGGCATCCCAGACAATTCCAAATCGAAACGCATGTTGCGCAACTCTTGCAACAATTGAAAGTCGCCTTCGACTGGCGGTTTCGGTTTCGGAATCGACTTCTCAAACAGTGCAAGCACTTTGGCGTTGTAGTCCGCCAAATATTGTCGGGTCTCTTCAGAGATTGCTTCGTTGTATGGTGTCGGGTTTTCGCTCATCAGTGTGATGTTGCCTTCCAGGGTGTCCAGTTTTGGTTCGCCCCGTAGATTAGTAGTGCTGATCGCAAGTTAGCAGATGGGTCTAGCAAGTCAAGGCATTCGATGATTGTGCCTTTGGTTTGCAGGTAGCCGCGCGGCCAATACTTTGATGGTTGACACCAGAATCCGTTGATTTGCATGAGGCCGTATGAGCCGCCTGGGTCGAAAGGGTTCACTGAGGTGGGGATGCACCTAGATTCGCGGTACATGATTTTCAGTGCCATGTCACGCTGATCGGCTGGTAGGCCGAAACCGATGAACTGGTCAACATACATTTCACACGGATCCACTGGCAGCGTCGTAGTCGTTGAGGTCGTTGCGACCGCCATTGACTCAATTGGCTGCTCATAAGGCAAATAGGTCTGAAAGA
>Ga0209390_10008438_pt1 | contig 12742 bp, 8 predicted proteins | sample BON01_FD_187212 | JGI IMG/M metagenome (GOLD analysis project Ga0209390, IMG submission 187212) | Freshwater microbial communities from Lake Bonney liftoff mats and glacier meltwater in Antarctica - BON-01 (SPAdes) (version 2) | ecosystem: Environmental > Aquatic > Freshwater > Ice > Glacier... | reverse complement strand
GACCTGCTTGAAGCCTCCAATCATGCCCTTGTTGTACACGTCAGGCTGCAGCTGGATGCGCGTCTTGACAACGTCGATGGGGCACACGGCACCGTGCGTAATACCACAGCAGATTCCACCAGCAAGAGCACCCTTGACTGCGCATGTCGAGACTCAACAAGTTACCAAAGTGTTTCCCGCAAAAAACCGCCGTGCACAATGTTGCATCACATTCCACAATTTCTGCAACTTGTGGCATTCAAGAGCAATAAGCACCGCAAGACAGACCGTCAGCATGCCTTGCCAAGGCATGTCATGTCCTATTGCATGCCTAAATAAAGACCAAGGCGCAACAAAAGTCCAGCAAGAATTGGGGCGCAAAATCCATCAGATTGTTTTCACTGAAATCACCAGATTCACCAGGACAGAAAAATCCTTGGAACCAAGCCGGTCAGGTGAATGTATAGACATATCAAACACCTCCATATAACCTGCGCCTTGATATTAAACTAGCCGCAGCAGGCAGTTTACTGTGCCCTCCTGATATCTCCCACCATCACCTCTCCTCGCCCAAATAATGCCCCTCATACGGTCAAATTTAGCTTTGAGTGGCAGAATGCCCATCTTTCACAGCCGTTGTCCTTGCGTATGTCATCTCTTATGACTGTTGCTCAGTTCACATGCTCATGGCACTGCTTTCGCATGCGCCATGGACGCGCGGCGCCGGAGGTGCTTAGCCCCGCAGCTGCCGCACGCCATCAGGGCAGGTCCCAACAAGGGGAGATTAAAATTTAGAGTGTTTTTTTCCGCTTAATTTCGAAATTTTAGGTGTCATCTTGTGCAATTTTATGTGTTTATCTAGTGTCAAATTTAGGGGTTCATCTACCCTAAAATTCAGAGGTTTATCTACTCTACAATTTACGGGTGCACATACACAAAAATTTGGGTGTTTATCTAAACTCAAATTTATATACCCCCAAATTTTATTTATGTATTTTCCATTTAGAGGTTTATGTACACTCAAATGTAAGATTTGAACCCCTAAATTTGAGTGGAGATAAACATTCTAAATTTGGGTGTAGATAAACCCATAAATTTTAGGGTACATCAACCCCTAAATTTTAGTGTAGATGAACCCCTAAAAATTGGAGTAGATCAACACCTAAAAAGGTAGATAAAGACATAAAATGCACCCCAAAAAACTTCCCTGCCTGATTGGAACCTACCCTGATGGCGCGCGGCAGCTGCGGGGCTAAAGCCCCTCTGCCGCCGCGCACCCAATCCGCAGGCCAGCTCCATTGCTTAACCAATTCATGTGTTTGTTGCCGTCGTATCTCTGCTGTTGACGCCCATCACGCAGGCCCACAGAATTTGTGAAGATGGCAAATGCGGTGTACAGCGGGGGGGCAAACAGCACGGGGTCAAACAGCAGGCACGAAGCAAAAAGAAAGCAACTCACGGTAGTAGTCCACGCCATAGTCGAGATTTTGCGGGGCGGCAGCCTTGACCTTCTGCACGTGCTCAACAACAGAGGGAATGTTGAGGCCCTTGCGCTCGGTCTGCTCAGGGCTAGCCTGCAAACCATCAACAAAACGTGGGAACGAAAAGGGGAGAACCCAGACACAGATCACAAGGAAGTCAGAACGACTGCGAGAGGGCTCAGGCAGAAAGAAGGCGTAGGAAAGGCGTAGACAAAAGGCACGGAGCAAAAAAAGGCTGATCTTTTGATGCGTCTCAATCGTACATGCACACAAAGGCTGGCGCGCCGCAAGCCCAGGAATTCCTCGCCATCAAGATTGTCCGTTAACACGTGCACGTCCTCCGCAAGAACCAATAGACACGCCTCTCAAAGGGCCTATGTATAGCCAAGAGCAGTACAGCATGTGGGCTGAAAGAGAGCGCAGTGGACGACTAGGGGAGTGCTGGCACTTGCTACGGCGCCAAACCCCCAACTGCGAGACCACGACCACGACACGACATTACGAAAGAAAAGCATGCTGCGGGCCGAGTTGGCAACGGAGCGCGCCGCACACGCCGGACGGCTGAGTCCGACGCCCGCAATCAGCATACAACCACAGGGAGCAGCCAGGCACCTACCAGCTGTGCGCGCGCCGCAGCGAACACCGGGTTGGCGAAGATCATTGCAAGAGAATGAGGGCTGGTGGCGTCCTCTGCACGATGTGGGGCCCTGTGTCTAAACCTGCATATCCAATCCATCAAAGTTCCTTTCCTGGTAAAAAATTTCCCAAATATATTTCGTCACTTTATAGTACAAATATATATCAATCATTCAATACAGAAGTGCTCAATATTTTATCTGTACGCATCGGAGACATGGCCCTTAAAACATTTTTGCACAATGTGCACATCATGCCAAAATATTTTTAAGGGCCGAGGGGTCACTGAACTAATCTACAGTAAAATTGGAATGCTGGCAGCGCTGCAGTCGCTGAAAGGCGCAAGATGCAACATGGAAACAAAAAATTGGGCGGATTCTCCATCCAATTCGCCGTTGCTGTTGTTTTGTGTGTGCATTGTGCCGTGTCCAGGATGGGCTTTTTGCAGGCGGTTCCGAGGTGCTACCGTTATTACACTGGGCGAACCGGTGCTCGACCCGCGAGCGAGGTGCTTGGAAGTCGAGGAAGCGAGGTGCTCGGAAGTCGAGGCAGGAAGTCGAGGCAGCTGCCTCGGAGCCTTGGTTCAGGCTGGCTCAAACATAAAATGCTCGCACAAAATATCAGCACCCCTCAAAAGGTTTAAAAGTCCTCTCCCTGCTTTTCTTCAGTGCCTGCCTCTCCTTTCCGCGCCGTATAAACTCATGATGCGTATACCTCGCCCTTCCTCGCCCCAAATCAATCTATGATTATCTATCCGATGTCGAACATCAACGCTCAAGTTCAAGGCGGAGTACCCGAAAAGGAAACGCATGTTTATCAAAGGCTACTTTTTTTTCCGATGTTGTGTTTGCAACCTCCAACCTCTGGCCTACCTGCAGCTGTGGCCTACCTGGATCAATGGATCCGAATCTTTTGAACCGTTTGCCTCCCATTGCACCTATGTCCTCTATATTGCACCACAACTTCTCCACAAAACCTTCGAACTATCACCAAGTACACCCCCGCCAAATATTATCCCGCCCGTTGGGAGCAATCGGATTGAAGGGATGAATTTTGTGGCAAGCTTGAGGTCAGTGCACACAATTTTCCTCGCTCAATCGCGCACACTTTCACCATCTCACTCACACTCTCTCGCGTTCGAGCATTCAACCCACCCACCCATACACTCACTCACTCATGCATTCACTATCTCTCTCCTACACACACTCTCTCTCTTTCGCTGTGCTCTTTTCTGTCTTTCGATTGTTCGTTCCCACGCACTATCTCTAACTCTCTCCCACCTACTCGCCCACGCACGCACTCTCTCTCTCGCGCACTCGCTTGCGCGCCCACTCTCAATATCAGATATTTTCTCCCTCGAACACTCAGACACACACTCAACCTCCCCCTCCCCCTCTCTTTCTATCTTCTTCTCTGTCTCTTTCTCGTGTTCCTCTCTTTCTGTCTCTTACTCAAAATCTCGTACAGACTGCAATAGTCCGTTCTCATCTACCCACTTGACACATTTTCCCAATCGCACAAACACTGACAACATTCTCACACTCACTCACTCACTCACTCACTCACTCACTCACTCACTCACTCACCCACGCACTCTCTCTCCTATGTACTCTCTCACTCACTATCTCACTCACGCATTCATTCGCTCGCTCGCTCTCGACGCGCGAACACTCTCTCCGAGCGCTTTCTCGCGCGCGCTCTCTCTTCTTTCTCACGTGGGCGCGCCCTCTCCATTTTCTCTCTTCTCTCTTTCTCTCTCCCTGTTCTCCCCTTTCTCTGTCTTCTGATTCTTTCCCACACTCTCTCTCTCTCTTGATCGCTCCCTCCTCTATTACTCGCGTGATGACGTGTATATACCGTGTCGCCCTCTCTGTCTCCCACAAAAGCAAACACCTCTCTCTCTCCCTTTTCTCTGTTTTTCTATTCTTTCCCTTTCTTTCTTTCTCTTGATCATCCCCGCCTCCATCGCTCGCGTCCTTACATCCATGTTACATGTCGCACTCTCCTTGTTCCGCACTGTCAAACGTCCCACACGCACCAACTCCTGGTAGTAACGAACCGCTTTGTCGAACTTGTTTTTGTATGCACGAATGATTTCTACAGATTGTTAGGGTGTAACTATGGAGGCGGAGGCGGAAACTTTTCAAATGTCAAGCGGTTAGTTGCAAAGAGGATAGGAACACGGCAATGATTCTTCTCAGGTTTTTTTCCTACCCGGTTGCGATTTTAGAAAAGTAGGAACTTTTTCCGAAGACATATTTTACTCATAAACCCGTGTCTTCATATATGCCCCTGTTCATGGTCTCTTGGAATATGCGGTGACGACCGAATCTGTGTACTTTTTTCACCACTTTGCGTTTGGTATGAAAGTATCCAGACTTGCCACTTTTTTTATTGTACCTATGAACTGTATTTTTTGAGGTGTATCTTTTGAACCCATAACAAATCTGACAACTTTGGGTAGGAAGGAGGACATCTAATTGAGTCATGTCTTATATATTGACCACTTCCTTACTACACGTTTTGTACTAAGATTAATTCACTTTTGAAAAATATTTCCGACAAGTTGGGGAAGTTCGAATGGACAAACGCAATTCTAGTGGAATACCTCAAAAGTGAACAGTATTTGAGCACTTCCCAAGAAAAACACCAGGATCAAGGGTACTGTTTGATTCTCAACATGTGTGGTAAAAAAGTGTCCATTTTTCAGAGGATGTGAACAAAATCGACACTTTGGATGATACCTATTGTGGTATGGTACAGTAAACTCATACAAAACGTACTTGGGGGACGTTACCCTGATTTTGGTCTATCTCCTAAAAAAAATTCCCATACCTGTGCGCAAAATGTCAGTGTGTCAATTAATGTGGTGCGTTGAGTGTTCAAAAGTGGTCATTATTCATGTCCCCCTCCCTACCCAAAAGTTACAAGGGTTTCATGGAACCCCCCTATACCATTGTTACACCCCACTCATTGTATCTCGTCCCGCTCCATATTTTTGTTTGTTCCTATATAAGTCTCAGTCTCAATGAAGTATATCATGTCTGTCTTTCAAGTTGACACGCTCTCATATAATAGTAATACAAATCAAAGGAAAGATCATCCATGACCTAGGTCCTATCGTGACTTGGAGGGTAGGCGTGTTTCTAATCAAATTTCACACCCGTTTTTCAAGTTTCTCCGAGATTAGTATTTTCATGTAACCAGAGTCGGCCCGGGCGAGTCCGCGAAAATGTGACTTATTTTGAAAGAAATGTGAGTACGGTACAGAGGGAACACGAGACCCGGACCGTGACCGAAGACCTGACGACTCGACCTGTTTTTGGTTTTGGTTTTGGTTTTTGGTTTCGGTTTGTTGAACTGACACACCAGAATGTCCCAGGTCTGAGGATTTTGCCGAGTCGCGCCAACACAGATTTGGAGACAACCAGGATTGTAGGGGGTCGAGTATTTGGACTGGTTGAGGATGTGGTTCGCGCGACGACGGTTCCCTAACCGTCGTCGCGCCGCAGCGCCCCACATCCTCGCGGTCAGTTAGATGCGTCAGACGAGACAAATACAGATCAATCATGATGAAAATGAGTATATTAGAAGCTGAACTGTCGAGTCCACCTCATGTGAATATCACAGTTTGTATACAACCACGAGGTACTTCGAGATCAAACGACACTTTCTTAAAACTTTGTGGTCTAGACCTATCATGAAGAAATAGGGAAATGATGGACCCAATTCTTCTTGTTCAGATTTTATTAGACCAAAGTTAATTTAAAGAGTCTACCGTGACAACTGACTTGGGTCTCAAGTGCCTATACACCAGTTTCCGAGCAACTCCCAGGCAAGGCACACTGGCTTTTATTTAAAGTGACCATTCACAACCCGATTCCGACTTGGTTTCCACATGAACGTCGCAAGACAGTGCTGGCGTTCCTACTGACATCTGGTTTCGAGTCTCAAGAATACCCAGTACCCCACCAAGTAGGGGTCAAGTTATTTAATTGTCATCCAGGGTTTTTTCACACGTTTGGATTGTTTTCATTTGTTTTACCACCAATGTAATATTTATTTATTTCCAGTATCAAAAACGAGACTGTCTCGTAAGTGTGATCAGATTGAATTGGCTGAACGCAATTTTTTTGTTGACATTTTTTGGAGAATTTTTGGTAAAAAAATCAAAATCACCAAACATGTTTGATCAACAGAAGGTACCTTTTCTTCACCTAGAATCTCCCTAACAGGAACGGATGGTGTCTATTTGTTGGATCATTTCATCATCAACTTAGTATCTGTAATAGATTTTGTGTAGCGCGAACGCGCTGCGTTTCACATTGCGAACAGATTGAATGGGCGGAAGGTCAATTTGTGACAAAAATTTCCTTCTCAAAATTTTGCCCAAAGAAAAAAAGGATTTTTTTTCAATTGTCCCCATTTTTGGTTGGGTCGCAGGCGCTCGAGTTCCTGCGTCCATCTGTCGAACTGTCACGCGCGCACGCTCGCGCCGTGACTCTCAAAACTAGGAACGGACACTACCGCTCGGTTCCCCTCGCGGGGCTTTTTGTGGGAGTTTGCGGGACTTAACCCCTGAAAATAACCCGCGAAGATGGCCGCAAAAAAACAATTCCCCGCAAAAATCCAATTTCAGACTCCCGAATTCCTCGCAGTCAACTTCGGCGATTTTTGCCCGGTCATATTATGATTAAAATACCTTAATTCAGATGTTGTTAAAGTTATTTGAATCATAATGTAACCGGGCAAAAATCGCCAAAGTTACCTGGGAAAAATTTGGGAGTCCGAGTTTGGATTTTTGCGGGGCAATTTCTTTTGCGGGTCTCTTCGCGTGGTATTGCGAGGACCTAAGCCTCGCAAAATTTATTCCAATAAAAAGTCCCGCGAGAGGAATCAAGTTGTCTTTTCCTGATTGTGACAGTCACAAAAAGTCAAAAAAACATGTCAAGAAAAAATTGACAGTATTTTATTTGTGAATGCATGTGATGATATATATTCAGAGAAATGGGGTATTTTTGAGATTCACGCGACCTAACCATTAAGTCATACCCATGTAGTACCTCTGTTCAGAACCCATAGAACCTAGACCTGGTTTTGAGTGTGTGACGGGAATGAACATGAGTGACATCACATTTTCGTCACAAAACGTCACATTCCAGGTTCGATGTGACGCTGACAGGTTTCGAAAAAGTTGTTGTATTTCGTGTGTGAGTAGGAAACATACAATACCACCCAGTCCAACCTGATCCATGATGGATGTTTGGTTGGAGAAGGACAAAGAGTGTAAATCTGGGACCGTGATACATTCTCCAATTGCGTTTGTCACCCTACGATATGAGACTGTTAGGTCAAGTACAATGGCCTTCTTTCAAAAAAAAATCGCATTTTTTTCACAAATAGCTCAAATTGATTTATTTTCCTGACATTTTTTTTCAATTTGGTTTGTCTCTTTCTTGTACGGTGCGGTGGGCACACCAGAGCGCACGCTCGGTACATTTTGGCGTTTGTGGTGTCGAGGTTTTCAGCCCACAACTATTTCAAAGGTAGACAATAATAAATTACACCCAGACAACATTTAAGAAATAAATAATTTCCGTTCCGGAAAAACACATCAACCACAGTATGTGAATATGAAAACTTGAAGGTAGATGTAGATTCGAACATGTAGGACCTATCATGAAGAAATAGGGAAATCATGGACCCACTTCTTCTTCTTCAGATTTTATGAGACCAAACTCAAATTAAAAGATCTACCGTGACAACAGACTTTTGGTTCAAACGCCTATGCAACAGTTTCAGAACAACTCCCAGGTAAGGTAACACTGGCTTTTATGTAAATTGTTTACAACCCGCTTGTGACTTGGGTTCCACATTTCTGTCGCAAGACAGTTCTGGTGTTGTTCCTGACATCTGGTTTGCGCTACTGTGACTATTAGGTCATACCCAAGTAGTACCTCTGTTAAGAATCCATTCAGTCCCCCTCACTGGTACCTCGACGCAAATTAACAGGGATGTGACTTCCCGTAAGGAGTTCTGGGAAGGGAACAGGAATAGTCATTCCCATAACTCAGACACAGTTATGGGAATGGGAAGGGAACCGGGAATCTTCCTATGAAGAAAAAATTTGTTGGTGTCAACCAACAAAACAATAATTGAGAATCCCTAGCGAGTCAGAGAAGGTGTTTGAAAGAATTTTTGAGGAAATTTTTAGTTGTTCAGGTCTCCCAAAAACAAGCGTTTTTTAGATGGACAATTCAAAGTATCATGACCTTGACCCCTCCCCCTGTATTTTGATATTGAGAATTATTTGATCTTCTCACAAAAAAGTGTCCTTGATGTTGATAGTCAATATTAAGGTATACAAACGTAACATTTGAAACGTGACCATATGACCTGTGTGCAAATATTTATAGTATATATATATATATATATAAATGTATGTATGTATGTATACCACACGTGGTATACACACAAATGTATGTATGTATGGACCACCCATCTCAACTTGGTCCACCCCTTGAGATCCCATCACCATCTGGGACCGCATGGTCGCCAACCACGCTTCCCTCCCCGCATCGTCCGACATGAAACCAAGGAGTCAGTACAGATCAAGGGGTCCTTGGAAGAAAAATGCTTTTTTGGCGGGGAAAAATCATGACTTCGAACCGAGGGAATTGACCTATCCCCCTCAAGGGGGTCACTATGGGAAGGGGAAGGGAATGGGAATTACCAGAACGCACGGATTCCAGTAATCATTCCCGGAAGTATTCCCGTGAGAGTAGAGTTTTTATTGAAAACTGATAGTGGGTATCCCAAGGACACGGGGGTGAATAAACCCTGGCAACCCCTGGGAATCTCCTCCGCTATAACACCCATCAGTCAGGTCCACCAGTCTCGGCCCTCACCCATTCCAGGGGACCTAGGGAGAGGTCCCAGTCACCAGTCGACATGCTCGAACATAGAGACACGTATGGACAGGCCCAAGTCTGTAGTAAGGGTCATCAGGGGAGTAGCGTAGACCATCCATGTCAGCCGTCTTTTCATTGGATCAAGTTCTGACATGTACTGAATCTACTACCTCAGGGTATTCGAATACAACTCAGTGTCTAGTGCGCTACTGGACCGGTCAGGGAGAGTAAAGTTTATCCTCAACGACCTCAGATGCAAAAAATAACCAACGCACCTACAGGGTCATCCCGGGAAATAGAAACTGGCAAATAGAAACTGCAGACTGGAATCTGGATGTACGCCTAGATATATGAGTAAAGAAACTCTATACACGCCTAGAAATATTGCTTAGAAACTCGCTGGCTGGGTCAAAAACTGTGGTTTCTATTTTCCGGCATGACCCTGTATCACTCCTATACGACCACTGCCTGACGACTGAGCACCCTTAGGTGTAATTAAAACGGCAACTACTAGAGGCGGAAATGGAAGTCACTCTAGAGGAGGAAGGAGGACCGGTCCGCAAGGACACGTCCTCAGTAAAAAAAAGACCCCTAAGGAGAAAACCGTCTGGATCATGGTCCCAAGTCCCCCCCATGGTGAACCACAGTACTAAACTTGGAGTGTAAACACTGACCCGTCATCATAGGCGCTCTAACTTCTTTTGTTCGGCATTTTGTTGTTTTCCTTTACGAGGGTCCTTTCTTCCTGAAGTATTGGTTCCTCCTCCGTTGTGAGGTCCACTCGGAATTCAATCTTCATTCAGCAGTCTCGTCTTGTGTTACCATCTCCTCTTACGTTACTATTCCTCATTGGCTTGGCATGTCTCTGTACGGTGCATCTCTTCTTGTGTTGGTAGTCCTGCGTCAGGGCACATTCTCGCAAACAGAAACACACATACATGGTGAGAAAGTGCGTCACAAAATAGGAACCAAAACCAGACCAGTAGAGAAGGGAGGACATCGTCCGTTGGTGCACACCGTGTTGTGGCGGGCGCCCCATACCTTCGGGAAATGGGCAGAATGGCATGATAAGTGTATGGTGGGAGATGGGGTGCGAGGAAGATTCAGATTATCATCAGGTGGTTTTGGATGGTGCAAGTGGTCAAGGTTGCGGGTCATTTTGTTAAGTTCGAGTGGTTGAAAGTCAAGTTCGGATCAACACCCCAAGGATAACTGATTCAACGGATGATTTTGGTAGGATTTTTGAGGGTGAATTATGGGAAGTCTCATCCCTGTAAATTACGCCTGGTATCGCACTACAAAACGCGACGATTCAACACGCGTCGTTTCGAATCTCAAATGGGGACGTGATCCATAAAAAAGAGTAAAAATTGAAGAGCACTTATAAACGAATTTTAAGCACGAGGAAGACGACGTCAGGAAGACCCATCCCGAACACGTACAATGCACACGACCATGAAGTACTTGCTCGCTGCGGCGGGCGTGGCGGCGGCCTCCGCCTTCACCGCGCCGATGGCGGGATCCGCTCAGCTTGCCGCACGCGGCAAGGCTGTTTCTGCGCGTTCCTCGGCCCGGTCCGCCGTGCGCGCCGGCCGCGCTGGCCCCGTGATGATGGCCTCGCGCCAGGTTTGGCACGGCAAGCAGGTGGACCTCATGCTCACGGACGACGCTGAGAAGGCCAAGGTTGCCGCTGCCACTGACTTCGCCATGCAGCTCGACGCGCGCCAGCTGTGCGATATTGAGCTGCTGTGCAACGGCGGTCTTTCGCCCCTGACTGGCCCCATGAACGAGGCAACTTACCAGAATGTCGTCAACGACATGCGCCTCCCCTCTGGCGAGATCTTTGGCCTTCCTATTGTCTTCGCGACTGATGACGCCAACATGGTTGCTGGCAAGAAGGTGCTCCTCAAGCAGGGCGACCTCGATATCGCTGTTCTTACCATCGAGGACCGCTTCCTGCCCGACAAGGTGAACGAGTGCAAGCAGTGCTACGGACAGACCACGCTTGAGCACCCTGGTGTACTCATGGTGGCGACCCAGCGCGGCCAGTACTATGTTGGCGGTTCTGTGGTGGGCCTCAACAAGCCCTCGCGCGAGTTCGAGTGCCGCACCCCGGTCGAGGTGCGCGCCGACCTCCCCGACGTAGTGGACATTGTTGCCTTCCAGTGCCGTAACCCCATCCACAGGGCTCACTACGAGCTTTTCACCCGTGCGCTCGATGCTCCTGAGGTAGGCAAGGATGCCGTGTGCCTTGTGCACCCCACTTGCGGCCCCACCCAGGCTGACGACATCTCGGGCGACACCCGCTACAAGACTTATGTCAAGCTCGCAGAGGAGACAAAGGATACCGATAAGGGCAAGCGCACCCGCTGGGATTACCTCCCCTACTCCATGCATATGGCTGGTCCCCGTGAGGCTATCCAGCACATGATGATCCGCAAGAACTTTGGCTGCACCCACTTTATCATCGGCCGTGACATGGCCGGCTCGAAGTCGTCCATCACCGGTGACGACTTCTATGGTGCCTACGAGGCCCAGGACTTTGCCAAGATGCACGGTCCTGAGCTCGGTGTTATGCCCGTCCCCTCGCTCAACTTGGTCTACACCGAGGAGAAGGACTACGTGACGGCTGATGAGGCCAAGGCTGCGGGTCTTGCTGAGAAGAAGCTGTCGGGCACAAAGTTCAGGCAAATGCTCCGTGGTGGCGAGGAAATCCCCGAGTGGTTTGCCTTCAAGTCTGTTGTCGAGGTGCTCCGCGGCGACATGGCGTCGGTGGACAAGCTCAAGTAAATCGTCGTGAGACGTCTTGAAAGCGTTGATCGAGTCTCTTGAAGGGCACTTTCAGGGGGGGGGGGGGAGCTTGGTCGCGCCGTAACTGTGCTTGATGACACGACATGTCGAATCTGCGAGATTGCGCCGCTGCGACTGCACCCCAAACAAACAACTGCTGGCATTTAAACCAGGCAGACGCGTGGCGGCTAAATGAAAGCTGCCTAAAACGCTGTCATGGCGGCTGGCAGTTGACCATATAATCTGTAAAATTGTATTCGAATTAATAAAGAAATCCGAAATTGAATGGGTTGAGGTTGATCATGAAGCGAAGTAGAGTCCAAAATCTTGTCCGTATCTCGAATGGTTTATGTATCTCCGATACTAGAGTCGCTCTCACGGAAATCTCTCTACTTGTCCCTCTTTCTCTTTTCTCTTTCAAGTCAAGGTTCTCATACGGTGACAAAGTTCATCAGGCACGCGAAAGAGACGGCGCCTTGATGCAACTCAGCAGACATGACAGACTCGAGGTACGCACAGAAGAACACAGAAATCTTCGCTCGGTCTCAGGCGTGGCGTGGCCCTGTCTCAGTGCTCACATACACACACAATTACACTTATCCACACACACGCTCGCATGCTTGCAGACTCAGAAGTGCCGTGCCGCTCTCTATTCAAGATGTGTTGCACTTTCTCGAACTATGTTGCAGTGTGTTGCATTGCGCTCGACCTCAGGAGTGGTGCGCTGATCTTTTTTCAAGAAGTGTTGCACTGTGTTTCAGTGTGCTGCATTGCGCTCGGCCTCAGGAGTTGCGTGCCGCGCGCGCGCGCTCTTTCTCTTTCTCTTTCTACCTACAGGGGAAACCCCAACCCATTTACTGTGGATCACGGGCCCTCAGACCTCTTATTATCTTCAGGGGACCGCTGCTCATCTCTCTCTGTCTCTCTCTCTTGCTCTCTCTCTCT
>Ga0209390_10008436_pt1 | contig 12745 bp, 15 predicted proteins | sample BON01_FD_187212 | JGI IMG/M metagenome (GOLD analysis project Ga0209390, IMG submission 187212) | Freshwater microbial communities from Lake Bonney liftoff mats and glacier meltwater in Antarctica - BON-01 (SPAdes) (version 2) | ecosystem: Environmental > Aquatic > Freshwater > Ice > Glacier... | reverse complement strand
GGTACATACCATCTACACAAGTCGGCTCGAAACCGATTGCACCACAGAAACTTCTGGGAATAGCTCGATCGCGAACATCAACTTATTGAAGATATATTTCAATAAGACTTAGAAAGATATTAACATAGTTATTGAGAATTAGTATCATTTATCTTAAAATTTTTGTTGGAGCAATAGCTCGATCCCGTCGATCGAGCTATTGAATCGGTCAGAGCCTATTCCTCAGCTCTGACACCTGTAAAATATTCCGGCTCATTACCAGCAATCCACTTGATATTGCAGCCGATACTGGGGCGTTGAGTGGGATCTACATCCTTACCAGCCAGTAGTGACTCGATCGCGTGGCGCAAATCTTGCCCAGTGACTGGTTTACCATTAGAAGGGCGACTATCATCCAATTGTCCGCGATAAGCCAAGTGACGATCGCGATTCGGCAAAGCCGACGCTTCACGACCGAATAAAAAGAAATCAGGCGTACAAGCAGCAGTATAAACCTTTGCCACAGCTTGGCTGGGATCGCAACAGACAGGGAAATTAAACCCTTCACTCTGGGCTAAGGCTTGCAGATGTTCGGGCGCATCATCAGGATACTTCTCGATATCATTGGGGCTAATTCCCACCATTGCCAAGCCTTGCGATTGATAATCCTTGCCGATCTGTGCCAATTGGGTTTGGACGTGTTTGACAAAGGGACAGTGTACAGAAATAAACATTACTAACAACGCTGGTTTACCAGCAAATGTATCCAGTGAAATTTGTGTACCACTAATAACATCAGTGAGGTGGAAATCTGGCGCACTCACGCCTAAAAGTAACATCGTCGATGCAGTTTGTACCATAAAAATAGGGGATATGGATAAGGGATGAGAATTTAGGGGGTGTTGGATGGGAGAACTAAACACCTAATACCGATCGATCTGCTCCGATTTAGAGTTTAAATTTCTCACATCTTGCACCAAAAGATAGATACTAATAAAACCGTAGATCTAGGGTACCCATAAGGGGCACCCCCACACAATTAATCCGTAGGGGTGCCCCTTGTGGGTATCCATAGGTTGTGGCAGTAATAGTACTTAAATATTGGTACAAGATGTGATATTTCCCTTCTAGTGAATACCCTAGTTTCTAAAGCCTAACCCTTAACCCCTATTTTTGGATAGAGAGGTGCTAATGATTGAAGTAACCCATTTACCGCTTTCCCATACTCCTCAAGCTCAACTAGCTGATCGACAGCACAAGTCATACTTTCCTCCAGTTGCGCTATGCTTGGATAGGCTTTCAATACTTCTAGTAAGAGATCGTCTAGCTGATATTCTCTCATCGTAGCGGCGGATTGGCTGCTGAAATTAAAATCAGGTCGTAGCATTACCAGCAGAATTATTTTTGCCCGCAACGGATTTGTATCGCTCATCCCGTTTTGACGCAAGACAAATGGATCGTATTCAGGTACTGTCCAATCGAACGATTGACCTACTGCCGACAACTCTGGCTCATCATAAGTTTCATCGGCGGATTCGTCTAGCTCGTCGCTGACTGTTAACTTGTTGAGTGACTGCTGGCGCATAGGCTCGTTCCAGTGCAGAAGGAACAACCTGAATCGAACATGCTTGAGTAGATGCAGGCGAACAAGCACGTTCTAGTGCTGAAGGTATGCCTCGATCGGTTAGTTGGGTAGGTGCTGGTGCATAAGCACGTTGAAACGCTGAGGCGACACCCTGCATAGCTGAGTTGGCGGGTTCGGGATGTGGAGTTGGGATTGCTGGTGCTGGCGTACCTTTATTAACATGTTCTTGGCGAAATTCTGGATATAATTGCCCGATCGCCAGATAAATTACTTTAGCGACTGCGATATACTGTTTAGGCTTATTAACTGTTTTAATCAAATCGTGTAATAGTACTCTGAATCGATCTAGTGTATTATTTTCTTTCACTATCTGTTCGATTAAGTACTGAAAATTAATCGAGTTTAGATAATCGCTATCTTTCTCCCACTTACTGGTACATAAACAATACAGCATTTTTTTAATGCGAACTGCATCTTGATGTCTATCTAAGTATTTAACGACTTGTCGAAGTAAATTCGGGTCATTAATCCTCATGAAGTTAACCAGTTTTAGTCGAGTAATACTATCAAAAAGTGTTTCCCATAACTGAAGTTGATTGTAAAAATCAGTATGTTTTAACAGTATAAGAGAGTCAGCGTTACCGCTGGTGATGACTCACCAAATTTGCCATCACCGGAAATCAAGCAACGCTTACCTTCCATATTGTTCCCACTCAGGCAGCATCGCTAACTAATCGAGCGAATTTAGCCGTTGGGTGGGAGTTTAAACCTTCAATTGAGTTACTTTTGCTAAATTGTCTCGATCGATTCGAATCTTCAACTCACTATCTTCCCCACCACCGAGAGAACGGGTAACTTCGCCCAATACTAACGGTTCGGAGAGTCCAGGGCGCGGGTGGATCACTGTCCGAGCGCGAACCTTGAGTTGTCGATCGATCGAGCCAGATCGACCGTAAGAATATAAATCGCCTGCGGCTTGGCGGAGAGTTGCTTCTAGCCCTGTTTCGGTCACAGGGGTAGCTACGACAATTGTCGCTCGATCGCTACCGTTATCATAAATCAAGGTGTAATGCAGCGCACCAGGGATATTAGTATGGACAATCGGGACTAGACTCAGCCCAAATAAGCCAGCAGTCAGTACGCCCATAAATCCGGTCGCGCCTACCAATTGAAATTTAGATCCCCATTTGGCGATTAAGGCGACAATCGTTACTACAGCAAAAGCCAACGTAACAATTCCCGACCATTGACAGTATTTGAAAAAGTCAGCAGTTGAAATCATAGGGGGTAGTCAATAGGGGATAGTAGATGGTAGTCAAACCTCACCCTCAATCCCTCTCCTGCGGAAGAAGAATTGAGGGTGAGGGTTAAATATGCGAAAAGCTAGAATACGCCAAATATCAACCGCTCGAACTAGCCATTTTCATTGCTCACAAAATCAGCAAGTTTAGCTTCGCCCGTCATTTGAAGTGCGGCTTTGAGCGTATGCCAACCGAGGTTAGCACATTTGATGCGGACCGGGAATTGAGCGACCCCTTTCATAACATTGAGTTTGCGGTGCTCGGTGGGAAATTCAGTTTCCCCTTTCATCATCCCTTGAAACACGGCAACTAACCCTAGAGCTTCATCGATCGTTTTTCCCACCAAAGCTCCAGCCATCAAATCGACAGAAGCCATCGCAATCGCGCAACCTTCACCTTCAAATTTGATGTCAGCGACGCGCTCGCCACTAGCGTCTAGCTCGAGTGTCAACTCGATCGTATCACCGCACGATGGATTGTGCCCTTTCTGATACCGATCGATTGGATTGGTTTGACCGCGATGCTTGGGCTTTTTGTAGTGTTCGAGGATTACCTGTTGGTACAGATCTCGCAAATTAGTCGTGTTCATAGCAATTTCAGCAAATCGATCGATAACCAGATCTTTATTATCATCGATCGCTACTTGACTAGCTAGTTAATTAATTGAGCTTGGGAGCGAAGCAAAAAGGGGTCAAGGATTACTCAGCTATAAATCTAAGATTGACTGGGCAGTAATTTGAGCCATTTCTAAGTGGGGAACGTGCCCACAATTATCGATCCATTGAAGTCGAGCATTTGGTAAATTTTGTCTAAATTTTTCGGCGGCTTCAATACCTAATATTCGATCTTGTTTGCCCCACAGAATTAAAGTTTTTTGCTGGATTTGCGACAATCGATTTCCCGTCGCGCCGCGAACGACTACAGAGCCATACCCACCACTACGGGTAAATGCAATTAAAGCCTCACTCCAGCGGGGCATTTGTAAATGTAGAGCAGCGCATAATTGAGCATCAGCGGTAACGAAAGAGCGATCGAAATAAGCTTTCTCGCTGACACTTTTACGGACATTAGGATTTGATAGGAACTTGGTCGCTAAATTGCCTAATGGTTGGATTAAAAATTTACCCATCGCGGGTGGTTGAGTGAAACCAGCACTATCGATTAGCACTAGTTGATGGACGGCCTCAGGATAATTGAGTGTAAATTCAATCGCGGCAGCACCACCCATCGAGACACCGACTAAAATCATCGGTTGTTGGATCTGTGTCTGCCAAAATGCCTGGAGATGAGTACCGATACTTACCGAACTAAATGCACAATCGGGCAATCTTTCGGTAAAGCCAAATCCGAGCAGATCGATCGCCCAAACTTCTCGTTCTACTGCAATGATTGGGATCATTCGGCGGAATTCAAAAATTGAACTGTCAAATCCATGTAGAAACACGATTGGAATTCCACCTTTACCTTGCCGGATATAACTAGTTGGAATTACTGGTGAGATTAAGGATGTGAGGATATCTACGCGCTGAATTTGACTGGCAAACTCGATCGATTCTGGCTCGGTTAATTGTTGAACGTTGGCAGGTAAGAAGCTAGGAAACATCGGCGGTTAAAAGTTCGATCGTTGACACAGCTTATTGGAGGTAATCGTCTTTGATTATTACCGATCGACGCGATCGGTGGCTTAAAATAATAGTAGTCAAGCTTTCGATCCACACAGGTGCAAAGCGGGGATCCTCAAATATGACTGTCTTAAAAACCCTACCCGATTTGTCTAGTGTAACGTCTACATTGGCGGAGCCTCTGGATATGAACAAAGCGATCGAATCATCCTTGTTAAAGGAACCATCTTAGGTTATGCCGAACATCATCCTGCTCCTGAGGACATCTATCTAGTCATTGAAGTCGCTGACTCGACACTCAAACAAGACTGCGAAGTCAAAGATAAACTCTATGCTCGTTGGCGTAGCCTCTCCCCTGGAGAATCGAGTATCGCCGAATACTGGGTAATAGATATCAAAAATCGTCAAGTTCATATCTTCCGAGATCCCACACCGACAGGTTACAGTAGCCAATTGATTCTGACAGAAAGCCATTCAGTTTCACCTTTGGCATTCCCTGAGATGATCTTTTCGATCGCATCTATATTACCGCCAATGCCATCGGTATGACAGGGTGGGATTCGACGCAGACGCTACCTGAATAATCATTAAGCGCGTACAGACTATCGATTCTCCAAAGGCTCGGCTGTGCCTACGATCCGCCGTACCTACGGTAGGCTGTGCCAACGCCAATGAGCGTACCCCGAAGATAGTAATCGATGCCAATCATCTGAGACAATCTCACCCCTTTGGACGATTTGGTAGTTGCTACATATCTGGTAGAGTGCAATATGGTTCGACTGCGATTTAATTGAGTGCGTCAATAATCATCTAAATTTTGAGTATAAATAAGCATGGCAAATTTATTAGAAACAGCTTCCAAATCCGGTGACTTTACCGTGTTATTAAAGGCAATTAAGGCGACCGAACTTGAAGATACGCTAAACAGCGAAGGTTCGTTTACGCTCGTCGCACCGACTGACGATGCCTTTGCGAAATTGCCAGCAGCAGATCGCGATGCCTTGTTTGCCAATATCCCTAAGCTCAAACGCATCGTGCTATATCATGCGGTAATGGGAAATGTCCAGTCTGACGATCTCGCCGAGATCGATGAGGCTCCGACGGTGGAAGGCTCGATTATTGCCATCAAAAGAGCGGGTGGGGAGATTCGGATTAATGATGCTTTGGTGACTCAGATGGATATCCTCGCCGATAATGGGGTGATTCACAAAATCGATACGGTGTTGATGCCTGCGATCTTGGCACGCGAATATGACAACTAGGTTGTTGACGATCGATCGTCGTTAGAGACAGCAAAATGTAGGGTGGTGAGTTGGATGGGGTTGAATCGAGCGGGAATTTGCCTGATGATGGACACAGCCGCTATCGATTTAACTTGTTATGTCCACTCATCCTTATACAGTAGCTCTCATCGTCCCCACAGGTATCGGAGCCACGATGGGTGGCTATGCTGGGGATGCTTTACCCATTGCTAGAGCAGTTGCGGCAAGTTGCGATCGCTTGATTACCCATCCTAATGTGATGAATGGGGCGCAGTTGTATTGGAATATGCCAAACGCGCTCTATGTTGAGGGTTACGCCTTAGATAAATTTGCAGCGGGTACTTGGGGACTGCAACCAGTGCGGCGCAATCGAATCGGGATCGTGTTCGATCGATCGATTTCAGATGAATTGCGCATTCGCCATCTTCAAGCCGCAGATGCCGCTAGAGCGACGTTAGGGCTAGATTTGACTGATTATGTAGTAACAGATATGCCATTGGGAGTAGAGCTGCGTACAGCGTCTTCTGGAGCCTCCTGGGGGACGATTCAACAGCCGGATAGTTTGTTACGGGCGGTGGATAAACTGATTACGGTAGCTGGAGCAGAAGCGATCGCCGTAATTGCTCGATTTCCAGACGATCCAGGCGCGACGATGCTCCACGATTATCGTCACGGGATCGGTGTAGATCCACTAGCTGGAGCTGAAGCAGTCATTAGTCATCTGATCGTACGGACTTTCAAAGTACCTTGCGCTCACGCGCCAGCTTTATCGCCACTACCGATCGATCCTGAGATTTCGCCGCGTTCTGCTGCGGAGGAGTTGGGGTATACTTTCCTACCCTGTGTCTTGGTTGGCTTGAGTCGTGCGCCCCAATTTATCACTACACGCCAATCTCCATCTACTCCCTCCCTCCAACCAAAAAGCCAAGGTGAGATCGCCGCAGCAACTCAATCGATGCTCGGGATCTGGAGTGGTGAAGTCGATGCTGTAATCATCCCTGAATCTGCATGCGGCGGGAGTGGGTTGATTAGTTTTGCGACTTCTTCACGCGCTAAAATTATTACGGTGGCTGAAAACCAGACACGGATGGCAGTAACGCCCAAGGAACTCAGGATTCGATCGATTGCGGTAAGATCGTATCTAGAAGCGATCGGTGTCATTACAGTCGATCGAGCTGGGATGAGTCTCGATAGTTTCCGCCCACAGATCGATCGACTTAAAGAGTTGACAGTTAACAGCGATTCGCCGCACGTGGGCAGAGCCGAGGCTTATGCGTGAGATTCTCCGATTCGGAGATGCTACTTGTGCTGGGCGAAGTCGTTAGCGACAGTACTCGAGCGATCCAGCGAGGTTTTAGGAGGGGGATTTAGATCCTGATTGCGGTTAAACAATTGGCAGTGATTCGCGTTCCTCGGTTTCCCCGAGGGTTTAGCGGAAAGTGCGGATGGGCGGGGGACCCGCCCAGTGGTCTTGGGGTCTCCCTAAGTGGTCGCCTTTCTAAGACAGCGAATCAAGACAGTTGACATATTAATACACCTAATTAAGTACAACTAATACCTTCACCCTCCACCCTGTTCTACCCCTAAAGCCTAAAGCTTAATTACTAAAGCCTAAAGCCTAAAGCCTAATTACCCTAGCCCCCAAGAGATGAGTAACTCGCACAATCCAGATACCGAACCCTTATCGCGAATGCAGATTTTGATTGCGATGGCAGTAACTGCAATCATCTTAGTGGGGCTAGCCAGAGCATGGCTCTATTTTGGCGACTTTCAGTTGCGTCCGGTTTCCATAACGGTTGGGGATTTGGGGATCGGGATTGCGCTGGGGTTAGGATTGACTGGTTTGAGTGCGATCGTCTATGCGGTGTGGGCTGTCTATCGGGAGTGTGCGGATTTTTACCTATCAATGGTATTAAAACCCTTAGCTATACCCGATCTGCTGTGGCTAGGAGTTCTACCTGGATTGAGTGAGGAGTTATTATTTCGGGGGGTGATGTTACCCGCAATTGGTTTAGATCCGATCGGGATCGTGTTATCTTCACTCTGTTTTGGGGTGTTACACATGACGAATGTTCAACAATGGCCCTATGCAGTCTGGGCTACAATTGTCGGCATCTTACTCGCATTTACAATGGTCGAAACAGGTAATTTATTTATCCCGATCGTCGCTCATGTTACTACTAATTGTGTTTCAGGTTTGAGTTGGAAATTTAAGCATTCGAGAGTTATTAGTTAGGAGTGAAAATCATTGGGTACCAACAAGGATCGCTCCCACGGATTAATTGTTTCCCGCGCTAATGTCCACCAACACCCAGATAAGTTTCAATTACCTTCGGATCTTTGAGGAGATCTGTACCCTTACCTTCATGTTTGACAATTCCGGTATCTAAAACATAACCGCGATCTGCCATTGCCAGAGCCTTTTTAGCATTTTGTTCGACGAGTACAATTGCCGTCCCATTTTGATTGATCGATCGAATCTGCTTGAGGACATCGGTAACTAAAGCAGGCGAAAGTGCTGCTGATGGCTCATCTAGTACTAATAGTTGGGGATCGAGCATCAGAGCTTTACCCATCGCTAGCATTTGGCGTTCGCCACCAGAGAGAGTTCCCGCGCGTTGTCTGCGCCGCTCGGCAAGTCGGGGAAACATGGTATAGATTTTTTGTTTGAGCTGTTTGAGATCGTTAGAGCGGATAAAACCACCCATATCTAAATTTTCCTCGATCGTCAGCGACTTAAATACATTCGAGATTTGGGGGACATAAGACATCCCTCGTTGGACGATGCGATCGGATTTTAACCCAGTAATTTGTTCGCCTTTGAAAGTAATCGTCCCTGTATGTGGTGTCAACAGTCCGAAGATTGTTTTAGCTAGGGTAGATTTTCCCGCGCCATTTCCGCCGATTACTGCGACTAGTTCCCCTGGTTGGACGACAAAGTTAATCCCATTGAGGATATCAGAGCCAGGAACATAACCAGCGCGGACATCCTGAACTATTAGCAGCGGGGGAATAGTGAGCATTGGTGGAGTCGATGCGATAGTGGTTACTCAATTTTAGTAGTAAGAGTCTCTTCGGATTGCAAGCTTACAGACTTTTGGCAATTAAGTCAATATTAGCGACGATCGGTCTAAATTCTGTTACCTAGAACACAAAGCGATCTCACCCGTGAAAAGCATTAGGACTATCTAAAAGTTCTAATTCGGCAGAGGTACTCGCTTTACCTAGAATTTGATGGCGACGGGGAAAGCGTCCGAATGTTTTAATTAATTCGGAGTGAGTGTGGGCAAAATCGATGACAAGTTGACTAGTACCTAGTGGCGGAAATAGAACCAGTATTGCTTGATGTGAATTCAAGCTACCCATTACTAGTCAATAACCACTACTGACGATCGATAGCCAGGAAACTTCCGCCGCTGGGTACTAGGCTTTTAAATAATCTCATCGATTTAACTTGGTCTTCGAGATTTTCACTATGCTCGAATGGTAGATAAATAAACTGTCATTACTTTAGTAATAGCTCGCGATCGATTCCGGAATCGATCGCATATTTAGTAATAGATAGAGCTAGCTCATCGGTAGTAAAAGTGTCAGGTGTATCACAAAATATATTGCGCGAAAATTAAGAATTTTATCTATCCTGTTCATTTTTCCGTCGTTAGCAATCGCTTTAAATCGCGATCGAGATCTTGGCGATAGTTAAGCTCCGCACAATGAAGGGGAGAGGTAATTCATGAATTACCCCTCCCCTCATTTGTGTACTCGATGATTATTTTTTCTTCGCGCTAGCCTTTTCAGCCTTAGCAGCTTTCTTGGCGGCTTCAGCAGTAGCTAGAGCTTGTTGCTTGGCGAGTTGGCGTTCTTCTTCTAGTTTATCGAGGTAGTAGTGATAGTCACCTAGATACACCCGAAACTCACCATCGCGCACTTCGACAATTTTATTCGCAACTTGGGAGATAAAATATCGATCGTGTGAAACAATTAATGCTGTCCCATCATAGTCGATTAGGGCATTTTCGAGTGTTTCTTTGGCGGGTATATCTAAGTGATTTGTCGGCTCATCTAAAATCAGTAGATTGGCTGGAATCAAGAGCATTTTTGCCAGAGCTAGGCGGGCTTTTTCACCACCACTGAGCGATTCAACTTTTTTGAATGCCATATCGCCAGTAAATAAGAATTGACCTAATAAGGTACGGACCTCTTCATTTTTCCAGTCGGGAACTTCATCATGAATAGTTGCTAGGACTGTTTTACTGAGGTCTAGTGCTTCTGCTTGATTTTGTTCAAAGTAACTAGGAATAACATTATGTTCACCGAGTTGAATCGAACCACTAGTCTGCTGTTCCATCCCCATAATCATTTTTAACAGGGTAGATTTGCCACAACCGTTAGGGCCTAAAAAGGCAATGCGATCGCCACGTTCGATGAATAAATTCGTACCTAAAAATAGAATTTTATCACCATAGACATGTTCTAGATCTTTGATTTCTACTATTTCGCGGCCGCTCCGAGGTGCAGGGGGAAATCGGAAACTCAAGGTTCGCATACTCGATACTGGAGCGGCGATGCGTTCGACTTTATCGAGAAGTTTTTCGCGGCTCTTTGCCTGGGTACTACGGGTTGCACTAGCACGGAATTTTTCAACGAATGCTTGTTGTTTTCCGAGTTCTTTGCGTTGCCGCTCGAAGGCATTTAATTGAGCGGATGAATTTTCAGCTTTTTGTTCGAGGTAGGATGAATAGTTACCGAGATATGTGCTAGAGACACCGCGTTCTGTCTCGACGATTTGGTTGCACAACCGATCGAGGAACTCGCGATCGTGTGAGATGATTACCATTGGCGTTTCGAGCTTGCGGAGGTAATTTTCCAGCCATTCGATCGTTTCTAAATCTAAGTGGTTAGTCGGCTCATCGAGTAGGAGCAGATCGGGAAATTGGAGCAAGATTTTGGCTAAACTCATCCGCATTTGCCAACCGCCACTAAATGCACTCACCAATCGATCGGCATCTTCCATTTCAAACCCTACTTCTGGTAGGATCTTATCAATTTCGGCTTCGAGGGCATAACCATTTAGAGCTTCATACAATCGCTGAAATTTATCCATACGATCGAGCAGTTTGTCAAGCTCATCACCACTAGCGGTTTCTAACTGATGGTGAATTTCATTGAGTTGGGAGTGGACGCGATTGGCTTCACCAAATGCTTGCCACAATTCTTCTTTAACAGTACGTGTCGGATCGACATCAAATTCTTGATTGAGATAAGCAATATTGAGACTATTGGGGCGGATGATTTCGCCGCTGGTGGGTTCGATCTGCCCAGCGATAATCTTCATTTGGGTAGATTTACCCGCACCATTCGCCCCTACCAACCCAATTCGATCCCCTAGCTTAACTTCCCAATTAATGTCTTTGAGGACTTCACCTGTGGGATAAATCTTGCAGATATGTTCCAGTCGCAGCATGAAATTAATTTTCTCCAGAAGTATTGGTAGGACGGCGGATGTCCCATGTCTATTTTAACAAAACTTTACCACAATTTAGGGAGTAGGGAAGAGGGAAGAAGATGAATATCTCCCTATCTCCCTCCTCTTCCCGAAATTGCTAAAATTAAGACTGAGTAACTAAAAATAAATTGGCACATGATGGACGTAATGGAGTTTTTCCAGCACAGTGCTGGCAGATGGAGATCGAAACGCACCACTCATCACCTCGCATTTAGAAGATCTGAGATGGGTGAATCTGAGATCGAGGTAAAGGCACTAGCCGCCAAAGACGCGGAAATAATCGAGTTGTGTGAGTCTCATCAAGTCGATCCCAGTTTAGCTGTGGGCGGCTGTTGTGTGACTTGGGCGGCTTCGATGGGCTGGGACCAGGAGGGTGAAAATCATGAGGGTAAGACAGTATTTGCCTTAGTTCCCGATCCAGACAAACCTCGGAGCGGTCAATTACTGCGCGATCGCGGTTATGCTGAAATTGTCTCGGTAGCGGGACATTACCATATGGATAATGATGGTGGTTTAGTGTTGATCACAGAATACGACATCATGAGTTCGATCGAACGCTTTTGGTTCCCTAGTCCGAATGTACGGGTGCGAAGCAGTACGGTAAAACGGATGGGTGGCTTTAGTACTGCGACATTCTGTACTGAGACTCGCGTACTGTCAGAGGCTACCGAGCTAGTTGCAACGCCAGCAAATGTAGATCCTAGTCTAATCCTCTCTCCGCTCGGTTGGTGATCGCCAGCAACCAAACGGAAACATATCGCGTTGGGGTTGAATACCTGCAATGGATTCAACCCATGTTACCACCGCAGACGATCGACGTGATGGAGAATTTGCGCGATCGAGTCTCCATTTATAATTGGATCGGCAAGCAGATTGCAACTGTCAATCGATCGCTCCAAGTCCATCTTAATGCCTGTGATGAGTGTTTCAATCCAGGCGATCGCCGAGCGATCCAGATCTTCGCCGTGCCGTTTGCTTCATCTATACAGTTAGATGGCTTTTGTAATATTAATACCAACCCGACGATGATTTTGGTGGATGTGGGGCGGGTTTCGCCTCCTGATTGGTTGGCTCTAGTCGCTCATGAGTACGCTCACGCACATTTAGGCTATCCAGGACACGATCGAGCATATACTGAGGTTCTGAGTCATTTGTGCTTGGGTTTGGGTTTTGCACAACCGTCAGATACTTCAGGCAATCGTAGTATATACTGTTGGCCGCCATATACAGGCGCGATCGATCCTTTAGCTTGGTGGCGGGGCGAAGGATAGGGAGATGCTCACCAAATTCTATTCATACTCAGGATGAAACCTGGCATGACTTCACCTAGCTCGATTACCTACGGTAGGCTACGCCAACGCTTCAGGTGATGCTAGTAGCTCTGGTTCTTGTCTGGGTCGATAGATCTCTACCTGTTTATCTTTGGGATTAATCAGCAAGCCCAGTTTTACTCCGAGCCGTTGATATTCGCTCATATTATTCGGCGACAA
>Ga0209390_10008433_pt1 | contig 12748 bp, 3 predicted proteins | sample BON01_FD_187212 | JGI IMG/M metagenome (GOLD analysis project Ga0209390, IMG submission 187212) | Freshwater microbial communities from Lake Bonney liftoff mats and glacier meltwater in Antarctica - BON-01 (SPAdes) (version 2) | ecosystem: Environmental > Aquatic > Freshwater > Ice > Glacier... | reverse complement strand
CGGCGCGCGCCCGCTTCCCCCCCCCCTCCCCCACCCCCCCCCCCCCCACCCCCCCCCCCCCCCCCCCCCCCATGCTGCAGGCCGACGCCGGCCCTTCCTCCGTCCCCCGCTCGCGATTCTGCCGCCCCCCTTCCCCGTCCGTCCGTCCACCCCCCCCACCGCCGCCGCCGCCGCCGTTGAAACGCTCTTTTTTTGAAACCGATCGATTGACCAAGCGATGCTCATCCGCGCCCCCCTCTCACCCCACCATTCTCAAACGCGAATTTCCTCCCTTGTGTGCGCTCGTTCCCTAGTCCCGCCCGAGTGCTGTCATCCCCCTGCGAGGCGACTGGCGGGCCGCCCCCCCCGAAGCGCCCGCCGGCGGCGCCCGCCCCCCCCGCCGAGGCCCCCGCGCCACAGCCGCCGCTTTCTCCCTCCAGCACCCCTTTAACAAGAACGAAACGAAGACCGACCGGGTGACAGCCTTTTTCATATCCGCTTGGCGGAGAAGAACACGAGAGGTAGTCGCGTCTCACGATCAACGACAACGTAATCAAAAACAAGTTCTCAACGGCGACAAAGAAAATGTGGTGCGGGTTGCCGGCGCGCGCGGCCCCCCGTTGTGTCTCACTTCGTCTCATTTCCCGCCCGCCCCGCCCCCCCCGCCTCCCCAAGGCCGGGTCTTGGGCCAGAACGACGCCGTGCCGCGACGCGCAATCCCCCCCTTGATCATCACCCGCGCGGCGACGCCCGCAGGTGCGCGGCCGAGACCATGGCGCGGAACGTGGCGTAGTCGGCGCCCTGGCGCACCGCGCGCCACTTGGCCGCCTCGACGTCCTTTTTTGTTTTGTTGTTTTTGTTTTGTTTTGTTTTGTGTTTTGGTACGGTCAGTTGTTTTGGCCGGTTGGCGTTAGTGTGCTCACAGCCGTTGCGTTCCGAGCGTGCAACACTCGGAGGGCCGGATTGCACCGGCCCTCCGTAGTGCGGGATCTCCGATCGAGGGGCGACCGGAGTGCGGCAGACGGGGGGAGCAGGCGGCCCGGGCCGAGATTCAAAAACGGGGGGACGAAACCGCGCACCTGTCGCCGGCGCTCGTCCTCGACGGCGGCGGCCAGCTCGGCCGACCGCTTGGGCGGGCGCGCGTCCAGGGCGGCGCGCCTGTCGGCCTGGGGCGTGCGTGCGTCCATGCCGTACGTACTGGCGGGGCGCCCGGGGGGAAGGGCAGGGCGAAAGAAGGAGGACGAGGACAAAGCCAGCGAGACGGCAGACAGCGCAAGAAAGACACACAAGAGGCGGCCCGCGGCGGCGGCGACACACAAAACGCGTTCCCTCTCCTTGTGTTTGTCAAACGACGGGACTGGCAAAGCGCGTGGAGCAACCTTGCTTTACAGTGGGATAGCGAAGCTCACCGCTTCTGAAGTCCAAGGCCGCGGAGCACCTGCTGCTGGCGGCGCTTGCCCTCTTGCCTCTCACGGTCGGCGGCGCAAGGGGGAGGAGGCGCCGCCGCCGCCGCCGCTCCGGCCGCGGGCGCGCCTCCGCCGCCGCCGCCGCCGCCTCTGCCGCCGCCGGCCGTGCCCGCCGCGGCAGCCGATGGCGCGCCACCGCCTGCGCCGGCCGCGACGCCCGCGCCCCACGCGCGCTTCTTCGCAGCACCGCGAACGCCGCTTGGCATGGGCGCATACGCTCCAGCAGCAGCGGCGGCAGCGGCGGCGGCGGCGGTCGGGGCGGCGGCGGCGGCGGCGGCGGTAATGGCGCCTGCGGCGGCAGCAGAGGCGCCCGGCGCGTCGTCGTTCTCGGCGACCCCCTCGAGCAGGTCGGCGGCAAGAAACCCGGCGGACGCGGCATGGGCGCCGGCGGTAGGGTAAAGAGCAGGCTCCCCCCTGCCGCCGCCGCGGCCGCTACCGCAAACGGCGCCGGCGCCCCCCCCGTCGCCGCCGCTGCCTGCCGCCGCCGCGCCCGCGCTGTCTGCCGGGCGCCGTCCCACGCGCAGCAGCTCCGGCAGGCCAGGCGGGGGCGGGTGAGACAGAGCGCGCGCCACTTGGGCGGCGGCCGAGAAGCCGCCCCAGTCCGGCGGGCCGCCAAAGGGAAAGCCTCCGACCGACCCCCCGCCACCGCCGCCGCCGCCGCCGCCGCCGCCGCAGCCGCCGCCGCCGCCGCCGCCGCCGCTGCTCGCCGCCGCCGTGGCCGTCGCCGCCGCCTCGAGCGCCAGCAGCCCCTCCTCGAGCTGGTCCAGCACGTGGGCGGGGTCGCGGACGATCGGGGGCACGCAGGCGTAGGAGAAGGCCCGCCCCGCCCCGCCCTCGGCCAGCTGCGCCCGCAGCAGCGACACCAAGGCCGGCAGCGCGCGCAGCTCGCGGCCCGTCAGCCTCTGCGGCTGCGGCTGCTGCTGCGGCTGCGGCTGCTGCTGCTGCTGCTGCTGCTGCTGCTGCTGCTGCTGCTGATGTGTCAGGGGGAGATGGCAAGGCGGCGGCATCATGGCGCGGGCCTCGGCCGAGCAGCCGGGCGGTGGCTGCAGCGGCGCCGCGGGCAACCGGGGTTGGCCGCGCCAGCCGCCGCCGTCGGAAAGGGCGGCCGCCGTCGGAGAGGGCAGCGTCGGCGCGGGGCCGCCGCCGCCGCCGCCGCCGCCGTCGCCAGCGCGGGCGGTGGGCGGGGCCGTCACGCACGGCATGTCCTCCATGTCAGCGTCCGCCTCGGCGCCGGCCGCCTCGTCGTCGCCGTCATCGTCGACCGTCACGGCGGCCGCCGCAGCGGCGATCGCCGCCGCCGTCGCCAAGCCGGGGGCTGCTGGCGCGGCTGCCGCCGCAGCCGCTCCCGCTGCTGCTATGGTTGTGGCGGCCTGCTGCTGGTGCTGCTGCAGCTGCGGCAGGTGCTGCTGCGGCTGGTGCTGCTGCGGCTGCTGCTGATGCTGCTGCCGGTGCTGCCACGGCTGCTGCGGCTGCTGCGGTTGCCCCGAGCACAGGGCAGACGGCACAGGCCGCGGGCCCGCGGCCGCCGAGCCGGGCGGCGTGGCGTGCGTCGCGTCCGCGCCCCCGCTGCCGCTGCCGCCGTTCGCCGCGTGGCCGCCGCCGCCGTTCGCCGCCTCTCTCGGCGCCGAGCCGACGCAGCCCGACGCTGGCCCGCCGCCGCCGCCGCCGGGCGTGACGCTCGAGCTGCGGTGCGAGGAGCCGATGCGGATGCGCAGGCCCCCGCCGCCGGGCACGGCCCCGGGGAGCGGCGGCGGCGCCAGCAGCGGCACCGACGACACCCCACCCGCCGCCGGGTGCGGCGCGCGCGCGACCTGGGGGGTTGCGGCGGCCGCGCCGGCAGCGGCAGCCGCGGCAGCCGCCGTGGTCGCGGCGCGGGGCGCGCTGCCGCCGCCTACCGAGGCCGCCGCCGCGATGGCGGCGGCCGCCGCGGCCGACAGGGGGACGGCAGGCGGGCCCAGGTCGAGCGCGTCCAGGCGCCCCCCGCCGGCCGCGCCGCCGCCGCGGAGGCGCGCGAGCGCCCCCCGGGCCGGCAGCAGGACGACGATGCGAGGCGACGGGGCCGGGGCCGAGGCAATCGGGGCCGGGGCTGCCGCCGCCACCGCCGACACAGGAGGCGTGCCGGACTGAGGCCAGGAGACGCGGAGAGGCTGGGCCAAGGACGGAGGGCGGGGCGAGGCCCCTGCTGCTGCGGCCGCCCCTGCCGCCGCCGCAGCGGCCGCGGCGCGCGCGCCCGCCGGTCGCGGGGGCGGGAGGCCCGCGGCCGCGCGCACCAGCCGCGCGTAGTGCGCGGCCGCGTGCCACATCAGCGCCCTGGCCGCGCCCGGGACCGTCGCCGCCGTGCCCGCCGCCGCCGCCCCGAGGAAGCCGCCCCCGCTCCCGCCGCCCCTGCCGCCGCCGCCGCCGCCGCCGCCGGCCCGCTGCTGACGCTGGCCGGGCGGGAGCAGCAGCCAGCTCGGCAGCCCGAGCGCCGCCTCGACGGCGAGCGCCCTGGCCGCGCCCGCCAGGTCCCCCGCGTGCCAGAAGAGGCCGCGGTGGGCGCAGGCGTCGGCCTCGGCCGCCTCCGCCACGAGCCACCCGCACGGCACGAAGAGCGCGTCGCCCGCCGACAGCGGCGCGCGCCGCCCTCCCTCTAGGAACGCGCCGAGGAAGCAGCGCGGCCCGCGGCCGCCGCGGTGCCACGCGGCCAGCGCGGCCAGGTTGGCCGGCGTGGGCGGTGCGCAGGCGACGGCGACCCGGCCGCACAGCACGTGCAGGTAGGACGCGGCGCCCGCGGCGGGCGGGGCAAAGTCGCGAAAGCTGCCGCGCGGCGCCATCGACAGGTGCGCCAGCGACGAAGGGGCGAGCGGCGGGCAGCCGGGGGAGAGCCGCGGCGGCGGCGGGAGGGCGGGCGGCGGCGGCGGCGACCGCGCGCGCGACGGCGACAAGGTCGCCGCGGCGCCCGCGCCTCCTCCCGGCGCCTCTCCGCCGCCGCCGCCGCCGCGCCACACGCGCCGCCCCAGGTCCGCCTCGACCACGGCGGGCGGCGGCCGCAGGACCTCCTCGAGCGCCGTGCCCGCCACGCCCACCCACGTGGCCTCGAGCAGGCGCTTCTGCTGCCAGGCCGCGATGCCCTGCCGGACGCCCGCCGCGCCGGCGGCCGCCGTCGCCGCCGCCGCCGCCGCCATCGCCGCCCCGCCGTCTGCGCCCGCGCCGGCGGCGAGCGGGGGCGGCGCCGACAGCGGCTGCAGCTGCTGCTGCGGCTGCCCCCGCTCCGATTGTGTTCGCCGCCGCGCCCCGGGGCCGAGGAGCAGCAGGCCCGCGGCCGCCGCCGTCACAAACGCGCTGCTGACCTCGTCGTCGTCGCCCTCGCCGCCGTCGCCGTCGCCGCCATCGCCGCCGCCGCCGCCAGGGCCGCCGGCCCCGCTGCCGCCGCCGCCGCCGCCGCCGCCGCCGCCCGGCGCGCCCCTGGCCCCTGGCCCCGCTTGCTGCATGAGCAGGCCGGCGGCGGCGAGGGCGTAGGGCGCGGGCTGCTGCGGCGGACGCTGCCGCTTGGCCGGCGGCAAAGGGGCGGCGCCAGGCGCTGCTGCCCCCGCCCCACCGCCCTCGTCGGGCCGCGGCCGAGGCGGCTGCTTCTGCTGCTTTTGCTGATGCTGCTGCTCCTGCTGTTGCCTCTGCTGCTGCGGCGGCGCCGGACCGCCCTCGGCCACCGCCGCCGCGCTGTCGCTCGGAGCCCCCGAGGCCTTTTCGTCGGCCTGCTGCGGCTGCTGCTGCTGCTGCTGCTGATGCCGTCGACGGCCCTCGCGCCCCCCGCCCGCGAGCAGGCGCGCCCGCCGCCGCTGCTGCCGCCGGCCGTGCCAGTAGCGCCGCCACTGCGCGAGGCTCCAGGCGGGCCCCTCGGTCTGGCGCGCGGCGTCGAGCGTGCGGCAGTCGCGGTGGAGCCCCGCCCGCGACGCGAGGGCGTCGACGAGCTGGGCGGCCTGGCGCGCGGCGGCGGCCGGGCCGGCGGCGGGGGCGGCGGCGGGAGCGGCGGGGGCGGCGGCGGCGGCGGCGGCGGCTGTTGGCGCTGCTGCTCCCTCCTGCTGCTGCTGCTGCTGCTGCTGCTGCTGCTGCTGCTGCTGCTGCTGCTGCTGCTGCTGCTGCTGCTGCTGCGGCAGGAGGTCCGACAGCGCCGCGCCCATGACGCCACCGCCGGGCGCCTCTCCGCCGCCGGGCGCCGGACGCACCAGGAGCGGCTCGCGCAGCCCGGTCGAGCGCAGCAGCAGCGACAAGGCCGCGGCCGAGGCCGCCGCCGCCGCCGCGGCAGCGCGGACGGGGCGGAGGCCGCCGGGGCACAGCGGCCAGCTGGCGTCGTCCAGCAGGCGGCGCGCGAGCGCCGTGAAGTCGTCCTCCTGCTCCTGCTGATGCTGCTGCTGCGGGCGGTCGTCGGGCATCTTTTTTTGGGTTTTCTTTTTGTTCCGCGTTGCGGGGCGGTTTCCCGAGCGCCGCTTCTCCGCGCTTTCTTGTTTGCGGCGTCGTCGTCGTCGGAAAATGGGGAATCGTGGTGATCGTGAGCTCCGGTTCAGCGCGCGAGGGGAGGCAAAGGAGGAGAGCACGCGCGCTGCAAACTCAGACGCGCGCGAACGGGACCTGCACGGCGCGCGTGCCGCGCCCTCTGGAGGGAGGGAGGGGTCGCGATTCTGGTCAGGCCCCCCTCTCTCTTCTTCCCTCTCTCGCGCCTCTTCCCGCTTTTTTCCCCTCTTGAACGCCAACCAGCCGCGCCGTCACCTCGCCTGGGTGCGTGAGGCGCCAATCGCGCCGCGCCCGCCACTCACCCGCCGCGACCAGGCCCCTCACGGAGGGGCGGGAACGGGGCGTCACGCTGCAGAGGGAGACAGTCCACGAGGGCGCGAGCGCGTGAGTGCCCTTGCTTCTATATGCTGGCGTTTCGCTTCATCGGAGATCGCCGCGGTGTGTGTCACCAAGTTCTAAAGTTGCCGAGGGGACCGCAGTCGTGGCGTGCGCGCGCGATTTATCGCCATGACCAAGCCGCTCGGGGCTCCCCAGCGACCGTCGTCGTCGGGCACAAAACACCCGCTCTCGATGACGAATGCTCGAATGTTCAATCTAAAAGACAACGCACATCGAATCCCCGATCCCTTGTTCAATCGTCCCGGTCGCGCGCGCGCAAGCCAGATGAGCGGCACGATCGAGGTCGGGACGAACACGGGCCGTGCCGACGACAGCAGGCTCCGATGAGGGCATCCCTCCCGTCCTGCCGCTGCCCGCGCGCGCCCCCGCCCTCGCGCTGCTGCCGGGCGTCGGCCGCGCGGTCTCGCGCGCCCCGCGCCGCCGGGCGTCGCGTGACGAGGGCAGCAGGCCCCGAAGGCGCGAGCGCAGGCGCCGCGCCGCCGCTGCCGACGACGATGCCGCCGACGACAACGCCAACGCCACCGCCGCCGCCGCCGCCAGCGCTCCCCCGCCGGGTCGCCGGCGAGCTCCGCCTCTTCGCCCTTTCCGACGTGCACGCCGACCACCGCGAGAACCTCGCGTGGGTCGAGTCCCTCCCCTCATACCGGCGGCCGGGCGGCCAGAAAGAAGGAGAGCAACAAGAAGACAACTGCTGCTCGGTGCTGCTGCTGGCCGGGGATGTCAGCCACGACCTGCGCGTGCTGTCCGTTGCCGTCGCCGCGCTGAGCGCGCGCTTTGACCACGTCGTTTTCGTCAACGGGAACCACGAGCTGTGGGTGCACAAGCGCGGATCTTCCTCTTTCGTGGCCGCGCCGACCTCGGGCGAGCACGAGCCCCGGGCGAAAAACGAGGGCGGGTCCTCCTCCTCTTCGGCCTTTTCGGCCGCGGCCGCGCCGCCCTCGCCCTCGCCGCCGCCGTCGCCGTCGCCGTCGCCGTCGCTGTCGCCGTCGCCGTCGCCGTCGCCGTCGCCGTTGCCGGGGCGGTCCTCTGCTTCTGCGTCGTCGTCGTCCTTCTCATCCTCGGCCTCCTCGGGTGACGACGACGGCGACGGCGGCAATGGCGGCGGAGACGGCGGCGGGACTGACGCCGAGCAGGAGGAGCGCCTCTCGGTGCACGGCGGCGCGCGCGACTCGCCGGCCAAGGCGCAGGCGGCGCTCGCGGCGGCGCGGCAGGCGGGACGTCTTGGGAGGGGCCCAACAGCGACGACCACGACGGCCGAGCAAGGAGGAGGAGGAGGAGGAGGGCGGCGAGCGGGGGTTGGGACGCGCCCCCGTCCCCACCGCCCCTCCCTCCCCTCGCCCTCAAACGTCCACACGCGCCCCTGCCGCGCCGGCCTCGCCTGGCTGGTGCCCGTGGCGTCGTGGCACAGCGCCGCGTTCGACGCCGAGCCCGACCCGCCGGGCCTGCCGGCCGCCTCGCGCCTGACCATCGCCGACTACGCGGCGTGCGAGTGGCCGCCGCCGCCGCCGCCGCTTCCGCCGCCGCCGGGCGAGGGAAACGACGAGGGGGAGGGAGCCGGCGCTGGCGACGGCGACGGGCCGGGCGCGCGGCGGCGCGGCAGCGGCGCGGCGGGCGCGGCAGCGGCGGCCCGGCCGCCGGCGCACGGCGCCGAGTCGGTCGCCCTGTGGGCCGACGGCCTCAACGACGGCCCCGCGTGGCGCGACGCGATGCGCTCGCTCGCGGACGCCCGCGGCAGGGCCCGGCAACAGGAGGACCGACGAGGCGCCCGCCCGCCGCAGACGACGACGCCGCCAATCCCGCCGCTGTCGCCGCTGCCGCCCGCGCAAGCCGCCGCCGCCGCCGCCGCCGCCCTCCTCCCACCACCTTTCGTCATCTCCCTGTCCCACTTCTTGCCGCTGCAGTCGCTGCTGCCAGAGAAGCGCTTCCTCTCGTTCCCGCCGCTCGCCAAGGCCGTCGGGTCGCTCCCCTTAGCGCGCCGCTTACGCGCGGGGCTGCTGCCCGACCTGCACGTCTTCGGACACTCGCACTTTGCGTGGGACCTCACGCGGCCGCTCTCCCCGCCGCCGTCGCCGGACGACGACAAGGACGACGAGGGCGAGGACGAGGAGTCGCCGGGCGGAGCGGGCCGCCGCCGCTTCCACCACCAGACGCGCTTCTTGCAGGCGCCGCTGGCCTATCCGCAGGAGCGGCGGCGGCGCGGGCGCTCGCTCGCGGCCGACGTGGGGGCGCAGGTCCGCTGGGCGCGCGAGGGGTGGGGCGACCACGCGGCGGCGGAGGCGATGGAGCGGCGGGCGGCGGGCGGCGAGGGAGCGGCGGGCGGCGGCGAGGGCGGCGGCGAGGGCGGCGGCGGCGGCGGCGGCGACGGTGACGCGGTCGCCGCTTGGCTGCCGCTGTGCCTTTACCGGGCCGAGTATGAGGCCGTGCTCGAGCACGCGGGCGGCGGCGGGACCGAGGCCGACGGCCGAGAGAACGGCGACGACGAGGAGGATGAGGACGGAGGCGCGGCGGAGCTGCTCTCGCACGCGGGCGTTCCGGTCGTCGTCGCCGCCCCCGCCCCCGCCTCCGCCGCTTCCGCAGCCGCCAGCGCCAGCGCCAACGCCAAGGCCGCGCCCGCCGGCGAAGGGCCGCCGGGCGCCGGGCGCCCCTTCTACCGCATCGTCCGCTGGCGCGGCGAGCAGTGCCCGCCCCTGCGCGCCCTGTGGTCGTCCTACTACGAGCAGCACGCGCGCGACCCGCAAAACGTCGAGCTGGCGCCGTGGGTCGCGCGCAAGTACGAGCGGCGGGCGGCGCGGCTGGCGGCGGCGGCGGCGGCAGGGGCGGCCGGGGCGGAGGCGGCGGAGATGGCTAGGGCAGAGGGGGCGGCGGTGGCAGAGACGGCCAGGGCGGAGGGGGCGGGGGGGGCAGAGACGGCCAGGGCAGAGGCGGCGGCGGCGGCGGCGGCGGCGGCAAAGTGACGGCGGAGGGCGGGGACGAGAGAGGGGAACCGAGAATTGTTTGGAACCGAGAGGATCGAAAAGGGGCGTCCTCGCCCTCTGTGAGGACTGTGCTGCCGCCCGATCGCAGCAGCAGGTGTTACACCGCACGTTCAAATTTGTCCGAAATGAAATCCGGCGGATGCACTAGCCGCGCAGCATCGCCCGCAGCGCGCGCGACCGCGCCGCCGCCGCCAAGCCGGCGCCCATCGCCGCCGCCGCCGCCTCGTGGCCCCCTTGCCCGCCCCCGCCTGCCCCCCCGGCTCCTCCCATCACCGCCCGCTCCGCCAGCGCCAGCGCCGCGTCTAGCCGCGCGCGCACGGCCGACTCGCGCGCAAAGGCGCCCGCCGCGGCCAGGGGCTGCAGCGCGAGCTCGGCCGCGCCGATGCAAAAGAGGCCGGCAGAGGCCGAGGGGACGGCGTGTGAGGCGTCGGCAGCGGCGCCCGCGCCCGCGCCCGCGCCTGCGCCGCCGGCATCATCGTCGGCGGCCGCGCCAAGGGCTCCCTCCAAGTAAGGGACGGCCAGCCTGGCGGCCACGGCCGACAGCATCCACTCGCCGACCACGAGGCCGCGGGGCAGGACCTCCTGCGCGGCAAAGGCCGCGAGCACGTGCAGCAGGGCGGCGGCGCGCAGGAAGCGGTGCGCGCGGGCGGCGGCGGCGACGGACGAGCGGGCGGGGGGCGCCGACGCGGGCGCCGCCCACGACGGCGCGGCCGAGGTCTCGTCGGCGACGGCGCGCGCGAGCGCCCCGCGCACGAGCGCGACCAGCTCGCCCGCCCGCGGCGACCCCTCCGGCAGGTACACCAGCAGGTCGGCGACGAGCGCCGCGGCCGCGCGGCCCATGGCCACGGGCCCGACCGGCGGAGCCGCGGCCGCGAGCACAAGACAAGGGGCGTCGTCGTCCTCGCCGCCGCCGCCGCCGCCGCCGCCGCCGCCGCCCGGAGCGCGAGCCGCCGCCGCCGCCGCCGCCGCCCCCCCGCCGCCGCCGCCGAGCGTCCCCAGCAGCGGCGCCGCCGCCCACCCGCCGTCGCGCAGCGCCCCCAGCGCCCGCGGCAGCACGAGCTCGGCGACCAGGCGCGGCACGGCGTCCGCCTCCGGCGCGCGGAGGTCGGGCAGGGCGTCGGCGGGCGCGCCAATATTTTGCGGCACGCCAAAGTCGAAGAGCTCGCGGTGCCACGCGTGCGCGTCAAAGCTCTGGGAGGCGGGCGCGAGGGCGGCGAGGGTACTGGCGGCGGCGGCGGCGGCGGTCGCGGCGGCGGGTGCTGCGGCGGCTCCTGCGGCGCTCCCGTCGCCGTCGCCGTCGCCTGATCCTCCTCCTCCCGCCTCGCCGTCCTCCTCCATCCTGCTCGCCCCGGCCTCCCCCCGCCCCGCACCCGTCCCCGCCGCGCCGGCGGGCGGCACCGACGCAGGCGCGGGCGCCGGCCCCCCGCCCCCGCCCGCCATGCCGGCGGCGGGCGGCGGCGGCAGCCACAGCGGCTCCCACCGCAAAAGCTCCAGCCGAGCAAACGGCGCAAACAGCGCCGGCGCCGCCTCTCCGGCGTACGACTGCCGAAAGTCTGCGGGGTGGCCCGCGCGCCAGGCCTCGAGGGCGCGCTTGACGGCGCGCAGGGAGGCGAGGTCGTCGGCGGCGTCGGCGAAGACGGTGGCGGCCGAGAGGACGACGTCGCGGCGGCGCGAGCAGAAGGCGCGCACGGCCGAGGCGACGGGGTCGGCGGCGGCGGCGGCGGCCACGGCGGCGGCGGCGGCGGCGGCCTCCTCGTCGTCGCCCTCGTTTTGGGCCGCCGCCGCCGCGCCCGCTCCTTGCTGGAGCCTCCGCCACTCGTCCTCGGCCCCGGGCGGGGGAAGGCCGAGCAGAGCGGCGTCGATCGCGTCGGCGCAGGCGGCCGCGGCGGCGGGCGTCGCGGGCGCGGCAGCGGCGGCGCCGCCGCCGCACCCGCCGCTCGCGCGCAGCAGCGAGGCCAGCGCGGCGGCCGAGGCCAGCAGCGCGTGGCGCCGGCGCCGGGCCGCCGCGGCGCGGGCGCCGCCCTCGCCGCCGCCGCCCGCCCGCCGCGCCTGCAGGCGCACGCTGCGCCCAAACTCGTCCACCCCGTCCTCGCCGCCGCCGCCGCCGCCGCCGCCGTCGTCGTCCTCGCCGCCGCCGCTCAGCCCTGCCGCCGCCGCCGCCTGTGCAATGCTGCCGATCTCGCCTCCCCCAGGCCTCCCCTCGCCGCAGCACAAGGCGCGCGCCCACCGTTCGTCCGCGCCCCGGGCCGCGCGCTCCGCCTCGCCGCGCTCGCGCCGCGCCCGCGCCAGGTGCTCCTCAAGCTCCTCGACCAGCGGCGCCTTGTCGTCCAGGCACGCGCAAAGGTCGGCCACGTACAGCCGCAGGCGCTGCGCGGCCGCATACCGGCGCTTGGCGGCGCCGGCGTCGGCGCGAAGGCGTGCCCCGGCGTCGCGCCCTGCCTCGGCGTCGCGCTCGGCCCTGCGGAGGGCGGCGGCGGCGGCCGAGGCGGCGGACTGGGCGCGCCCGGCGGCGTCCTGCAGGCCGGCGAGGGCGCGAAGGCCGGCGGACTGGAGGGCCTTGACGCGGGCGCTCGTGCCCCCTCCGCCGTCGGCGGCGTCGGCGGCGGCTGCTGTGGCGCCCTCTGCCGGCGCTCCCCGGCCGGCAGCGGCGGCAGCAGCGGCAGCGGCCGTCGCGCGCCCGTTGGCTCCCGCCCTCCCCGTCGCCGCCGCGCCGTTGCGCATCTGCCGCGCCGAGAAGGGGTCGTCGTCGTCTTCGAGGAGGAGATCGGTCGCTGCTGCCGCCGCCGCCGCCGCCGATGACGGCCGTCTGCTGGCGACCGGGCCACGCCCGCCCCCGCTTCTAGCGCCGCCGCCGCCGTTTCCGCCGCCGCCGCTGCCGTTGCCGCCGCCGCCGCCGCCGCCGCCGCCGCTGCCGTTGCCGCCGCCGCCGCCGACGCCGCCGTTTCCGCCGCCGCCGCTGTCGTTGCCGCCGTCGCCGCCGCCGCCGCCGCCGCCGCCGCCGCCGACCGCAAAGGCTCGCCGGAAGGCGCCGCCCTCGGGCCCCTCGCCGTCCGGCGACGCGCCAGCCCCGCGCCGTCTCCTGCCGCCGCCTATCAGCGGCACAAAGTCGTCGTCGTTGCCGCGCCTCGCTGCTGCTGCTGCCGCCGCCGCCGCCGCTCCGCCGCCCATCGGCGCCCCGGCGCGCCCCGTCCGCAGCTCTTCTCGCCTCGCACGCGCGCGCGCGATGGCGGCGGCGTCCGGGATGGCCCTGCCGTCGTCGTCGTCTTCCGCCATGGCGTCCGCCCCCGCTGCGCCGTGCTCCTCCTCCTCCTCCTCGGCGTCGCTGCCGGCGGCGATGACAAGGGCGGCGGCGGCGGCGGCGGCGGCGGCCGAGCGGCGTCGCGGCGGCGGCGGCGGCGGCGGCGGCTCGGCCGGCGGCGGCAGCAGCATCTCCTCCTCGTC
>Ga0209390_10008430_pt1 | contig 12752 bp, 14 predicted proteins | sample BON01_FD_187212 | JGI IMG/M metagenome (GOLD analysis project Ga0209390, IMG submission 187212) | Freshwater microbial communities from Lake Bonney liftoff mats and glacier meltwater in Antarctica - BON-01 (SPAdes) (version 2) | ecosystem: Environmental > Aquatic > Freshwater > Ice > Glacier... | reverse complement strand
ACCAGCTGTCGGACCAAGCTACGGGTTGTTCGTTGGGCGGTCTGCCGAACCACTCGACAACCCCGCACGACCACACTGGCCGCTCCCTACCGTGCACGCGACACAAGCTCAGAACCAAACTGAAGACTGGCACGAGCCAGTCTCCTTCTTTATTGACAACTCCCAAACGTTTCCCCAACCTAAACCGGTTGCTAAACTCCAACTAACTCTCTAGGCGTGTTCCCCGCCTTTGCTTGGTCACAATTTGGGGCAGCAGCATGCTGTGGTTTATGCTATACTGCGTCTGATTTCGGTATTCTATTGATTTGCTTGCAAAATGGACAACACAAATCTTTTTCCTCTGGGTCGAGAAACGGTGAGATTGACAAAGTTTGGAATCAGTTTTTTATTGATTATTTAAATGTGGACAAATGATGTCTTTTTCATTTCCAATCTGACATATTTAGATTGGAAGTAGGCATGCACGTGCATACTACTTGTTCAACTCTATTGACAATGACTGTACTTGTTACACTCAACGCTAGGGGGAAAAAAAAGCGTGAGTTCCAAATAGAATCACTACATTATTTCTACAAGAACCGTAATCGCACAATCATCATTATAAGCTTTTTCTCCATGTTGATAGCAAACCTCAAAGGCCGCTATTAGAGTCATGGCATCATCATGCATCGGGACCGGACAGGAAGGCTGGCAGAGCGAGTGAACGGCGAAAGGAGTACAGGCGCACCAGAATCAAATTGATGGTGCTCGACCACAGGTCTGCGAGATTTTCCCGCCTGTGTGGCCCGGACGCGTTGACGGTCCTTTATTTGCTGAGACTGTTTCTCCTTTAATGTTGATCGAGCCTTGGCAATGATGTCATCACCCACACCTTTGATTCTTAGAGCTCTCACAGTGAAATACATAGCGACGTTAAAACTTTTTTCAAACTTGCTGTCGATCCGGATGGCATCTAATAAAGGCTGCTTGCTGCGGCTAGGCATGGATGCCTGCGCGATTATGCTATGTGATCTATTGAGTCTGAGGATTTGTTGTGAGAGTTGTTGCCAGGTAGAGAAGTGCCCTGAAGACTCAGGCTTGTTGAAAATGTCGTGGCAAAATTCATCCCAATCCAGTTGCAACGACTGGTTGTTGGCATCACTGATTCGAGGCGATGATTCGAGGCGTTTCTGACGATTTAGCGCAAACAGACCAAATAGCCTGCTTGTTTTGGCATCACTTCGGTCGAGATTATTGGTTCGTGCAAGTCTGCCACTGTTCATTGCAGTCCTGACTCGCAAGTTGTCGCCAATTCTTCTACTCGTGGGTTTGTAGAATGCACTGCTGGGTGTGATCTTTGAGTTGTATTTCACTTTGTGGCAGGCAACTCTTCGAAGACGAAAGGTTTTGCAATGTTTGGCAATTCATCTTCGAATCTTATTTCCATCGAATTTTTTGCTTACATGGATATACGTTCGTGAATGTATATCTGTACCGGGACTCGGCCAGATTACTTCGCGAATCGTGCTGACCAAAAAAATGAGGGGCCGCGAGGGTGAAAATGGTGGACAAAAAGGAAGAAAAATCGAGAATTAGCCACAGATTGAGCGGTGGGGAGAGTGGAAGCACACGGACAGTTGATGCTGAGCGCAAACGTGCGTCGTCCTGGAACCAAATATAAATGCTCAAATATTGCCTTTGCTATCACATCTATTGCGTTTATCGTTGTACACGTTTGTACAGAACTGTTACAGCTTCCCGTGCAGTTTCCAATAGGGGGTCCCGGTACCACACGTCTCACGTTTTTGGGGATTTGCGTCGTTCAAAATCACGGTTTTATCACCATGTCTCAAGTCTGTAAAAAAAGATATGTCATCAATTTTGTGTATTTGTCATCTTTACTCTTGTCCGATTTCCACGAACAATCCATCGATTCAAATTCTTCGGGAACCACAAACCAGAAAAATTGGCTAATGAATAAAATCTATCAAGATATAAAGTTGATGTTTGATTTTTCTTGTTAGCATATATCTATAGTTCGCCAGCTGCATGAGCAAAAGATCTGTCATTTGAAGCTTGTTTCAGAAGCATAGCTTCATTTGGTGACCCACACTACCTTTAAAGAACTTCTCCTGACTCTATTCAATGTGCATGAAATTCTCGGATTTTAAATTTTGATTTCAGAAAAACACTTTTGCCACTGAGAAATCTCTGAAATTTTGCTCAGTGTAAGAGGTTTAGACCCGTGTTCCATTTCATCATGTCGAGGGGATGGGAGCTGAGGGAAAAAGGAAAAAAAAAATCATTCCTGGAGTAAGGGACGGGCATCTTAAGGGCCGGGCCCCAATTGGACTTTAAAATAAATTCGAATTGATTTGAACTGGTACTCAGCCCAAGGCCCGGGCCGGATAGCCCAAACGCCTCAGGCTGGTACAGGCGACTCCGTGAGCCGATTTCGCCGTTCTTGATGTTCAACTCTATTCATTCATTGATGTTGCTTTTCTATAACAGCTATTTTCCCGTGGGTGGGCAATTTTGCTTACACCTAATATTCACGACCTAGATTCTAGGATTGCTGCCAAATATTCATAGTTCTTACATTTTGATAGGTCTTACATTTTGACAAATGTAATGAAGCTGGTCCTGGACCGTGAGTTCGAGCACTTCATCAAGACCATTTCCATTCGCACAAGTCCGTTCAAAGAGCCGCGCGCTGTGGTGTTGCGCTGGCCAGTGCCTCCAAGGGGCGATTTTGTGTTGCTTGGCAACGCGTTGCTGTTCCGTGTGTTGTCCTGGGGATCCAACCTGTCGAAACATGATGGTCAGATGCTGGGTTACAGGACATATAAATGTTGTAAGTGTTGTTAAACGACATATTTATGTATATTTGGTCTAAAAGACCTATAAATGTTGCTAGTCCTTTTAAACAACATATTTATGTATGATTGGATCCTCATCTACAAAACGCAGGTAGCCAAAGTTCGGCTGGAGACCATTGCCCCATTCAATGTCTTGGCCATACGCCACCCAGCAGCGGTGGATGGGGTGCTGCCACACCCACCCCTTGCACGAGAGTCTGGAGAGTGCTATACATGTGTGGTATATGTAAGCTCACAGCATGAAACATCACGGTGTCATGCAGGTGTCAATTCAGGCGCAACCCTTTTCAACATACCTCGGCAAGAATTGTTCGGATCGTGTGCTGTTCATGCCAACATGGATGCCCAAGCGAACACGGGACCTTGATCTCAGCCAAGACGGCGCAGATTGTCAATTGCTGAGCTATGGTGCGTATGTGCAGGCCAAAGGCAGCCACGTGATTGTCATGGAGCTTTAGACAGGAGAATTAGCCAGTCGCTCACAAACAAACACGCTGATCCTAACCCCTCAAATCTCACTGGCAAGACGGTTCATGGTGTTCTTCAAGTGTCACATGTCCAACCTTGGATGTGTGAGGTTGTACTCCACCAATCCGAAGGTCTACTACGTCATCGACACATGGAGTATCTCAGGCATGGCACCCATAATGCACAATCCAGTGCACCCAACCATCCCTCACGGGACACTGCTCAAGTCACTTGCGCAGCGCAAGCGAGAGTATCTGGGGGCAGAAGAGGTCTCTAAGTCTGGTCAGGGTGACGGTAGCCCTCATTAGATTGTCAATATTTGGGCCATGATGTGGGGATCCAAACGGCCCACACCAGGTGCACTGTATGGTAGTATGTGATGATGGGTGTCTGGGAGTTGGTCATGTATCACATATCCGAATGCAGTGTCGACTCGTGCGTGACACTGCAGCTTGGCCGCCGCGCACCTAGTGACTGTGTCCATGTATGCATGAATTCGTCGTTCAATAGCATTGATTACATTTATATGTCATTTACAATTCAGAAAGACGTATATATGTCGTTCAGTACAAATGATGACATTTATATGTCGTTTACTATTCACCAATACATTTATATGCTATTGTATGAAATACATTCAATCTCACATCAAACATATGCCATAGAACGCATCTGAGAGAATGCCAGAAAGAAGTTCAAAATCCGACCGAGGACGACACTGTGTATGCTTGAATGTGTCTTTCAATAGCATTGATGACATCTACATGTCGTTTACAGTATTGAAAGACCATTATATGCTATTATATGACCTATGTGCATTGTCGAATAACTTATCGAGCATATGACATGTTGCGAGTGAGGAGTTCGGAATCTGACCGACAACTACACTGTGTGCTGGGTTGGGGTATAGAAAATAGGGCCAAATGAGCAGTCCCGCACGACCACCCCTACTGCTGAACTGCAGGCCCAGGTATCATCCTGCTTTACAGATGGCTGGCAGGAGTGCAGTTTGTAGAATTCATGACATTCAATGGTGAGAGCGAGTTTCTCAGTCTGTTTGTGCACGGGCACAAACGGGCAGAATCTCATGATCATTTGGTCGTAGCGAAACTGGGGTTGCGACAACAACCCTGGGTGGCCATATTTGGCAAAGCTCCGCCAAGTTCCTTGGACAAAAAGGCGACAAGGGAACATGAGGACGAAATATTAAAAGTAAAGGCATGCCTGCAGCGTCAGCATGGCTTTGAATCTCAAAGGGAGTGCCAGTGGGCGCTGGTACCTCCTACTAATGTAGACGGGTTTGCAAGTGGTAAGATTTTGGCCGTTGTGAGGGTGAGGGACACGTCAGATGTGCGTAGTATGGAGGAGCAACGATTCAACACAATGTCGTTCGACGAGGCACAGGCGAAATATACAGAGATCGCAGGGTCTCTGGCAGCAAACGCATTGAGACTTGCAAATCAGTATCAGAATTGAGGTATGGGGGTCACAAAAGCACAGTACATTGACGCTTTCATGGATTGCATGGAGATGAGTGGTGTCTTGAACGCACAGCCTGAGTATTTTGAATGGTTCGACGCAGCAGCAAATGTGCTACAGGATGATGGGTCGAGAGAAGTGTGCCGCCTGAGACAAACATGTGCGCTTACAGGAGCAGATCGAAAATGGGTAAATACTGTCAATGTTGTAATGATTTTGAATGATGCAGTCGGTCTCGACGTGGCTCGCAAGCCACGCCCTGTGTAATGGATTGCGAGCCACGTCGACCCAATCCAATACACAGGGTGTGGACCCAATCCAACACACAGGGCGTGTGGCCTTGTAAATTGCCGATTGGCAGTCTTCCTCTACAGCTTCTCGCCATGTCGCTGGACCTCATTTCAGACTTGAGCAAAAAGCCTCGCCAAAACTTTTTCCAACGTCAATAGCAGGATGACCCACGATAAGAAACACGTCACTGTTAGGATTGATTGAAAAAAAATCAGAAATACCCAAGGATATAATAGATTCGACGAGTAAAATCAAATCAAAAATGATTTGCCTATCAGGCATCGTGTGACCCAACGAGTGCTCATCATCAACCTGTTTTGGAATCTAGTGACACGGTACACCTGGAATGTTGAGAGTTCATCCCAAAACTCTTATGAGATATGGATTACTTGCCTGGACCCGGGTTTCGGCTAATTCTGAGAAAAGCAGAGGCTCTCAGTGGGCTGTAAGGGTGGCGCAGAGATTGCCGTCGGGATTCGGGCAGAGCGGAGCAGCCCGAGAGTTGGGCCTGGTACAAATTGTTGTGGAAGCATCAGCAATTAGGGGGGGTTTCCCAAACACTTGGCCGACTGAGCCTGTTTTTGGCCGGCACTGTCGCAGCGTTTTGGGGGACTATGGAAAGGGGCTGGCCATCTGAACGGGGGGAAATTATGCATTCTTGAAAAAAAATGGCGTTTTCTTGTGCTCATGAAATTATAGCACGCCGTTCAGCTGGCCAGCCCCTTTTTTGCGTCTGCGGACGTAGCCCCGAACCATCCCCAGAAGGAGCGCTGGAAGGTGGCTCTTAGAAGCATATTTCTCGTGGGAATAAAATCACAACGTTTCGGGGCCTCATCTTTTTCCAAGTTTTACTACACATTCCCAAAAAAACTCTTTGCCACCCCTAGGACTGTCCTAGACCGAGCAAAAAAATCCCTTTGCGATAGGTCCCAATTCCGAACGTTTATTTTGCCATACAGATTTATCAAGATTCGTCCCTTCCATCAGCATTGAATATCTCACAATTTGTTGGATATGCCCAGATTTCAGAATTTCCCGGAATGGATTCAAAACGAAAAAGTTGCGGAAACGTGCGAATTTGACGGAAAAGAACCGCTGTTCCATGAATGAGCCATGGGCATCTCAAAAAGAGTTCTGGGATGAGAGTGCAAGTCTGTGAGTAGGTCGCGCACGTCAAAGTATCAAAATAGTAAGGAGATTTGAAACGAACATGTACTAGAAATCACGTAGATTGTTTCAAAGTGTGCAATGTCAAGCGCCTGTACACCTACGTGGGACGGAAACCCTGTACTGTGTGTTGTGATGTAGCTGTTTTTAAAGTGACATATTTAATGATTCTGTGTAACAGTAACATGTCAAAAATTAAGCGACGTATAAATGAGACATGAGATGTAAAAATATGTACTTCAAGGATGAAATGACACAAATTCTTATTTGAAAAACAAGTATAGATCGTATGATTTTCAATTTTTGATATGTGTCAATATTTCGTTGAAAAGTAAACAACATATGTCTACCGGCGTAATTTCCTGATGAAACCTGATTAGTGCATGCCTCACCCACCACAACAAATGCACAAAAACCCGCAAATGCACACCTATGCACGCCTATTCCGACTTTGCAGCAACGGTTTTGCCATGAAAACTATTGCAACCTGTCAGATACTATTGAAAACTTCATTCTGTTTGATGAAAACGAAAAAGATAGAGTTGAACCGTAATGCCGCTTTAGCTGAAGCAAACGTCCGACGCAGAGCATGCTGGTTTAACAACCGAAGACCGTTGCGCAGCCGCCGCACCTCATTTCCATTTAATCTTCTGTGCCTGCTTACCGTGACCTTTCGCTCCGCCTCAAAAACCATCAAAATTGAAGCCAGCTCATGTCACAGTCGCACCTGCCTTCTCGAAAAATCATCATCCCATCATCCGATCTAGTGTAGGGCCTCATCCAGCTGGTCTATGGCTCGCCCTTGCAGCTGGACATGACGGCTTCCAACGACAAAATTGTAATCTTGCCATTCTTTTTGCGGGTTTTTTGGAAGCATGAGGCTGAGGTTAGTACATGGACTGCTGCTCCTTTCAGAACAAACTCTATCTTTGCCTGCCGTGTTCGCGCCTCCATCTTGTGCTCTTGGACCAGAAAGTGTGAGCTCTGTCAGCTCTGATGCCGCGAGTGCCAAGGGCAAGGACGGTGTTGAGGTTGAAAGCTCTGACCTTGGCGACCTGGCGGGCGACAACGCCATGGATGATAATGACGAGAGCCACACCTTGGGGGAAAGTGCTATGGCTAAACACAGGCCAACTGCCGCAAGAAAGCGGGATAAGCCAAGTTCGGCAGGGCGAATTGCCAGGTTGAGGTATATGGCAGTGTGTTCCCCAAGAAAACCCAGACAAGAATGCATAGCTTGCATGATTAGGGAGACAATACAGAAGACCTACAAGTGATGTACAATTAAAGTGTATTTCGTTTGATTTCTTTCTCACTTTATGGTGGTGTAGGAGTCGCACAGCGGCTAGCCTACCTCAATCATTAATTGTAACAAAACAACAACAACCACATCGTGCTTATCTGAAACAACACACACTCACGTCATGGTCGTTTTTGTAATACTCGAATCAATCAGTTTTTTGAGCAGTGTCCTCTATTTCAACTCAACATAGAGCGGTCAAACCTCTGAATGCGAATGCGCTTCGCAGCTTGGATCCACACCTCCTTGGTGAGCTCTCAAAAGTAGCCTTGGTTGTCCCTCCTTGAACGACCCACTTCACACACGCTTCTCACATCCCCCACCCCTTGCCACAGAGAGCTGAAAGCTCATCTGTTGGGCGTGCACTGGCACCACACAGGTTGGTGCCTTATTGGCAGCACCCTGGGCGCGCGGATGCAAAGAGGCTCTAGCCCCGAGCTACCGCGTGCCCAAAATCCCGGGCGAGGTTTCGTGATGCTTTCACCAAATTTTCATTTTTTTGTATCACGGTGCCGCAATCCGGCCACAAATTCAGACTGCAATCGTCACGTCGCGAAAAATAAGCTTTCACTCAAGTTCTCATTTCATATTTCATTCGTTTTTCCATGCAATTTGCTATTCTTATTTGCTTGCAATTTTCCATTCAATTTTCATTCATTGATTCATTCAAATTTTCATCCACTTCATTCAACTTATAACAAGTGAGAGTCGAGGGGACGTCACTTGTGACAGTCTGCGGGACGTGATATGGAGTCACGGCACTCATGACGTCAAGAGATCTGTCGGGAAGGTCCGACGGATCTGGATGAGGAAACAACACCAAAAAGGTCAAAACCGCATAGTCATGTCTACGAGGGGGGTTTTACTACTGTGGTTTCGAATAAATAGGAATCGATCATCTGATCGATTCTCGTCAACTCAAGCCAGCCGTATGCCTGCCCGTGCGTGCGTGAGGGAGGGGGCTCGCTGGTCTCCTAGCCCACGTTTAGTGTAGAGGGAGGGAGGGCACCAACCAGCGTCAACGTCCACAGGCCGTGATCCTAGCCCACGTAGAGTGTCCATGTAGAGAGAGAGGCCGCGATCTTGGGGGCGTGTGAACAAGGGGGGAGCTGGTGTCAAGCTGCAAGAGCGGCACTAGCAACAACAGTGAATAGCCGTGCTCTGGGCCGATTTGTTCTGCTAGGCTAGTGGGACCTGTTATACAACTTTTCATCCCTTTTTTCTATGTAATTTGTCATTCGATTTTTCAAATTCCATCCAAGCTTCGTTCAATTTGTGGCTCATTCCAGGTTTCGATTCATGCTGCATCTATTTGTTCTGAAATCAGACACCTTTTGACAAATTGCCAATTTCAGCAATTTTTGGGCGAACAAAAAGTCTTGATTTGACCCAACGATTTGTCAGATGTGGCATTGTTCTGAGGTTCAAGGTAAATCCCTTGAAACACATTTGATCACTTTATTGAATCTGCAGTCCTGAGAATGAACAAGTTTACGCGTGTCCACCAAATGATCAATTTTTTTTGTGTCTGTCTGGCCTGCTTGCTGTCCAGCTTTTCTTCGGTCTTGCTGTGCTGCTGTCTTGCATATCTTCTTGCCTTTTTTTCTGTCTGCCTTGCCCGCTTGCCTGCTTGCCCACTTGCCTGCTTGCCTTCTTTCCATCGCAGGCTGGTCTAATTTTCATCTTTTCTGCATGCTGTATTTGTCCCTGTTGGGGTCCTTGTTGGAATTTGATGTGTCCCGACCTCGAGGTGGTTAGCATGTTTGCATTTCGACTTGTGTCTAGAAAAGTATGAGCCCGAGTTCCCCAGACAACAATCATTCAAACCAACGTTTGATACACCGTGGCATGCGCCACCAGCCAACCAGAAAGTGAAGAGCCAGCAGCTAGCGTGCCAGAGCTCACCGCAGACACACAGACACAGACACAAACACATAGACACAGACGCAAACACAGACACAGACATAGACATAGACGCAGACACAGACACAGACACAGACACAGACACAGACACAGGCACAGACACGGATACAGACACAGGCACATACACATACACTCGTGCGCGCACACGCACTCAAGGCAAGGGCTGCAAAGCACATATTCTCTCACGCAACAGGACCCGTGGCATGCACAAACGCACTTTTGCACCCCTTTGCAACTCCTGCGTCTACAGATGCGTCGGTGCTTGGCGACGGGGTGTCTTGTGGCTGGTTTTCCGCTCTTCACGGGGTTTCTCCGTCGCTCAGAAGAGCCAGCAGCTAGCGTGCCAGAGCGCACCCATCCAAGACGATGTAAAACTAGCTTATTTGGTCAGAGCGCAGATCTGTTTTTCCCGAGGTCGTCGGCTCGATTCCGGCAAAAACTCAAAACATTGAGAACTCAAATCTACATAAATTTGAGCTACATAGACCCTCAAGCAAGGGTACTAAATTACTCTTGCAAGTCATAAAAGCCATTATCAATCAATCCAACGTCGTGGAAAAGCTGACATTAAGCAATGTGTTGATTGACAATGATGGTCTTCACCAACGTCAAATTTGCATTCGTTTTTTTGTTGTTTTCCTTTCAATTCGTCATTTATTATTTTACTCAATTTTGTTTCAAATTTCCAATCTTTTGGTCACTGATTTTCCCGCACAACTTTTCTTCTATTCATTTTTTTATTCATTTGTTCACAAATTGTACACTCATTTTTGTACACAAATGTTCACATATTTTCCCAGATGTGCTTCCCACAAGTTTGTCATACATATCTTCATTTATTACGTCAACCATTTTCAATTCATCGTTTTAGTGAATTGCATACTCGATTTTCCATTCATGTTTGCATGCGATTTCCCAGGCAAGTTTGCAATTGATATCTTATTGGAATTTTCAATCAATTGTTGAAGAAAAGTTTAAATCAATTTTGAAAGGATTTTTACAATCAATGTTGTCCTTCAAGTCATGAATCATGTTTCCAATGAATTTTACGTTCATCTCTTAATTCAATCTGCCGATCTTGTCTATTCAGTTTTGCATTCATCTTTTAATACTGGTTTTTGCAAATGTAGTCAGTTTTTTTCCACATAATACTGCTTTCTTCTTTTTATTCATTTTGTCATGTATTGTTCCATTCATTGTTTCAGTTGCTGTTCATTGAATTTCTCGCCAATTTTTGGACACATTTTTGATTCCATTCTTGCAGCCATTGTTCATACATGTTTTCACTCAATGTTTAATCCAATATTTCATCCGTGTTTCCAATCAATTTTCTATTGAATTTTCCCTTCGATTTGTCTTTTCATGATTTCAATTATTGTTCAATCCAATTTTCATGCATTATTGATTCACGCTGTGAACAGTTTTGCGCTCTTCCTCTGTATACTTGCCATGACTCCTGTACAACAGAAAATCTCTCCGTGTTTCTTTCGGCATTTTCCGTCACCCACCAGCCTCTGTCTGCGTGCGGCCCTCTAGCGCGCCTCTCATCCCGTCTTGTCTTGCATTTTTTCTTTTGCAGTCTGCTGTAAATGGTATCGAATCACTCTAGCCTCACTTCCGGTGCGCAATCCCTACCCGTCGTTTGATGCTTTTGACATAATATAATGGCCACCAGGGTAGGCTCATCTCAAGGCAGGGTTGGGTTGGGTTCGAAAGAACATGTAGTCCCAGTGAAATCGAGCTTACAAAGCATTTCATCGAATTTGTTTTTGTGGAACTTGAACGAACCAATTGGTTGGGATTAATTCAATCGTGATCTTGACGCGGCAAACCTGCGGCCAGTTCTCGAGCATGGCTGCGGAAAGCAAACGCCGAGCGCCAGCACTTCATTTTTCCGTGCAAATTTGCTATATATTTTCAACATCAAAATGTAGAGGATAGTCAGATCTAGGTCTGCGCATGACTTCGGGACTTGCAAAGGGACCTTCGGTGCCTTGTCTCCACTAGCGGGGGGGCACCATTCTGACGGGGCGCTACGTTCCGTGGAAGTTAGTGAGATGTGCTTTTTTCACACACTGATTATCCGGCAAGAATACAGGCCAGCTCACAAATATTGTAAGCTCGAAGTCGATAACCTATACAGACAAGCTGGTCTTGGGGAAAGTCAATGCTCCCCCCCCCTCCAAAACCTTACATGAATCTCACCCTTTTACCCCCTTCCCCCGATTTCCTTCCGGTCCACTTTTTCCTAAAATCAAGAGGAAGGGAACAGGACACTACATCGGGGTTTGATGTCCGGTTTGAAACAAAATTCTTTCCAAAAACAAGATCTTGCATATCCAGCTTTGGGGAAAACAAATTCATGTTCGGTTTTGAAAAGAATGAAGGACATCGTGCTCGGATTTCCCCAAAACCGGGCCATGTGTACCAAGGACTTCACTGTTGTCCGTATAGATCAATCTTCTGTATGTGTTATCGACTTCGAGCTTCAAGTAGATATGCAAGAGTCCGAAACAAACAAGGGGATGGAAGAAATGGATGTTTACCACACAAGCAAGAAAGAAGAAAAGCCTAGGACAAAAATCGTTGTGTGTCTCCCCATTTTTTGCGGGAGAGTTGTTTATGGATTACTTTTTTTTTAATCACTACATTTGGAACAGTTCAGAGGTTTAGCTGAGAGCTCTATTTACTTACATCTCAGGTCTAAACGTGCCATCAAATTTCTTTTCTTTATACGTGAGTATGTATATGTATCAGGCCTTTTCTTTTAATCAAGAGGCTACCCGCACCTCTTCCAACAAGGCCCCTGTGCTTTGCTCTTGTCACTCCTCCTTGTGATAAAAATTGCCAAAAGAATGATTCGTTTTTGAGCTAGATTGCTCCATAGTTGGTCGAAACAGATGTTATTGGTTAGAATAGGTTTATTGATCGCTAAATGCTTTCTTTTGTCCTTCTCTTTGTTTTCTCCGTTGGGTCTGAAAGCCCGACTAAGATGCAATCCCAGGAACAGTCCCAGATCGTTAAATGTTGACCGTATATATATACACATACATATATTTACGTGCATTGAAAATACATATAAATGTACATATATATGTCAATATTCATATATACACATAAATATTCATACATATACGCATACATATAAATATATGAATGTTCATATACACACATAAATGTATATATATATATACTTACATGTATACATACATACATATATATATATATATATATATATATATATACACACATATATATATATATAT
>Ga0209390_10008429_pt1 | contig 12753 bp, 8 predicted proteins | sample BON01_FD_187212 | JGI IMG/M metagenome (GOLD analysis project Ga0209390, IMG submission 187212) | Freshwater microbial communities from Lake Bonney liftoff mats and glacier meltwater in Antarctica - BON-01 (SPAdes) (version 2) | ecosystem: Environmental > Aquatic > Freshwater > Ice > Glacier... | reverse complement strand
GGGGGGGGGGGGGGGGGCGGGTTGCGGCACCTGTCGGGCACCGGTGGGGCGAACTTCTTGGTAGGGAAACAAGAGCCGGAACGCGGAGCTGAACTCGACGCGGGTGTTTATTCCGATACAATCCCGGCGATGAATTCTGAATCTGCATCTCCTTGTCCGCAGCCGTTGCGCTGGGGGATCGTTGCCACGGGTCGGATTGCGGGGATTTTCGCGGGAGATTTGGCGAGTGCACGGGAGAGTGTGCTGCAGGCGGTGGGGAGTCGGACACTCGCATCGGCGGAGCGATTTGCATCGGAACAGGGCATTACGCGGGAGCACACGCATGGGAGTTATGCGGCGTTGTTCGCGGATGAGAAAGTGGATGCCGTTTATGTGGCCACGCCGCATCCGGAACATAAGCGGATGGTTTTAGCCGCGCTCGCGGCAGGTAAGCATGTATTGTGCGAAAAGCCGATGGGAATGACTTTGGCAGAGGTTGAAGAAATGCAGGCCGCCGCGTTGGCGGCGAAGCGCACGCTGATGGAGGCATGGATGTATCGTTGCCATCCCCAGACGGCGCGATTGGTGGAGTTGGTGCGCGCGGGGGAGATCGGCGAGCTACGGCACGTGCAAGGGGTGTTTAGTTTTAGCAAGGAATTTGATCCGAGCCATCGGCTTTGGAATAAGTCGCTGGGAGGCGGAGGTATCTTGGATGTCGGCGGGTATCCTTTGTCTTATGCGAGATTGTTGGCCGGAGTCGCACGCGGGCAGGCGTTTGCGGAACCGGAGGAGTTGCATGCGGTGGGTCGCGTGCATGCGGTCGCAGGGGTGGACGAATATACCTCGGCGATTCTGCGATTTGCGGGCGATATCACGGCCGAGGTGTCATGCGGCGTAGGATTGCGGCAGCAGAATTATCTGCGGATTTATGGAACGGCGGGTTGGATTGAAGTGCGGTTGCCCTACGTGATCACGAGGGAGACGGAGGCGACGATTATAGAGGTGCATCGAGCAGGCCAAGAGCAGGTCGAGAGGATAACGATTTTAGCGGATCGCGGTCTCTATGCGTATGAAGCAGATTCATTTGCGGCTGCGGTGAAGCGCGGGCAGCTTGAGGTCGAAGCCTGCACGTGGGCGGACTCCCGGGGAAATATGGCGGCGTTGACCCAGTGGCGACAGCGATTGGGTTTGTGAATTTAGCTGGGGAGCAGGTTGAAAAACGGACGCGATCTAGTGTAGTTTTCTCCGGGAGTTTCAGGGTGCAAAATCTGGAAGAAGGCGCTTACTCTCCCCTACCGACTGCCTGTTTGTTGCTTATGAAACGATTCACTCCTATTATCGCTTTCGCTTTTTTCATGTCCGTGCTGGCGTTGCCACTGTGGGCGGCGACCGCTGCTGCTGCAGCACCGTCCAAGGACCGCTCACCGATTGCTCCGATTGCGGCAGCGGTGACGACGGTAACAGGGATCGCCATATCGCCGTTGTTGGGCACGGGCGCCTATGGATGTTATCAGTATTTCACCACGCCGGCTGAAGAACGGGCGAATCTGCCCTGGTTTGCCCAAGCGAGTTTCTGGCTTCCGGCGCTGGCCTTGGTGGGCGCGGTCGCGGCGAAGGATGCGTTTGGTGCGGTGTTACCCCCGGGTTGGAAGAAACCGTTGGATGTGATGGAAACGGTGGAAAATAAGGCCTCGGGATTGGTGGCGGCGGGTTTGGTGGTGCCGTTCACGATGGCAGCGTTATCGAAGATGATTATCGGCAGTGATGCAGTGGCGTCTGCGGCACCCGTCGTGGGGGCTATGCCTGGAACGTTAGCGACGATCCAGTTGGCGGCTTTTGATTTGTCGTGGTTGCTGAATATTTTGACGGTGCCGTTTGGTATCGCGATCTTTGCGGTGGTGTGGATGGCATCGCATGCGATCAACGGCCTGATTTTGCTGAGTCCTTGGGGGGCGATTGACGCCGCGTTGAAAGGTGGTCGCACGGCTCTGCTGGGGTTGCTGACGTTGAGCTCGACGATGAATCCGTGGGTGAGTGCGGGGTTCTCGTTGGTGATTATTATGATCGCTTACTTTGTGGCGGGGTGGTCGTTCCGGCTCACGATGTTTAGCTCGATCTTCAGTTGGGACTTTTTCACGTCCCGGAAGCGTCGCTTCAAGATGGATGGACAATCTAACAAGGTGTTTGCCGGCACGGGTCTGGGCGCGGCTCCGCAACGCACTTATGGTAAATTGTCCCAAGATGATGCGGGTAAATTGAGCTTCACATTCAAGCCGTGGATGGTGTTGCCCGAGCAGACGGTGGAGGTGCCGCAAGCAGCGAATTTGGGTGTCGGCAAGGGAGCGTTTTTCTCGAATGTCACTGATGGAGCGGTTGAGGTCTTTGTGTTACCGCCTCGTTACCGGACCCATGAGGACGAACTCGCGACGACCTACGGTCTGGCGCGGGGAGTTGAGCCGGTTGGCCTAAAGAAGGCATGGACCTGGCTGACGGGGTCTTTGACGCCGCCAAGAAAATCACCAACGATTTAGCCTGAATTACTGTCTTCAGGCTATTACACTCGTTTCATCTTAGTCCCCAGTCTCTCCCCTTCATGATCAAAACTTCGATGTTACGCTGGAACAGCGGTGCGTGGACCGAACGAGGTCTCGCGCTTTCATCGCCACAGTTGGTTTTTCTTTTTGGCCCGGGCTCCAATCTGCGCGATCAGGCGATTCGGGCAGCGTTGCGCGAGCGAGTGAGTGATGCGGTGATCGTGGGCTGTAGTACGGCCGGTGAAATTTTGGGCGGCGCGGTGGGGGATGACGGATTGGTGGCGCTCGCGCTCGAGTTTGGCACGACGACGGTGCGCAGTGCGTATCGAGAAATTGATAACGCCAATGAGAGTGAAAGCGTGGGCGAGGCCTTGATGCAGGATTTGACTGCTCCGGATCTACGGCATGTGTTGATTTTTAGCGATGGGCTGAAGGTGAATGGCACGAGTTTGGCGCGGGGGCTGCGTTCGAAGTTACCGGCGGAAGTGAGTGCTACGGGAGGACTCGCGGGAGATGGGCCTCGTTTTGAGAATACCACGGTGGTGCTCGACGAGAAAGCGGGGTCTGGGTTGGTGGCGGCGATCGGTCTCTATGGTCCGGATTTGGAAGTGCACTGGGGGTCGGCGGGCGGCTGGAGTGCCTTTGGACCTCGGCGTAAAGTGACTCGCGCCAAGGATAACGTTTTATTCGAACTCGATGACAAACCGGCGTTGGCGCTCTACAAAACTTACTTGGGTGAGCGGGCGAAAGGATTGCCGTCAACGGGATTGCTTTTCCCGCTTGAACTGGTGGCGGAAGATGAGAGCGGCACGAGCTTGGTGCGCACGATTTTGGCGGTCGATGAACACACGCAGTCGCTCACATTTGCGGGAGATGTGCCCGAAGGTCGCTACGTCCGGTTGATGAAGGCATCGACGGACAAGTTAATTTTGGGCGCGGAATATGCGGTCGAGATGATGGCATCTCCGGAGACGAAGCCGGAAGTTGCGTTGCTCGTGAGTTGCGTGGGGCGTCGTTTGGTGTTGGGGCAACGCGTGGAGGAAGAAGTGGAGGCGGCGGCCACGAAATTGGGGAATCCTCCTGGCATGGTGGGGTTTTATTCGTATGGCGAAATCGGGCCGGGAGGCCTCTCCCATGGGTGTGAGCTCCACAACCAAACGATGACTTTGACGACCCTCGCCGAGCGCGTCTCTGCTTAACGCCCAACGATCAAAAAATGCATCCTCTGCTCGCCCGCCAGGTTCGAAAAAAGTTACCGAACATTGATCCAGCGTCGGGGGAATGGGCTGGGTTTCTGGCCGCGGTAAATGAGGCCTACACGCAGGCGGATCAAGATCGAGAGTTCAACGAGCGCACACTTGACGTCGTGTCCGATGAACTCACGGCGGCGAACGAAAAGATTAGGCAAGAAGCCGCGAGTAAATTGGATGAGCTTTCCAATTACTTCGAGCGCACGTTGGACCTGCAGGAGGGCTTGGTGCTTTGTTTCAAAAAACAGCCCGATGGTCGATTTCTTCACACCTTGTGCCGAGGAGGCCTGTCCCAGAAGATGGGATTTGATCCTTCGGGCGTTGAAGGTAAACACCTCGATGAGATCATCTCGCCGGTTCTTTATCGGCGAATGCGGCGGGTCTACGAACTGGCTTGGGCGGGAAAGTTGCGAAACTTTGAGGGGGGAAGGAAGCGCCGGGGAGTTTGGTTTCTGGCTATCTTCCATCCGCGGATCGAGAACGGAGTAGTGACGGAAGTGATCGTCTCGGGAGTCGAAGTATCGCAACTCAAGCAGTCTCAGGCCGCGTTGTTGGCCGCGAAGGAAAAGGCGGAGAGTGCGGATAAAGCGAAAAGTAATTTTCTGGCTGTAATGAGTCATGAAATTCGCACGCCGATGAATAGCGTGATCGGATTCAGCAGTTTACTGCAGGATACTGACCTGGACGAAGACCAGAAGACCTATGCGAAGATGATCGAGTCTTCGGGGGAGGTATTGTTGGATCTGATCAACGACGTGCTGGATATTTCGAAGATCGAATCTGGCCGATTGGAATTTAGTTTGGAGCCGTTGCGCCCCGCCGAATTGGTCCGGGAAATGGTGGCGGTCATGCAGTCGCGCACTGACCCGAATCGGGTGCGGGTTGAAGCAGTGATCGATCCAAATCTACCCGAATTTATCGTTTCGGATCGATCGCGACTGCGGCAGATTTTGATTAATCTTTTGGGTAATGCGGTGAAGTTTACCGCCGATGGAGTCGTGAGTGCCAAGGTGTCCTATCGCGAGGGTGATCAGTTGATCTTACAAGTGATCGATACCGGCATCGGGATCCCGGTGGAGAGCCAAGAGCGGTTATTCAAGCCATTCAGTCAGGTCGATTCTTCGACGACGCGGGAGTATGGCGGGACCGGGTTGGGCTTGGCTATTTGCCGGCGGCTGAGCGAGGCGCTGGGTGGCGATATTTCCCTCGAGAGCGAGCCGGGGAAAGGAGCGTGCTTCACGGTGCGGATACCGGCCGAGCGCGCATCTGATCCGAAACCTGAGCCCGCCGACACGAATGATGAAGGCGAGATCGTTCTCGATACGTCACTTTCCGTGATGGTCGTGGATGATAACAGCGTGAATCGAAAGATCGCTGGTATGATTCTGAGACGGTTGGGGTTTCGTGACGTGGTGGAGGCGGTGGATGGGATTAGGGCGTTTGAGCTTCAACAAAAACAGCGGGCGGATTTGATTTTCCTCGATGTCGAAATGCCCGGATGGGATGGGGTCGAGACCGCGGCTAGGATTCGTGGTTTGGACGAATCTAACGAACAGTGGCCCTGGGTTATAGGACTCAGTGCCAACGTTCTGCCCCAGACAAAAGTGCGGGCGCTGGAGGCGGGAATGAATGACTTTCTGGCGAAGCCCGTGCGGCCTCCTCAAATCGCAGAAGCGATTGCACGGCGTAAGAGCTAGTGGAAGCGGTCCAGTCGGCTTTGGCGGTGACGGCGTTCGGAAGGTAGGCGCGGGTGAGGACGGTGACTCAATTTGGAGGGGGGCAGTTTTCTCGCGTGCGATCGTGCTAAGAGGTGAGGGGAGTCTCCCTATTCTGGACCAATCTGTTTCACCGTAAGGCGGCGGGAGGCGAGGAGCGGAAGCAATGCCCGTTTCAATCTGAGCGCGACTGAGCTCGTTACTGCCGGCAGATTCTTGGAGAGCGCTTATCTTCGCAGCGGATGAGGTTTCGTCCCCACGGGGAACGATTTTGAGGGGCGAGAGGGCAAATTAGGTGGCGAACCGGGCGCGCATTTCTTTAGCCAGAATCTCGGGCATATCAACGGATTCGCGGAAGACGAGGCGGTATTGGGATCCGGAGTTTTCGCTCATGAAAACTAGCTATTTTATGGAGGAGTCGAAGTCTAAATTAACCGTGCCGTGAGCCGCGCGGGGGGGGGGCGATCGTTTTGATGACGGTGCCCGCGATAGCCCATGCGAAAAGGGGGGGGGGGCTGCGATACGGCCTCCGATGTCACCGGTTTCATACCTGGGTAGATCCGAGCCGCCGATGCCGACGGTTTCGATCTGAGCGAGGACTTGGCCACGGTCTTCGCTCGGACGTAAATCGAAGGGGCCGCGGAGGCGGATGGCGCGCATGACGTTAGAGCGATGAGGTCAGGATCCTGTCGCCTTTTTCCTTTTGGAGACGGGGAAGGTGTTATCGGCGGGGCCGGATGCTTCCAAGACATCGAGAATACGTCCGATTTGTTGGTCGAGGTGCGTGATGAGGGCGTAGTATTCCGAGCGATGCACGCGGTTGGCCTCCGGGGGGCGAACGACGGGGCGAGCTTTTCGTCGCGGATGGTGAGGTCACCGTTGTCGAAGGGATGTTGCGCAGCGTGAACGGGCGGGAGGGTCACCGTCGCGGGCGGATAGAGATCGATGAAGGATTGGGGCGCTTGGCGCGGGTCGGGGGGCGCGTTGCATGACACGCACATGAAAAACGGGTCGTCGTTGGTGGTCGCAGGCGAGCGCAGAAACGTGACGGCGTGATCGGCGAAGCGTTCGGAGGTGGGTTGATTGACCGGGGAGGGGGCGGTCAGCCGCGGGCTACCGTCGGGACCGGGGCGCAGGTCGCGAACGGAGGGAGCCCAATGACCAGTGTCGCGAGGGTCGGGAAGGTGACCAGAGATCATGGTCGGGGGCAGGACAGGCGTAAGCGGGAGCTTTGGCGCCGTGAGGATCGATGGTTTCATACCGACCAAGGGGCAATGGCCTCGGCGTGACCGAGAGCGGCGATGGTATCGGGGGCCTGATCATCGGACATTATGAACAGGAAATTGGGTCTCGCCTGCGCGGTTCCAATCAAGCCGAGCAGGGCAACAGAAAACAGAATCGAGTCATCGTGGGGGCGGGTCGGGAGCAAATCGACGAGCACTGGATTCAACGGGGCCGGGAAAGGGCACGCCCCAAAGGGTGGGGTCGGCCTGCGGGGAGGGATCGGAGCCGGCGGCAAGGAGCGAGAAGAGATGATCGAAGCGCAGACTGCACTGGAGGCGGCGTTGGCCGGTGGAGCCGATCTTGGGATTGAGCACGACGAGCGATTCGTTGAACGGGTATTCCTTTTTCATCGCCTGAGCCCGGAGACGAACCTCGCGGTAGTCGATGGAGCGGTCTTTGATGAGGGCGTCGAGGCGTGCCAAATCGGCGCGAGTGACGGGGCCCCACAACATGCGCCAGACTTCGGGATGGATCTTGGGGGCGACGATGTTGACGAAGCGTTTGGTCTCACCGTCTTGTTGCCAAAATCCAACGAGCAGAATGAAAGGTTGGGCAATGTCGTATTGGCGGAGGGCATCACCGAGGCCAATCGCGGTGCGATATTTGGCGGCCTTGGGGTTCACGGGGACGCCGCCGTGCCGGAGATTGGCGGCGGCGGGAATGTCCCATTTTTGCGTGTAGCTTTCCGGCTCGTAGCCGTCGAAGAAAGTATCGCGAATCCATTCTTCAAATACGACGCCGTGCTGTTGCACCTCGGCGGCAGGCAGGCCGAGGTAAAGCCAAAAGCAGCAGCCGAGCGCCAACGGGAGGCGGAGGATTCTGAGGAGGTTAGAGCGGGGGGCCGGGACTGGATTTGATCGAAACATCAGCGCGTTTAAGCGGGGGGTCTAATGGCGGCAACGGCAGCCAGGAGGGTCTCAAACTCGAAAGGCTTCTGGATGAAGGCGTCGATTTTCAAATCACCGAGTCGCCCGGTGGCTACTTGTTTACTGTAGCCGCTTAGGATGATGGCCCGAACAGAGGGTTTGATCTCTCTCAGCGCGCGAAGGGTATCGATACCCGATAGACCGGGCATGGTCATGTCGAGCAGGACCAGATCGATCGTGGCGTGATATTGGCGGAAGAGTTCGATCGCCTCGAGGCCGTTGGTCGAGTCGTGGACGGTGAGCCCGCGCATTTCTAAGGCGGCGACGGTGACTTCGCGCACCGTTTCCTCGTCGTCGACGACGAGAGCGCAGCCCGAGATCGGGGCGATGAATTCGAGGGTGGTCGAACGGAAGGTCGGGGGCGGGAATTGGTCGGTGGCGGGGAGTAAGACGGAGAAGGTGGTCCCGGTTTGGGGGGGCGACTTAATGAGCAGTCCACCGTGATGGCCTTGCACGATTCCGAGCACGGTAGACAAGCCGAGGCCTCGCCCATGAAACTTGGTCGTGTAAAAGGGTTCGAATATTCGCGCCCTGTTTTCGGGAGGGATACCGGGACCGGTATCGACTATCTGTAACACGATGTAGGTTCCGGCGGCGAGATCGGGAGAACCTGCCGCGGCATCAAGTTCTGCGGAGGTAAATCGCTGCTCGTCGGTGTGGATGGTGATTTTCCCGTGATTTTGTCCGATGGCATCGGCGGCGTTGATGACTAGATTCATCACGACTTGACGGAGCTGGGTGGCATCAGCTTGGACGGCGTGCAGGTGGGGGTTTAGCTCCAGGGGGAGTTCGATGCTTTTGGGCAGTGAAGCGGACAAGAGCACAATCGTTTCACGAATGATCTCGTTGAGATCGAGTGGCTCCATGCAGTGGGCATTTTGACCAGCATAGGTGAGCATTTGCTCGCAGAGATCCGAGGCGCGGCGGGCGGCGATCTCGATTTTCACCAGTTGCTCGGAGTGGGTGCTGACGTGACCTCCTTTTTCACGAATCAAGGAAGCGTGACCGAGTACGGTGGTGAGCAGGTTATTGAAGTCGTGGGCGATGCCGCCGGCGAGCACGCCGAGGCTTTCGAGCCGTTGGCTCGATTGGAGTTTACGTTCGAGTTCTTGGCGCTCGGTTTCTGCGACGACGCGGTAGGAGATGTCGGTGACGATTCCGCAGATTGCGTAAGCGTGGCCCTCGGAATTTAGCAGGGGAAATTTTTGGACAATGTCGGTGCGAGATTTTCCGCTGACATCGAGTTGAGTTTCATACTGTTGGGGCTCTTTGGCTGCGATGATGGATTGATCTTCGTCGGTGAATTTTTTCGCGATATCGGGGGGGAAGAGATCAACGTCTGTGCGGCCGAAGATTTCGGGTCCGGATCGATCCACGAGTTGCTGGAACTTCTGATTGAACATGGTGTAGCGGCCGCGAATATCTTTGATGAAGATTTCGCTCGTGCTGTTATCGAGCAACCCGCGAAGGAGGGTCTCGCTTTCGCGGAGACTTTTTTCGGCGATTATGCGGCGGGTGATATCTTTTTCCAACAGTTGCCGGGCTTGAACTACGTCGGCGGTGCGGATCTCTACGGTGCGGGCAATCTCTCGATGGCGCACAAGGAGGGTGTTGATCAGGAAACTGAGGAGGAAGGTGCCTAAAATGCCGCCGGACAGAATAATACCGGGAGTGGAACTCCGCTGCGTGGCGACCCAGCGGGGGTTAATCAAGGCGATGAAGCGCCAATCCCGGCCGCCAATGGGGAGATTCTCGATCAAGACCCGGGGGTCACTTGAATTGAGGATTTCCGGCAGAAGAACCGAATTGCGGTTGTTGATGACCGGCTCGTGGCCGGCCAGATTGGCATACATGATCCGATGCCGAGGATCGGTCGCGGAGGCGTCATCGTAGTAGATGAGGAGCGCTTCGTCTTGTTTGTCCCGATGGATTTGCGCGAGGGAAGCATGAATCTTGAAGATGCACTGGATGAACCCGCGAAAATTGTCGCCGGAATCTTGGTCGTCGAAAGCGAAGACCGGCATAATGAGCACGATGCCCCGCAAGTCGTCGGGGCCACTGGCTTGAGCGAGGGTGAATTGGGGGGTGGCGACGAGTTCCCGAGAGTTTCGAGCTTGTTTCAGCTGGCGGGCGGTGGGCGCGTTGCGAATGTCATATCCTATAATGGACTCGTTGCCGGCAACGGGCACGACGAGGTCGATGGGGTAGTAGTAGTCCGCTTCGGTCGCGGGGATGAAGGAGTTGTCGGCGTTGCGTTGTTGGATCGTAAATGAGTAGCCGAGTTGGTGGCTGACCCGTTTTTCGAACATGGCTCGATCCTCAGCTCTGATATGAGGCACCCACTCTAGAATAGAGATGGCGGGATTGCGTTCGATGAGTCGCACAAAACTGATATCCAGGATGGCGCGAAAGACGGGATGGTTGAAGGAGCCAATGGCTTCGAGGCCGTTCATGAGCTCGGGATAGATCGCGAGGTGCTCGCGAGCGAGGTGAGCGCGGTTTTTGGCTCGTTGTTGAAACTCGTTGGTAATCCGGATTTCCTCGAGATGCTGGATTTTTTGCCAGATTGCGATGGTCGAGACCAGCCCGGCGATAACGGTAAGGGCGACGACAATGACGCGATGACTGGAAAAGGTCTGGGTCCGAAGCATCTTTGGCCAGCTTAGAGTCCTTGATGGAGATTCAGCACGTCTTAATTTGGGTTTAAACCCACTAGATCGATCCCCGCAGGGAGATCTCTCCTCGACGCGATGGGATTCAGGCTTTTTGACTAGGGGGATGGATTCGAAACCGTTGGGATTTGCTATTGTGGGGAGTGGAATGATTGCGGCCGTGCATGCGCGGGCGATCAATGCGGTGGAGGGGGCTCAGTTGGTGGGGGTAGTGAGTCGCTCGGGGGAGCGGGGCCAGGCGTTGGCGGCAGCACACGGAGCGACGGTTATCACGGCGACGGTTGAGGAGATGGCGGCACGGGAGGATGTGCAGGTGCTCTGTGTGACGACGCCGAGCGGGGCCCATTTGGAGCCGGCGCTGGCAGCGATTAAACACGGGAAGCACGTGGTGGTGGAAAAGCCTCTCGAGGTGAGCTTGCAGCGCGTCGACGAAATGTTGGCGGCGGCGGCGGCGATGAAGGTGAGGGTGATGCCGATTTTTCAGAGTCGGTTTAGCACGGGCGCGCAGGCGGTGAAGGCGGCGGTCGATGCGGGGCGATTTGGTCGGATGACGTTGGCGAGTTGTTACGTGAAGTGGTTTAGGGAGGAAACTTACTACACGGGTTCTTCATGGAAGGGCTCTTTGAAACTAGATGGGGGGGGAGCCTTGATGAATCAGGCGATTCATGGGGTGGATCTTTTACAGTGGTTTGCGGGGTTGCCCGAAGAGGTTTGTGCGATGAAGACCCGGCGGGTTCATGTTGGTATCGAAGCAGAGGATACGGCGGCGGCGGTGCTCAAGTTTCCGGGTGGTGCGCTGGGCACGATTGAGGCGAGCACGGCGGCGTGGCCGGGCTGGTCCCAACGAATTGAACTCTGCGGGGAAAAGGGGGCGATTCGACTGGAGGATGGGGTGATCACCGAGTGGCAATTCAAGGAAGAGCAGCCCGAGGATGAAGGGCTACGCCGAGGGGGCGGGGCCGAACTGGGGTCGGGCGCATCGAATCCGAGTGGGATTTCGATCGAAGGGCACGTGCGTCAGATTAAGGATATGGTCGATGCGATCAACGAGGACCGTCCGTTGAAAATCAGGGGGCCGGAGGGGCGCAATGCCATTGCGTTGATCGAAGCGCTTTACGCATCGGCCGAAACGGGGCGCTCGGTGACGGTCGGCTAGATAAGAGATGCGGGGCGGGGCGTCCCCAAAGTCGGGGGGCAGGCCGCGAACTAGAGTTTTAGTTGGTAGCGTTGGATGGGGGCGTTGATCCCCTCGGTCGTGATCCAGAGTTCTCGACTATCGGGCGAGAAACAAAGGGCTTCAGCTTGCGGGAGCCCTTGAATGGGAATGCGTTGGGGTGCCTCAGCCAGGGCGGCTGACCAGGTTTGGGAGGCGTCGCGGTGGTAGAGCCAAATATTGCCGTAGGTCAGCACGGCGGCCGTGAATCCATCGGGGGAGAGATCGAAGGCGGTGACGTTGGACCGATATTGGCCGAGTCGGCCTGGTATGGCGCTTTCTGCCATAGAGGGCGGGACGATGCCATGAAGCGGAGTGAGGAGCTTCGCCGTTTGGGGAGTTGCCGATGGTGCGGGCGAGCTGGGCAGCGCGAGCGAGTAGAGCACGGGAGGTTCGGTGCGCTTGGAGATGAGCAAGATTTCGTTGGTAGCGGGATCAACGGCGACGCCTTCGCAGTCGCGAGGCCCGTTGGGGTAAGAGAACGGAATGGTGTGCGTCGCGGCGAGGGCGAGGCGGGCCCCGGAGGAGGTCGTCGAGAGATCGGGTTCGGGCAGGAGGTAGAGGGTGGTGTCGCGACGGACGGCGCCGTTGTCTCCCACGTCGCCAATCAATATCCATGGGGTGCCGTTCCAATCGAAGGTAGCGATGTCTTCCCAGTCTTTGGCCTGCGCGTTTGTGACGACCACTTCGGCAACGGTTTCACCGCGTAGATTGAGGGCGGTAATCTTGGCGGCGCCGCCGCTATCATTGTGGGTCCAGAAAATACCAGGATTGCGCCGGGATGCCGCGATTCCGCTGATTTCGCTGAGTGATTTATCCGCTACACGACCTAAAACGGACGGCTCACTGAACTCTTTGGAAGGGGCAGGGAGCTGCGAGCAACTGGTAAACAGACCGCTGAATACGGCGCTGAGGAAAATGAAAAGGCGGGAAAGAAGCACGAATTTTGGAATACAATAAAGCTTAAGGTGGAATAATCTACCGCGGGGCGCAATCGTCCATGGCGGTGAATTGCCCGAAAAAAGGGGGAGTTTTGGCCCGTCAGCAATGAATTTACTCTTTCGGGCTCAGGACGAGGAAGGCGGGCATGACGCCGCCAATGCGGCGTAAGAAGACTCAGCGTAGAATATGGATGATGAGATCCTTGCCGGGGCATTTTGAGGAAGACCGCAACGGGGGG
>Ga0209390_10008428_pt1 | contig 12754 bp, 10 predicted proteins | sample BON01_FD_187212 | JGI IMG/M metagenome (GOLD analysis project Ga0209390, IMG submission 187212) | Freshwater microbial communities from Lake Bonney liftoff mats and glacier meltwater in Antarctica - BON-01 (SPAdes) (version 2) | ecosystem: Environmental > Aquatic > Freshwater > Ice > Glacier... | reverse complement strand
TCTCGCCTAGACTCCTCAATCAACTCTGACAACATGTCCGTGTCGGCCGCCGACATCTTGGAGGGCGCGCGCATCGGCGAGAGCGGGCTTGCGGGCAACGGCTGCGGCGCACTCGATGAGACGTGGTGGGGCGGTGCACACTCGGCACACAGAGACACCTCTGGCTCCAGGCTGGCGGGCGCGTCGCAAGCAGCGCCTCCGGGCGCGTCGCCGGCAGCGCCCACGGGCGCGTCGTCGGCGGCGATGACGGGCGCGAGCGTCAAGTAGGAGCGGGCCTCGTTGGCGGACGGATGCAGCGCGCGCCACTTGGACGTGATGATGGTGTAGACGGGCTTCTTGTTGGACATTTACTTGCCGCTGAGCAATTTTCCCAGCGCGTCGGCCGAGCAGACCATGTCACCCCGACGCGAGGCCACCTCGCTGACGAAGCGCTTGAATGCGCCAACAACGGGCACCGCCACCCCGGTCACGTCGGAGCGCAGCCAGGGCACGTCCTCCAAGAGCATCCAGTCGCCGTGGGGCAGGTTTGCCGGCGGACGCCGCGAGGCGGCTGGTCCAGGCCGACGAGCTGCCGCAGGTTGCTCAACTTGATACCGTGCTGCTGGCCGAGCTTGTGGAGATCTGCCTCGTCACCGCGTGCAGCACGCCCGGGTGCTGCACGATCAGCCACATCGCGCCGTTGCCGTTGAGAGCGGCAAGAATAGCTTCAAATCCGGGCCGCCGCTAAAAGAAAAGCTTCGAATCCGGGCCGCCTGGTTTTGTTTTAAAAAGTCTAATGTTCGTAATTTCGCAAGTTGATCTCAGAACCACTCAATACAGTCAATACAATTCACAATTCAAATTCAATACAATATACAATACAAATTCACGCAGCAGCACCCGTCACACAGTAAAAAAAACAGCCGAACCAGAGCACCGACACCAACACCAGAGCCAGCCCGCCTGGCCGTTGACCACGCGACTAACTATACTACAAACTACAAACTATTAAACTACAAAAACACAAACAGCAAGTAGCAAACAGACAATTCAACAAAGATAGACGGAATGCAGCAGGCTACAAGGTGAAGGCAACCGTATACAGATAAGAGAGCACAGCACCCACCGAGGCATGTGCGCGCTGGGTGGGCGGCACATGTTGCATTGGATCCCCCCCCCCAGCGTTGAGAGGGCTTCCGGCAAAAGAGCCCTCTGGCAGGAGGCGTCGGCATCCCGCGGGGCGCATCACCCGAACGCAGGCGGGCGGCAAATGTCTCGGGCTGGCCGTTAACGGATGGTTAATGTGGGTAACATGCTTCGGTGTCTGCTCAAGGGCAGTCCGTAATCGCGAGCGCAAAGCATAGAAAGGCTCTAAAAACAAAAACATGGGCATCACAGCACGTGGCGACACCGTCCTCGGCTTGAGCCGTTTGTAGGACGCCGCGCCCAAGGGATAACAGCAGGCTAACAAGCAGCTAGCAGGCCACTGGGGTGGAGCAGCGGTCAGTTTGCACCTCAAATATTTGCGCCTTTCTGCGAAGGAGCGGTGGCCGAGCCGGCCTCTTCGAGATTGTGGACCGCAACTCGTTTCGCCTCAGCATGTTGTTGAAGCCGCCGCGCGACGAGGCTCCGCCAAAAGCTGGGCTGCCACCCCCGGCGTTGGGCAACTCGTTCCGCGCCAGCATGTTGTTGAAGCTGCCGCGTCGGGCTCTGAAAACTGGGCTGACGCCCTCGGCGTTGGAGCTGCTGCTGAGGTCCAAGAAGACGAGCGGCCGCGAGTACTGGTCGCCAACTGCCATGTGACCCATGAGGTCCTCGACCGTCCTAATCACGTCCTCGTGCCGTCCAGCTAGGTGCGATGCAACCTCAGAAGAACCCATTGAAGAGCTCGCAAAATGCTGTTCGGTTACCGCGCGGATTTCTGATTGTCCAAAATCCGGTCAGTTTGCCGTTGTGCAAACTGTACCGAATGTCCACAAATAGCACGGCGTTTAATACGTTTGCTACTTTGCTACCCTGTTTCCTACCCTTTTTTTTTTTTTTTTTTTTTTTTTGGTTAATAGAAGAAGCGACACCGACTTAGGCAACACGCTTCCTACCCTTTTTTCCTACCCTTTTAGTTTGGAATAGGAGCTGGAAGTTGGAGAGTGGAGGTGTCTTGGGTAAGCCCACATTTGAACTCAACCTCGAGACTGTGCCGAGCCTCCAGCACTGGGATTGCACTCAGCGGGAGATGTCCTTCCGGGAGACAACCTCGGGTTAACCCTGCGGTGCCTTTTGTGGACGGACCAGCGTCCAGGTGCCTAAGCGCTGACCGGCCCGGGCCCTCCTTCGGGGGTGAGCATAGGCCGTTTGAGTGGGGTTGGCGCGCTGTGTGACTGTGTTCCCCGTGTCTGCAGTGGTGGGGGCGGCTGTGCCGGCGGCGGTGTGCCGCTGGGGGCTGACCCGTGCTGTCCTGATGTGGGGAGGTGTCTCTCGGGGGTAAACATCATCATCTGAAGAAGAGAAACAGGTCAGCAACAGGTCACACAGTCACACTTCACACCCTCACACATCACACAGCATCACACATCACCACGCATACAAACAAACAGAACTCGTAAAGGGTGGATGTCGTCGGAGTGTTTGTAAGAGGGGATGGCGTTAGAGGGAGGTCTGTGCTCTGTGTGACATGTTTTTTGTCGTGTGTGTGTGTGTGGTGACACCGTGCGTATGTGTGTATGTGACCCCCGTCGTCCGTAGCTCTTTGAACGCAACACAAGTTGTACACAAGCGGCAAGCCCCTGCGAACTTGGATGTTCTCCGTAAGAAAGACCTTGCGTAGGGTCTTACGTACTTGTACGTAAGACGTAAGGTCACCCCGACCTACTTGCACTTGGCGTCACGAGTCACGAGTAAGGTCAAACAAAGGGGTCAAATTACAAATTATAAACTATATGCTTCGGTACCCTCAGCGCTTGCGCTGTGTGCGTTGCGCGGCGAGTGTGTGTGTTTGCTGTGTGAGAGAGAGATTCGGAGCTTTGGAAAGAGGAAATGAGGAAATTAATAAAAAAAAAAAAAAAAAAAAAAAACTTGTTTTTTTTAATCGTGTGTCGAGCAAAACAAAACTCTAGAACAAAAATAGCGTACTACTTACGTAAGACTTGCGTCGCGTAAGACCTTACGAAGCCTTACGTAAGTTTCCGGGCTCTCGGATCTTACGGTCTTACGTCTTACGGAACCTACAAGCCTGGGGGATCCTCGGGGGCGGGCTTAATCCACCTTCCATCACGTTTATTTTCTTTTTTCTAGCTAGGTCGGACCTCATCCCGAAAACTGAGAAAAAGCTAGACATTTTTTTCCGCCTCTCCTATATCAGAAACCAGGACCACCTACTTCTTAGGTACTACTGCTACTATAATTATAATGCTATTCTTATACAACAAGCAACAAGTCTAAGGTTAATAATACTTATACTTGTATATATAGTGAACGATTCTAATAAGGTGAGACCCCCACTCGCTCACACTCACCTCCCCTCCCACCGCCTCCCACCCCCCCCCGGGTTAACTTTGACCCGAGTGTGGTAAGTGTGGCTTGGAACCTAGCTTGGAACTGCTCTAAAACTTCGCCTGCACTGTTGTGAACACTGTGTGAACACTGTGAACACTGTGTGAATAGTATAAATACTCAAACAAAAAAAAAAAAAAAAAAAAAAAAAAAAAACTTGAAACGAGGCCTCCGACCCACCCACCCCACCTGGGATGAGGTCCACCCTAGTAATCTTAGTCTACACGTGCTTTCTATAAGTACTTATAAAGGTTTGTATTTGTATCTTCACGTGAACCGCTTTTGTCGGCCAACCAACGGTCGAGCAACCCAGCACGGACATCTGGACGAGCGATGGACGCGGCGACGCTGCACCTGGTCGCCACCGACGCTGCGGAGCGGTTCGCCACTTTCGCGGCCCAGCTCGAGCCTCGGCTGCGCGCGCGGCTGGGTGGCGCGGCCGGTGCGGCGCCGTTGTCGGCCGCCGACGGGCCGGCAGAGGCGGCTCTCGCCGCGCAGCTGCGCCCGCTGCTCGAGCGGCTCGGGGCCGCGGACGCCACGCACCATTCGTACAAGCTCGTCGTCGAGCTGCGCGAGCTGGCGGCCCGCGCTGCCGACTTGCAGCTCCAGCAGGCTGGAGGCGCTAGCTGCTCGGCCGACGGCGCGTCTACGGGTGCGATGCTTTCCGAGGCGTCCCTCCTGCGGCAGGCCCTCTCCAGCGACGGCGTGACGCTGCTCGTGCGCAACCTGTCGGCAGCGGCGACCGTGGCCGCGACGGCGCCCTCGCTGCACGAGTCGCTCTCCGCGGCCGTCGTCCGCGGTGTTGGGGCGGCGGCTCGGGTTAACCCGGCTGGCTCCGCTGAAGCGGACGACGACGACGGCCCCAGTCTACGCCGCAGTGACGGGGAGGGCCCCGACGAGGAGGGCCGGTGGGGCGGCGGCGGGTCCGGGGGTGGTGGTGGCGGAAGCGGCGACTCCATCGAGCTCCTTCCCAACGGGGAGTCTCTATTCGATGGGCTCCTCGGTGACCTCGACGACCTGCCGCCATTCCACGAGCTTCCCGAGATCCTGCACGCGATCATGGCGAATTCTCCCGACCAGCGGGCCGAGCGGCTCCGCGAGGCGTGGGGGCGGCTTTCCGTCTTCTCGGCTGCCGACTTGGCCCACAGCGCGGCGTGGGACGAGGTGTGTATCGCGCTGGCCAGGCTTCTCCACGTTGCCGCCACGCAGGCCGACGCTGGCGAGCGCGGCAGCCGCGGCGAGCGCGGGAGCGGGGACTGCGGGGATGGCGTCTCTGGAACCGGCGGCGGCAGCAGCGTGGGTGGAGGAGATGGCAGGGGTGGCGAAGTCGGCGGTGCAGGCGGAGGCGTCGGCGGGGAGAACGGCGGCGGGGGTGGCGATGGAGGCGCAAAGGGCGGCGTGGAAGGCGGCAGTCGCGCCGCCCCCGCCAACCGGCGCCCTCCCAATGCACTCTCCGCGCTCTCCTCCTCCTCTCCCTCCGCCGCCGCCGAGCTTAGCTGGGCCGCTATTGAGTCGGCCGTGCTGCAACTGCACTGGTCGCTTTTGGATGAGACGGGCCCCGTCCAGACGGCACACCTCTTCGCCACCCTCGCCGCGCACGCGCGCGCGCGCGCGGCCACCCTCGGCGGTGCGAGCGGGGCCGGCCCGGGGCGGCGGCGAGGGTCGGCGGAGCTCGTGCGCTGCTGCCGCGCCTTACAGCGTGCGCGAGAGCTTCTCGGGGAGGGTGGGCTGGTTCTGCAAGACGAGCTGCGCGAGGGAGTCACCGCCGACAGCTGCCACCTCGCCATCCCGCCCGCCAGCGGCGACGTTGGCGTGGGCAGCGTGGGCGGCGGTGGTGTGGGAAGTGGTGACGAAGGCGGTGGCGAGGGCGGCGGCGAAGGAGGTGGTGAAAACGGAGGCGGCGGCGAGGGCGGCGACGTTGACGACGTCGACAGCGCCGCCTCCAACGCCACCCCTACCACCGTCGAGGCGGCTGGTGGAGAAGGAGGCGGCGGCGAGGGCGGCGGCGGCGGCGAGGGCGGCGGAGACGGAGGCGGCGGCGAGGGCGGCGGCGACGGAGGCGGCGGTGAGGGTGGCGGCGAGGGCGGCGACGTTGACGCGGGCGCCGACAGCGCTGCACACGTGCTGGCGGTGCTTGACCCGACCGCAAGTTGGCTCCGGCTTTTGCTCTGCCGTGGCTGCTGGCAGGGCGCCGCACACCGCGCCGCCCACGCCACCGGACTCCTCGCCGCCTGCATCCAAGGGCTCGCCTACCCACTGCCGCAGCTGGCACGCCCACACGTGGCCTCCCCTCCGTGGTGCGGCATCTACGTATATCATATATATATATATACATGTATGTATACATAAATATATATACTGAGAGAGTGAGAGGGAGAGAGGGGTCATTTGTTCATATCTTTTATCTTTCCGCAGGCCCGTCGCTGCTGCGTTGTCTGCGTCGACGGGCGGCGCCGAGGCACGGGCGATACCGGAGGGGGGGGCCGACCCGTTTGGTTTGAGCGTACCGGAGCGGAGGCTCGCGCTATGCCTACACAACGCCAGCGCGACGCCGATGCTGCTCCGAGCGGTAGTAGCCACCGCGCGCGCGAACTCCAAAGGTGAGCTTGTGACGGATCTGGAGTGGGGGTGGGCGGAGGATGCGCTGGCGTCGCTGGCGGTGCTGGTGGGCAAAATATGTCGGCTGGGGGGAGACAGGGAGCTGGGCCCCTTTGCCGCCGCCGCGCGCACGGAGGCGCTGTCGGCAATCGCGCTGGGGCTGTACGCGTGCGCCGAGCAGCCGCCGCCCTCGGAGCCCTTTATGGTACGGGGATTGTAATTCTACCACACACTCAAGCTCAGCCACTACACAACCTGATTGGGGGCTGCGCTACGGCTCGGACGCGCTACGGCTTATAAAAAAACTAGCGCGCATAGGGGACGAGAGGAAGAAGGGGGGCTGAGTAATGTAGGAGTGTAGTTTCCGGCGTACGCATCACTACCCCCCCCCCCCCCCACTAATAACCCACCGCACCGCCCCCTTTATGTACAGATACTCGTACGATATAAACTAGGAACCTTGCGTGCGCCGAGCAGCCACCGCCTTTGGAGCCCTTCATGGTACGGGCGTACGAATCTACCCATCCCCCGGCCTTGTCTCTAGCTACTAACCCACGTGTGTGTGTGTGTGTATACATATATACATATATATACATAACCGCACCGCCCCCTTTATGTACAGGTACTCGTACGATGTGAAAGAGCAGCCGCCGCCCTCGGAGCCCTTTATGGTACGGGCGTACAAATCACTAACCCTCCCCCCCCCGGCCGTGTCTCTAACTACTAACCCACGTGTGTGTGTGTGTGTGTGTGTGTGTGTTTGTATATATGTATTCGTATATATATGTGTGTGTGTGTGTTATGTATGTATGTATGCTGGCCGTGTCGCTAACTACTAGCAAAGCGTTCGCCCTAACTTGGTACCGTGCTTTAACTTGGTACTGTTCGCCAGCGCGACCGTTTGATGGGCCGGATGTCCCGCTACTCGTTACCGGGCAGCAAGGGAGCCCCTCCCCCGCATGCCGACAGCTTTTCAGGGCTCAACATGCGTGCGCGGGGAGCTCAAGCGAAGAAATTACCAAGTTAAAGCACGGTACCAGGTTAAGGCGAACGCTTTGCTAACCTACCTACTGGATCATGTATTCGACGCGCTTGTCATCCAAGGCCTTCTCCAGCTCCGTAGTTGGCTGCAAGATACCTCGAATCGAAAACTCGCCAATTTTTTGTTTTTTTTTGCGCTCCCCCCTCCCTGTTTCCCCGAGTTCACCCGAGGTTGACCCAACAATTGATCAAAACATGCGCTCCGGATAAAAAAATCGGGTTGATTGAAACTTTTAGCCGGGTTGACCCGAAAAAAAGGGAGCCCGCCAGGGGTGAATAAAAAAATCGCCGATTCCACGCGAAATCAACGAGTTTTCTTTTCACGGTAACTTGCAGCCAACTACGCCTCTTCCTCGGCAGAGACGCAGAGTTTCTAACCATCTATAGATCTATACAACTAGGTATCTAGATAGACATGTATCTCTATACCTATATATCTGGATATAAATGTCTATGCAAATACCGCACCGCCTTCTTTATGTACAGGTACTCGTACGATGTGAAAGAGCAGCCGCCGCTTTTGGTGGAGCTCTTTATGGTACGGGCGTACGGATCACTACTCCCCCCCCGGCCGTGTCTCTAACTACTAACCCACGTGTGTGTGTGTGTGTGTGTGTGTATACATATATATATATATATATATGTATATGTGTGTGTGTATGTATGTGTGTGTGTATATATATATATATATATATATTATATATATATAGATATTAACCGCACCGCCCGCTGTATGTACAGGTACTCGTACGATAGGAACCACGAACCTTGCCTCGTCTCGAACTGTTCACTGTACGAATCACTACCTCCCGCCCCCCTCCCTGGCCTTGTCTCTAACTACTAACCCACCGCACCGCCCCCTTTATGTACAGGCCCCCTTTATGTACAGGTACTCGTACGCCTACGTGTTGAATAGGTATTCACGTATTCCTGTGACGCAGCCATAACAATACGAATACCGTATTCCGCCACGTTGACCCTGTATCAGACAGGAACACGTACATATTCAAGGGTACTGTTTTCATAAACCAGGGTAAATATGAATAGAATGCCGTCTTTTCTTCTCCGCTACGCGTATCCAACATGTAGGCTCGTTAGAGATGAAGCACGAGCCTTGCCTATTCTCGAACTGCTCACTCACCCCACCTTGTCCTTTACAAGATATTGTTTTACTTCAAGGATTTTGTGTACGAATCCATTATCCTTTCATTGCCCCCTCCCACCTGCATTGCCCTCACTATTGCAACACTACTGCACGTCCATTGCGCACTTCACGACACCCCCCCCGACCCCTCTTGTGTATGCCATACACCATACAATATTTGTAATGGCAATATTGTGTAAAGGGGGTTAACCCTGTATGCCATGCACCATGTACTATTTATAATGGCAGTATTGTGTAAAGGCTAAACCTTGCCTCGTCTCGAACTGCTCACTCACCCCACCTTGTTCTTTACACGATATTGCCATCACCAATAGTGTATGGTGTATGGCATATCAAAGGGAATTCGAGGGGGGCGTCGTATATTGCCCAGTAGCCGTGCAACAGTATTGCAACAGTGTGGGCAATGCAGACGGGCCGGAAGAATGAAAGGACGATTGACTAGTGCACCCACGATTCAAAGTAAAAAAATATCTTGTAAAGACACACACATATATATATATATATATATATATACATATATATATATATATATATATATATATATATATATATATATATATATATATACATATATATATATATATATACATATATATATATATATATACATATGCATACATATATAAATGTGTGTGTATCCGGGTGCACGTCGTCCTGTAAGGGCCGCCCCTCGCCCTCTCCCACTTCCTCAAAGTAGGGGTTCCTGTGAATCCAAAACAGGTGTGGATAGTTGTTTATAGCTATACATACTATATGCAGAGCGACGAGTCAACACTCACCCCACCGTCCCCCTTCTCCGCAGGCGGAGGGGGCAAATGCGCAGGAGGAGCCGGGGCGGCGAAACACGACGGTGTGGATGCTGTCTATCGTGGAGGCGGCGGCGGCGGCGGCGGTGGAGGCGGCGGCGGGCACCGCGGCGTGGGCGGCTCTCTCTACTGACGAAACGGACGGAACGCGCGGCTGCCCTGTTTCGTCAGTGCGCGGCGGAGGCGAGGGCGGGTATGGTGTCGACGCGCCGGCGTTGCGGGCGGCGTCCGTCTTCCTCCCTGCGGTGGTTAACCCGAGGGTTGAGGTGGAGACGGCGGCGGCAGCGAGGGCGAGAGTGGCGGGGGCGGCGGCGGCGAGGGTGGTGGAGGCGAGGGTGGCGGGGACGAGGGAGGCGTCGACGGTGGCGGCGGTGACAGAGGCGGCGCTGCGGGCGGCGGCCGTCTTCCTCCCTGCGGTGGTGCAGCTGGCCACTCTGCCATACGGACGGAAGATGCTGCGAGCTCACGCGCAACCTGCGCTTCGCGATCTGGCTAGCGCCGCCATCGCTCTGCTGGCGGTGGGGCACGGCGAGGATGAGATGCTTACCTCCACAGGGTACTTCCCCCACACACACGGCAGCCGACATGGCCCACAACACACACAGCACACAGCCATGGCGGTGGGGCACGGCGAGGATGATATGCTTACCCCCACAGGGAACCCCGCCCCCCAACACAGCAGCCGACAAGGCCCACAGCACACACAGCACACAGCCACACCATGCTACCCCCAGGGCGGCGTCGGGGCTGCTGACGAGAGCGGCAGTGGGGACCGTGGCGGCGAGGGTGGCGACGGTGGTGGTGGTGGTGGTGGTGGCGGCGGCGGCGGCGACGGTGGGTACAGCTCCTCGCCCGCTTCCGTCGGCCGGATGTGCCTCGAGGTGCTGAGTTGTGTTTTGGCCGGAACGGAACCTCCTCTTCACAGCGGCGCTCTTCACAGCGGCGCTCTTCACAGCGGCGCTCTTCACAGCGGAACCTCCGCGTCCTTGGCGTCGCATTTGGCGCTTCAGCTGGCGAGACTCGTCCGCTGCATACCGGCGGGGGCCCCAGCGGATGGTTCGCTCCTGCCGGTATCAGGTGCCGGCTTAGCCTTTACAAGATATTGTTTCGCTTCAAAGCTTTATTGTGGGAGTCAATCATCCTCTTATTCCCCCCCGCCCCCGAGCGACACCAGACACGGCTTACAGCGCACACCCCGAGTTAACCCGGGGTGTGCTGTTAACCCGACACTGCGGCTTCGCCGCGCCACTCCCGTAAGGGTTAACCGCGCAGCACGCCCTGGGATAAGCCCCGGGTTAACCCGTGGATACGACCCACGCCAGGGCAGCCGGGTTAACCCTGGTCGAACCTCCCCTCTGAGCGCATGCGCAGCACGCCCTGGCATGGGTCGTATCCAGTCACAGTTAGCTCGTGATCTGGCGAATATCACCTCACCGGGTTAAAGGTGCCCTGTGCGCCTAAGTGAAACGACTTCGAGTTTCCTATAATCAAAACGACGAAACTCTTAGTCGAAACTCGCTCAGGTACCTGAGCAAAGCGAATTTAACTATAGCGGTTAATTAGTAGCTGCAGAGCACCTTTAACCCGTTATTTCAGAGATGCCTCCCAGCGGTAATTACCGCGATGTGCTACCGTTGGGATTTGGGGTAAGATCAAGTTTTACTAAGACTCAAGAGTTTATCCGGAGATAATCCGAAAACCCCCTCTCGTCCAATTCTGGATCCGACGGTGGGGTTCTTCTCAATCGAGACTGAATCTTGAGGTTGACGCCTTGGGCGTTACAACCATTCCACGTGGGTGTTTTGAGCGCTGCTGCAGCAACAAGAAAACTGCCCCATACCATTCTAAACTTAGTTTCGTAACGCGTCGAACCCGGCGGTCGACGCTGCTCCGTGCGTCCGCATACCGCATGCCGTCCGAGGCTAGCTCTCGGCGACGGTGCGGCCACGCGAGTCGGTTTCTCCAGGGTCAACCCAGCTGAATAAGTAAGCGCTTAAAGGTGCTCTGCAGCTACTAAGTAACCGCTCTAAGTAAATTCGCTTTGCTCAGGTACCTGAGCGAAATTTGGTTTCAGTTCTGGCAGCAATTTATCCGCGATTTACCCATAAATCCGGAACAATTCGGAAGAAGCAAGCGATTGACGTGTCGAAACTGAAACGTCTTTTATGCTATGAGTCACAGCATCAAATTAAAGTAATGAGAAGTCATTAGTACAGTTTGATTATGAGAAAGCTGTTTCGAATTACGTAGGCACACAGAGCACCTTTAACCCCAAAAGGACGCCGTGCTCGACTAATACCCTCTGAACTGAGACTAGGACCTTAGGACTAGGGACTACTTGTGCTGGTGTGTGAAGGGTGTCATCTGCCTGAGGACAAGCCGTGGGCCTATGTATGTATGTATGTACATATTCGGCTGCACCAGCACACGCGCGTGCACGCGCGCACAGGCCCGCGGCACCACGCCAGAGCCCCGACGTGTCGCAGACACAACGACACCCCACGGCTTGTCCGCAGGCAGGCACTCCACGCCGACCACCATAGATCGCCCTAGTCTGGTGTGGGCCTTTACACGATACTGTTATTACCAATCTTGTAAGATGTATGGCATACAAAAGGGAGGTCTAGGGGGGGTCATATATTGCCCGATAATCGTGCAGTAGTGTTGCAACAGTGCGGGCAATGCAGGCGGGCCGGAAGAATGAAAGGACGATTGATTCGTGATCAAACGACGAGGCGTAAAAGAATATCTTGTAAAGTCCAAGTCTGGTGTGGGCCCAAGTGTTCACCGAGCTGAGTAGTATAAGTAGAAGCGGTCAGCGGTAGTAACCCGGTCCGACCATGACGGCCAGCACGCGCTACGTGCTAGTGGCTAGTGGGGTTCTTCTCCGGTGCCAGTGTTTTTTTATTAACAGGAAGGTTCACCCAGCTGAGTAGCATGAGCGTTCACGGAAACAAAGACAAACACAAAGCCCTAACACTGGCGCACGCGCAAACAATACTCTACATCTACACAAGTAACTAGAACTAGGTTACCCCATAGGGGAGCCTGCTAGGCAGAGTGCGTGCGAAGCGCGTCCTTGGGCACGCCACGCACCGCCCTTAGGCACGCCACGCACCGCTCGCCGCATACGCGGCTCCGGTTGTCGAAGTATGTATGTATGGCTATGTACAGATTCGGCGGCACCAGCACACGCGTTTGTTGAAGGCGTGCAGGAGCACGACTTCTGCCGTTCGTGTGTGCCTACCCCGTTGTTGGACGGGACTGCAAGTTGCCGTGAAAAGAAAACTCGTTTATTTCGTGAATCGTCTCACATTTTTCTCGGGAATTTCTTTATCTTCTATCTTCGGGTGCGTTACATTCTTTTAGGTTTTAGCGGGTGAACTGTGAACTCGGCTAAAAGTCTTAATTATAATTATATCCGGACTTTTTTGCAAACGGCCTGTTTTATATTGATCAATCTCAATCGTTGGGTTAACAACCTCGGGTTAATCCGAGAAAAAAAGAAGGAGCACGCGCGGATAGCATCGAAAAATCGGATCGGCGAGTTTTCTGTATCGAGGTATTTCGCAGTCACAGTCAGCAACAACAACGACCCTCTCGTGGAAAGGGGGGG
>Ga0209390_10008426_pt1 | contig 12755 bp, 13 predicted proteins | sample BON01_FD_187212 | JGI IMG/M metagenome (GOLD analysis project Ga0209390, IMG submission 187212) | Freshwater microbial communities from Lake Bonney liftoff mats and glacier meltwater in Antarctica - BON-01 (SPAdes) (version 2) | ecosystem: Environmental > Aquatic > Freshwater > Ice > Glacier... | reverse complement strand
TATTCACGGTAATCGCTGGTTCATTGGCTACACGGTCGTCAACAAGCCACAGGATCAGGCGGAATCCGCAGTTCGCAACCAGCGCACTCGCCTGTTGACTGGCACAGACTGGCAAGCCCTAAGCGACAACACAATGAGCGAGGCAATGACAGCCTATCGCCAAGCCCTGCGCGATGTAACAGACCAAGATGGGTTCCCGTTCAATGTTGCGTGGCCTGACAAACCGTAGGAGTAACCCATGCTAGGTTTTAGCCCTCTCGCCTCTGCCCCCCTTGCCTCGCTTCCAGATTTTGGGGTCGAGGTTTCCGGTGTTGCAGGGCAGGGGTTTGTTGGGTCGGTCCTTGTTAGGCTTCCTGCAGTTGTACCAGTAACGGGTCTATCGGGCACGACCTCGGTAGGTACTCTCACCGTAACCGAGGGTACGGGTGTCACTTCAGTTCTTTCTGGTCTATCGGCTACGGCCGTACTTGGCACGGCGACGCCTAAAGCGGGTGCTACTACTGCCCTTGTAGGGGTGTCCGGCACGGGCACTGTCGGCACTGTGACCACTTCTATCCGTGTTGCTGTTACAGTAACGGGCAACACATCTACAGGTGAAGTGGGTGTCACAGCTGTTGTCGAGGGTACAGGCGTTACAGCTTCTGTATCGGGAGTGGCTTCTAGCGGCGAGCTTGGTGACGCAACAGTATCCGGTGCGGCGATTGCTACACTCACAGGCGCAGCTGCAAACACGTTCGTAGGTCAAGCCGCAATCGTAGCTGCAGCTGCAGCGTTCCCAAGTGGAGTGGTTGCCACGGCGGCAGTGGGGGGTGTAACTGTTACCGAAGGGGCCGGGGTACGTGTAGACCCCACGGGGCTAACCGCCACCGGAGCTTTAGGAACACCTATTGTTGTGTTCAGTGTTACTGTAGACGTGGTAGGTGTCCGTACCGATGGTTCTGTTGGTGCAATAAATATATGGGAACCTATAGATGATTCCCAAACACCATTTTGGGTTGGTATACCCACATAGGAGGCAACATGGCCAGTACGTTTTCCAACCTCAAGATCGAACTAATTGCCGCTGGCGAACAGGTTAGTGTTTGGGGCGCTACAACTAATCAGAACCTCGAAGCCGTTGAATCGGCTATTGGGGGCTACGCAGTTGTAGACTTCGCTACGGATGCGAATAAAACTCTCGCGTACGCGGACAGTAATGCCGCCCAGCCCTTCCGGTCATTGTACTTCAATGTAACTTCTACAGGCTCCCTCACGACCACGCGCACCCTGTTTCTGCCCCCAGTGCAGAAGATGTACATCGTAAAGAACGCCACTACAGGTGGGCGGGCCATAACGATCAACATAACCAGTGGATCAGGTGTTAACGTCCCTAACGGCGAAACATATATTGTGTATGCTGATGGTACAGACGTGGTGTACGCCGCGCCCGGGCTTTTTTACTTTGACGAGACATTTAACGATTCCGCCCCTAACACAACGATTCCCGCAGAAGCACTGGTTGCAGGGGGAGTGGCGACGAACATCGACGTAGCAATCGTACCAAAGGGTACGGGGGCGTTCCTAACAGCTACACCGGACAATACCGCAGCGGGGGGCAATAAACGGGGCGCAAACGCCATTGACCTACAAACGTCTCGCGCAGCGGCAACCGATATCGCAGCGGCGGAAAACTCTGTAGTAGCAGGGGGCGCTGATAACGGTATTGACTCAGCTGCAACTGCGGCGGTTATAAGTGGTGGTTCCAGTAACCAGACCCTAGCGACCAACAGTGTGACTGGAGGCGGTACAAGCAACACTACAAACGCTACGGCTACCGCGGGTGTAGTTGGAGGTGGCTCTGCAAATATCTTACGGGGCGCATATAGTGCTATCGGGGGTGGCAGGGAGAACCAGACAGGGGCATACGCGGCCTATTCTACTGTGTCAGCAGGCTACAAAGCCAGTGCGACCAATTACGGGCAAGAAGTAATAGCCTCCGGGGCTTTTTCAAGCGCAGTAGGGACCGCACAACGCTCCCGATATACCCTACGGACTGTCACTACTAGCGACGCTGCTTCGCGACTTACGTCGGATGGTGTTGGGTCTGCAAACGGTAATAACACCGTAAACATGCCCGAGGAGTCTTTGTTAGTGGTTACTGGTATCGTAGCCGCAAAAGATATTAACACCTCTGTAGCAGATGCAAAGGTGTGGAGGTTCACGGCCACGTTTAAGCGCGGTGCGCTTGCTTCATCTGTTGAACTTGTAGGTGCTGCTACAGTTACCGAACTTGTAGCGGATACCGGTGCATCGGCGTGGGCTTTGGCCATAACCGCGGATATCGGGAACGGTGGTGTATCTTTCTCAGTCTCTGGCGCATCGGGCACAACAATACGGTGGATGGCTAGTGTAGACACCACTGAGATTACTAACGGGTGATAATCTATGTCCGATGACGCACGCCTCGCAAGAATTGAATCCAAACTTGACCGGATGGGGGAAGCTATCGTTTCGCTTGCGCGGGTCGAGGAACGCATGGTCACGCTGTCTAATCGACTTGACGCCGTCGACAAGGACCGCGCGGCTCAGGGTGCGCGCATACAAGCGGTCGAGGAAAAGACCGGTAACAACGGGCAGTCCCTACGGTTTGCCGAGCGTGTCTTCTGGATTGTTGTGGCGGCAGGCGTCACCTATGCTGTCAAGGGTAGCTTTTAGTAGAGGAGTGCGACCATGAAACGAATCATTATTCACTGGAGCGCAGGAACTCATACACCTAGCGCGATAGACAAGAAACATTATCACTACATCGTTGGTGGGGGTGGTGCAGTGGTTGAAGGCGACCTACCTGTCTCTGCAAATCAAAGCACTGCAACAGAGTATGCGGCGCATACACGCGGCCTGAATACGGGCAGCATCGGCGTATCCTTCGCGGCAATGCACGGTGCCAAGGAGCGCCCGTTCACCGCCGGGGAGTACCCGATCACCAAGGCGCAAGTGGAAGCTATGACTCGTTTGGTTTCCGACCTGTCTGAGCGTTACGACATCCCTATCACTCTGGAAACAATTTTGACCCATGCGGAAGTCGAACCAAATCTTGGCGTTAAGCAACGCGGCAAGTGGGACGTGACTTGGCTTCCAGATATGGATCAGGTAGGGGAAGCACGTACTGTTGGAGACTTGCTACGCCAAAAGGTGCGTGATTACCGCCAGTCTCAGATAGTACCCGCACCGCCCCTACCGAAGGGCCGCACCAAGCCTACCCAAAGCAAAACAGTACAGGCGTCTATTGTGCAAGGTGCATCAGCGGTGGGCGGAGCAGTCGCAGCGTTCCAAACTCTCGACGGAACGGCGCAAATCATTGCAATGGTTGGCTGTGTTCTCGTGGCGCTGACTGCGATGTTTATTCTGAAAGAAAGGCTGAAAGCATGGGCTTCGGGTTGGCGCTAATAGGCAAGTTTAAGGTATGGCTCTACGCTGCGGGGGCGGCGTTGGCCGCTATAGGGGTCGCGTACTTCCGCGGAAAATCAGATGAGGCGGGAGACGAACATGAACGAGAACTCAACGAGTACGTGGCCACGCGGAAACGTGTGGACGATGTTGAAATTACTGACGCTGACGCTGCTCGTGAGTTCTTGCGGGATCGTCAAAGTAAGTAGCCCTGCCGTTTGTGACGGCACTAAACGGTATCGTGGAGCGCACGCAGATGCTATACTCGAAGAAGGCACGGGGCGCGTGTTGATTACTGGAGCCGCACTTATCGCCGCTATAGACGCCGCTTGCGGCGACACTTAACGTAAAGGACTAATTGATGCGTACAGAGCACAAAGCTAAGACATTACGTGGCACTGTAACTGAACCAGCATACGTGGTAGAGGTTCTTTGTACACACTGTGGTTTTGACATTGCAGAAGCGGACCTATCCGCCGACACGTGCCCAGACTGCCGCGAAACCCTAAAACTGAAACAGAGTGTAGGTATTCAAGTTACTCCTCTACCCCCTGCCTTCGGTTCAACGATGTAACGGATACGCTATGCCCCTGAAGAAACTGCTACTGAAGTCCGGTGTTAACCGCGAGAACACTCGGTATACGAGTGAAGGCGGTTGGTACGAGTGCGACAAGATACGGTTTCGTCAGGGCTCTCCTGAAAAGATCGGCGGTTGGGTCCGCACGTCTAACGCCACCTATTTAGGTGTGTGCCGTTCGTTGTGGACGTGGGTGACTCTCAACAGCCAACGCCTCGTTGGTGTAGGTACAAACCTAAAGTTCTACATCGAGAACGGTACTGCCTATAACGACATCACACCCCTGCGCGATACTGTAGTGCTGACTAACCCGTTCGGGACCGTTTCTGGGTCTTCACTTGTTACGGTAGCTGATACAAATGGCGGGTATGTGGACGGGGACTTCGTTACCTTCAGCAACGCAACGGCAGTGGGGGGAGTTACTGTAGATGGTGAGTACCAACTCACGCTTACGACAACCGCTAATGAATACACGATCGACGTGGGCGTCAACGCAACGAGCAGCGCGGCGGGTGGGGGCACTGTTACCGCAGTGTATCAGATCAACAGTGGCGTACCTTTCTCTGTGCCCATCACGGGTTGGGGGGCTTCTGGTTGGAGTTCTGGACCATGGGGTGAAGGTGAGACTTCAGACTCTCGTATCCGGCTTTGGAGCCAATCAAACTTCGGGGAAGACTTGATCTTCGGGCCCCGTGGCGGGGGCATATACTATTGGGAGGCTAATAGCGGACTAACCTCTCGGGGTGTGGCGCTGTCTAGCCTAAGCGGTGCCTCGGGCGTACCCACATCACAACGTGTTATCGAGGTGTCAGATGTTAACCGGTTCGTGTTTGCGCTAGGCGCTAACGATTTTGGCACGTCTGTAGTCAACCCGATGCTCGTGCGGTGGTCAGATCAGGGCAGTGCGATCAGCTGGACTCCTGCAGCTACGTCTCAGGCAGGGTTTCTCACACTCTCTCGGGGCAGTGAAATTATCGCCGCGAGGCAGTCTCGGCAGGAGGTGCTCGTGTGGACCGACGCCGCTTTGTACTCCTTGCAATATGTGGGGGCTCCAGTGGTCTGGAATGCTCAGTTGGTCGGGGAAAGCACCTCCATTGCAAGCCAGAATGCAGTGGGGTACGCCAACGGTATTTCGTACTGGATGGGGCTAGATAAGTTCTACCGATACGACGGTCGCGTGCAGCCTCTACGCTGCGACCTGCGGAAGTTTATCTTTGGTAACTTCAACGCTCAACAGTACGATCAGGTTACAGCTGGTACGAACGAGGCCTTCAACGAGGTTTGGTGGTTCTATTGCTCGGCAGGGTCTAACCAGAACGACCGGTACGTGGTCTACAACTACCTCGAAGACGTTTGGTACTATGGCAATTTGGGGCGCACCGCGTGGTTGGATTCTGGGCTTAGAGATTTTCCACTTGCGGCTACGTACAGCAATAACCTCGTGAATCACGAACAAGGTGTGGACGATGGGGAGACAGCTGTACCTACGGCGATTGCGGCGTTTGTTACGTCTGCAGAATTTGACATCGACGACGGGCACCAATTTTCCTTCGTATCCAGAGTCTTGCCAGACATACGGTTTGACGGCTCAACCGCAGCCAACCCCACGGCTACGATGACGCTACTACCCCTTGCAAACTCCGGGTCCGGGTATAACAGTCCTCTATCCGCTGGGGGTAACAGTGGAGGGCAGATCGTACGTTCGGCAACACTGCCAGTGGAACAATACACAGGGCAAATAGATACGCGGATACGCGGTCGGCAAATGTCGATCAAGGTGGAGTCTAGTGGGGCCGGGGTGACGTGGCAGCTGGGCGCACCACGCATTGACCTACGTCCAGACGGGAGGCGGTGATGGTAGTAGACCCCAAAAAATACAACGTCTCGTTCCGTGCACCTGCCATACCGTATGCGCCAAAGGAGTATAATCAACAGGATTTTGCTGAAATTCATAAGGTACTTCGTATCTACTTTAACCAGCTTGATTCGGGCCTACGGGATAACCGTGATGCACAGAGAGCAGAAGCAATGGGATGGTACATGAGCTAATGACAAACAGGTATATAAATGCAAAAGTAGCACTCACTACTGCATCCGCAACTACGCTCTACACCTGCGCCCCCGGAACAACGGCCATCGTAAAGTCTATCTTAGTGGCTGCGCTAACGACTACACCCGATGCAATCGAGGTTACAATAACAAGCGGCGCAAATGTATACACGCTGTTTGGCGGCGCAGTGATTGGGGCTAGTACCACAGTAGAGTTACTGTCCGAACCTTTAGTTGTACAGGCTACTGAGGTACTAACGGTAACTGCGGTTACGGCTAACAGACTGCACGTCGTGGCTAGCATTCTTGAAACTACCCAGTAGAGTATGGGCACCCTTAACAGATAGGTGCAAAATGAACTTTATAGAACTGTTTGATGCAGTAGTGCACGAATGCAAACCGACGCTAGGTGACTACAAAAAACCGGAAAGTATGGACGTTGAGCTGTCAGACCTTGGGCTAGATAGCCTAGACTTCGCCCTAATCTTTATGACCCTCGGGGACATGCACGGCATCCCGGAAGAGATTGGAGACAATCCACCAGACCTCACAACCTTGCAGAGCGCGAAAGATTTCATCGACGAGCACAAGATCAAAACGTTCGATTCGATGGAAGAAGTGATGGAGGCAATTAAATGATATACCTTACTCACTGCGAGACTATCTGCACAGAAACCACTACGCTAGTAGATGATATTCGCTACCCGCAACGAGCACATATTATTCCTGAGACGTTCCGCCGTGCTAAATCTGGTATGTCGTACCCACCCCACAAACTGCTCGAGAGTGTGGTTACAAAAGAAGCCCGGGAGTATGTGCACAACAACCCAACGTCGGGTAAAACAGCGTTCATATTCGCTGCTGGCAACCAAGGCTGGATGGGTAACAACGGGCGCTACGACAAAGACCCCGAAGCCACCCTTCACTACAAGGTCAAGGTACCGTTTATCGTGCTGACTAACATTTATGCGGGGCGTATAGCCAGCATGTTTGGCCCTGTGGATCACGTATCTACCGATGCAAGCGCCTGTGCGTCTAGCCTCAAAGTGCTTATGGATATGTACAATCTTGTGACCAACTACGGGTTTACCCGTGTCATTGTGTTGAGTGGTGAGGATGCGGTTAACAACCTGTCGCTAGAGTTTTTTGGTGAGGCTGGTGCCAGCATACAGGCAGAGCAAGATATGCAGCCCTCGGCTTTTGATGAAAAGAACCAAGGGTTCTATCTGGGGCAGGGCGCGGTTTTGTCGGTGTTTGAGACGCAGCCAGCCAAGCAACCGCGGGCTAAATTCCTTGGTGCGTACAGCGCAGCAGAGGACAATACTAACCCGTTAGGACAACGAGAGGACGGCGCGGGATACAGTAAGGCGGTAGAGGGTGCTTTGTGGGTGGCCAAAACACCCGCAGATAGTGTACACATGGTCAAAACGCATGGTACTGGTACGCCAGTCAATAATGCTGCAGAGAAAACGGCCCTTACACGTTCTCTACCTGAGTTTGTGGCGACGTCATACAAACCACGTATCGGACACACAATGGGTGCCAGCGGCTTGTTGGAGACTGTTCTCATGCTTAGAGATATCGAAAATGGTAAACTACCTGCGATTCAGAACCGTACGGATTCTGATTCTGTTTTCGTGTCTTCGGATACTCCCGTACAGGGAGATAAGTTTCTCAGTCTAGCGGCGGGCATGGGTAACATATACGCTGCCGCATTATTTTCGTCGGAGGTGTAATATGAACGCGATTAACAGCAAAGATAACCCGCTACCTGCACCCGAAGTCATTCTTCGGTTTATCAAAGACTTTAACGACACCGAATACTCTACAGAGCAAGTGATGTTAGCTATCGCAGCAGAACTTAGTGCGCCTGAGACAGACCAAGTGCAGATGGGGAACACAGTGTTCCTTGGCCAAATTGGCAAGGGTAAGTATAAGGATGTGATGGTAGGGCGTGCGCTTAATATCGACACAGCCCGTAACTTTATGAACCACGGACTGAAGTACATCGCGTACCTACAGGATAAGGGTATCCGGCACTACCGTACGGATTTTAACAACAAAGAGTATCTAACCGCGTTCCAGTTCTGGTTCAATAAAAGTCAGGGGTCTGACACAGAAATCGGCGTCGACGAATTATCGGACGGGACTTACCGCGCACAGATACTCATCGGGGAAGAATCTCTACAAAGGTTTTGGAGTGAATAAATGCCAGTCCTAGTTCCTCTCCTTATCGGGGCGAGCGCCGCTGCCGTAGCTGTCACCGTTGTTAGTACCCCTGTTGTAGTCGCTGCTGCGGTAGGGGTAGGCGCTGCCGTTATATCCAAAAAGACAGGTATATCGGACAAGATTTACGAAAAGATCGTAAAGCCGGTTGGTGATCTAGTAATAGACGTAGTCAAGTCTGATCTAGGCAATGCGATCTTAAAAGTAGCGGCGGTGGCTACCAACAACGTGTGGGCAGTACCTTTAATTGACGGGGCTAAAGTAGCAGCTAATGGGGGTAATATCGGCGATGTCCTCAAGGCTGCAGCCATATCCTACGTAGGACAAAGTGTCGGAGACATAACGGGGCAGTTTGTATCAAACACACTCGTCAGTGCTGGTGCCTCCAAACTCGTAGTATCCACGGTCTCAGCGGGCGCAAAAAGTGCGGCTAGGGCGATAGTGTACGGGCAAGACCCCCTCAAGGCTTTTGCTAAAGGTGGTATTACAGCCGCGGTATCCGCCGGGTTGGGTAAAGTTGACGAGTCACTAAGGGAAAACTACGGAGAGTCCTTTGGGAACCTAGACGAAAAAGTAAAGCAGTCAGTGTTCTCAGGTCTTCGTACTGAACTTAGTGGCGGAGATATAACCGAAAGTCAGGTTGGCGACATTATTGCGAAGTACACGGGTGCTTCAAACATTGTTAACAACTTCCTAAAGGACAACGTGGGGCTGACAGCGGAAGCTGCGGAAACACTTACTCGTGCCGTTTCTAGCGGAGTGTCTACAGCCCTTGCGGGGGGTTCTGGTCTTGGTGCCTTCAGCGGTAGTTTGAGTGCCGAGGGTGCAGCTGCGCTGAAGAAGATAATAGACAAACCAGTGTACAAAGCGATCGACAAGGTTACTGGAGCTTATGGTCGCACGGAGGCCGCAGCGGACGCCCTAACCGCGCAATCGGAAAAAGCGAAAACAGCTGCCGAGGCCGTAAATGCGCAAGTAGGTAGGGCAAATTCTGCAGTTCAGTCGTACAACACACTTCAAACGCAGTTGGCGGGTAAAATACAGACCCAAGACAACCTGAAGGCTGCTCACGATTCCGCACTAGCTAAATACAACGGCAATAAAACGAAGGCAAACGCCGATGCAGTAACCGCGGCTATTAGCAAGTATAACACCTACGCGACGAACCTTGAGGCGGATTACAACAAGAACTATAAAAACCAGATGGTTGGTTTCAAAGCTACCGCCGACAACGCAAACGCTAGAGCGATCGGACTAAACAAAACTTTTGGGGTCGAAAATGGTAAGGTTGGTTCCTTACAGGCTACATATGACGACGCCCTGAAATGGGTTGTCACACAAACAGACAATTTAGACGCAGTGTTGAAGCCAAAAATCACCGAGGTGAACAAGGCCGTAGCGCTGACCCTGCGCCCTAACATAGACGAAGCCGCCTATCGCCGAATGTACGGGCTCGAAGCGGGTGCTGACGTATACGAACACTTCCTAGAACAGGGGCAGCAGCTACCTACCGACTTTACGGGTACAGCACAGCTACTAACCTCTAGCCGTGGTGATTTAATCCGGCAGGTTCTCGCTACCAAGGGGATGAACATTTCCAGTATGGAGCCTGAATCGCTACATGCGGTCGCTTCATACGTAGTCGGTAACGTCAAAAGTATAAAAGACATAGCTGGCTTAGACTTTGACAGTTTTGCCCGCGATGCACTTGCTAAAGCCCGAGACGCTACTCCAAGGGGCGGTACGTACCCTACAGGATTCTCTCGTGAGGATGGGGTACTCGATTCCGACATTGCAAGCGGTAAAGCCTCCTTACACGTTACTTCTACTGGTGAAATTCAGTGGCAAAACATAGCGGAAGTGAACGACCGGCTTACCGGTAGTGGTTCGGGTAACTATACGTTAGAGGACTTGGAGAACTCAATAGCGCGCCAAATGAGTCCTACCGGGGGGGTCACAGTTAGGTTCGTAGGTACACGGCCCACTCTAGCGGATATGATTAACGACGCGATGGACGGAGATTTTGGAAGTCTTTCCACTGCCACGCTTGGGACTATTGCGTCATTGAATGATGAAGCGGGCCGGTTATTCGACGAGTATGTCGTCAGCCCAATCTACGAAGACGCCAAGGTCGTATATAATTACTTAAACGAAAATACTGACGGTGGTATTGGGAACGCGGCCAGTATTGCGGTCGGCGCTAGTGGAGAACTCCTGCAAGCTGCTGCGGCCCTGTCCGTTCTTGCGGGCGCTAACCCGAACAACATGGTGGGACGTCTTGCTAAAAACATGATCGCTCTTAGTGGCGACATAAAATCTGACCAGTGGAAAGCCGGTGCAGCTGATATGCAGGCCAACACCGCTAGGTACGCCGATGAATGGCGTGCAGCGAACCCGGGCCAAGAACCGTCAAAGATACAAAAAGGTTGGTTAAAGGCACTGGCAATATACGGCAACATTAAAGACCACCCTGTGCAGTGGATATCTGAAAACGTTGTAAGTGAGCTACTGCAAGAAATTCCTATCCTGCTTATATCTGGCGGTGTAGGTACCCTCATTAGACGACTGTTCCTCGGAGCAGGAGAGGCCCAAGCCAAGAAAGTGGCGGCGCGGGTATTTGTCGGCACGGGCATAATTCTGGACGCTGCGGAAGCCTTTGGTGGAACCGCTGCTGGTGCATTCGACGAGGCTTATAGCACAGCACTTGGTTCGGGGATGTCAGACCAAGAAGCCACCGATTACGCTATAGATGTTGCCCAGAAGGCGGGTACTATCGCAGTTATAACCTTGGCAGCAACCGCGGGTATTGGCGGGCAGGCGCTATCTAGATCATTGTTTGGGGGCAGGGGGACTGCCGAGTTCGCTACTGCGTTCGACGTAATCAAAGGCAAGGTAGTAGAAGGCGCTAAAGTAACCATAAAAGAAGGTGTGACCGAGTCTATAGAAGAGGCTCTCCCACAGCTTTACGTCGCTACGTCTCTAGTCCAAATTGATCCTTCGTATGATGTGGCGGGCAGCGTTTTTGAAGCTGGTATTATGGGTAAACTCGCAGGGGCGGGTACAGCAGGGGGTATTTACACGGGTCACGCTCTCGCGGACGCCCTGTTTACCGTGAACCCCGCAGTAAAAGATGCGGTAGCGAACTCTGGCAGCAGCAATAAGGCCGCACAAGCGCTTAAAGACATGGGTATAACGGATAATGAAGTCCTAAATAACCTGTTGAACACAACCTACGATGCTCAGTATGTCACCACGACTGAAGCCGGTGCCATGTTCACCAAGGAAAACCCGGGATTCAACCCTACAGACGTCGAGATTGAATCTTTTGCGGGGAAAAAACCAGATGCTAGCCTAGCCGCAGATGTAGCTGCTTATGTTGACCCACGGTTCTTAGACGCTGACGAGGTAAAAGCCGCTGCCGCTGCAGAGGGTATCGTACTGACTGATGAGCAGGCGGAAGCATATGTTGGTCAGAAAGATGAGGCTGGCGCGGTTGCAGATATCACGGCGGAATACGACCCGCAGGGCACTACTCGTGATGAAGCAGGGCAATTCTTTGCAGACCTTGGGTACACCCCTACAGAAGAAGAGCTCACTGCACGGGTAGGAGCCATAGTTGAAGCAGACATAAAGGCGGCTGTAGAACCGTATGTTAACCCCCGCCAGACTACTGATGAGGAAGCACGTAAGTTCTTTGAAGACCTTGGCTACGACCCCACCGATGCAGAAGTAGCAAGCCGCGTAGGTCAAGGTGGAGACACCTTTGAAGCAGACATAAAGGCGGCTGTAGAACCGTATGTAGACCCACGCCAAGTAACGGAAGAAGAGGCACGTAGTGCTTACGCAGAGCTAGGTCTTGCTAACCCCACCGCACAAGACATCGCGGGTATGGTAGGGCAATACGCCGAAACAGAGCTTGTTGGGCGGGTAGAAGAAAACCTCCCCACTGCACGGTTCAACTACCTGTCAGAGCAGTTGGATGTGTTCCGCGAGGCCCTTGAAAATGGTGGAGTGCCCTCGGACCAGATAGAAGAGATGATTGCGGCCGCTCGCGAGGAAACCCGTAAGGAGTTGGAAGCCCTCGGATATAGTTTCGATGAGCAGTTGGGTAGTCTTGAAGACGATATTGCGAACTCTGAAGACCGTCTCACAGACTTGATTGCTTCTAACGAAGAAGCTGGTATGGCTCGTGACGAGGCTGTTCAAGAAGCGGTCAGCGACCTCGCCGAGGAATTTAACGTATCGCAGGACGAGCTCTACGACCGGATCGGGGAAACTGAAGAGTCCCTCAACACCCGACTCGATGCCCTAGATACAGTCGTAGAAGACCTTGGTACGCAGATCAGTGACGTCGAAACATCTATCCTTGATCGTGTGCAGGCTTACGAAGATGCAGGAGTTGACCGGGATACAGCCCTCTCTCAAGCTATCGGTGATGTAGCAGCTGACCTCGGCACTACAGAAACAGCCTTGCTAG
>Ga0209390_10008422_pt1 | contig 12763 bp, 7 predicted proteins | sample BON01_FD_187212 | JGI IMG/M metagenome (GOLD analysis project Ga0209390, IMG submission 187212) | Freshwater microbial communities from Lake Bonney liftoff mats and glacier meltwater in Antarctica - BON-01 (SPAdes) (version 2) | ecosystem: Environmental > Aquatic > Freshwater > Ice > Glacier... | reverse complement strand
TATATATATATACATATAAATACCGGGTTTAACCCGATTATGTGTGTACACACCTAGATCCATAACAACCAAACATAGCACCTGGATGTAGGAAGCGTAGGCGTCGTAATGTTTCAAGAACCAGGCGTACTCGGTGGCGATCAGCTCGCGCGAGCTCGCGTCGGTCCACTTCATCAGCGTCCAGTCGGGGTTGAGCTCTAACAGCCCCGCCTGTGAAAATACCGGATGGGTAAAGGGATTTAGAGCCGTACAAAAGGCCACTGCGCTTTGGTAGACAAACGCCCACCTGCCACCGCCAGTTGAACATGTCCTTCGGGAAGCCGGCGTCGCGCCAGCTCTGGTGGAAGAGCCTGGGGATCGTCACCGCGCCGCGATAGCCGAGACCCGCAAGGGCATCGGTGCTGCTGCCGCCGCTAGAGTCGCCGCCTCCTGCTCGTTCGACGCCAGCGCCGTGGCTCATGCCGCCGTTGCTGCTGGCGACCGCGGTGCTCGCCGCATCGCGGGGCACGTGCGTCGGTGCGGAAGGCGGGTGCGGCGGGGCAGCCTGGGCCCGAGGGAACCGCTGCTGCATGGTCCGCTGTTGCTGCTGCTCGTAGTCCTGCTCGTGCCGCGCATCGTTGGTCGCGGTCGCGGCGCCCATCGCACTCTCGTAGTACGCCAAGATGCCCATCTGCAGGACGAGCGCGCCAATAAAGACGAAGCACACCTGCCGAGCAGCGCGCGAAGGTCGTATACCATTGAACAGAGATGGCATTGGTGCATTGCCCAAACCCTGCAAGGCGCACCCATGATCTCCACGACCGTCGTGCAGAGCTCGTCCTCTGTGCCTTGGCCTTGATGTCCACCACGACGGCGTCGCGCCGAGGCTGCCGCGTCCCGCCGGAGCGGGTCGCCATTCGGCTGGGTAATTTTTCGATACGACAACTGCTGTTTTCACAAGGTTATTCACAGACGGTTATACGAAGGGGACGCGGTGTCGCATCCGCGAGAGATATAGAGCCCTAAGGTATTACCTTAAACCCTATACTTGGGGGTAAGACGAGATAACCATATTATTTAGCACCTAGTAGACAGTAAACCAAGATGTACTGCCACCGAGGCGACGCTACGACTTTAAGGCCGACTACCGGCACGGGCACGACGAGGCGACCTCTACAAGGCCAACTCGACGTACAGGAACAGGAAGACGCAGAGCGTCTTGGATACCCAGTAATATTCCCCTTATATAGCAGTTGAGGACCGTGCGAGCTGGTGTTCTTACGAACACTGACCGCGGCCACTCAACTTATATGTATTGCCGAGATGTAACCTGGGCAGTCAAACCCGACGACGAGGCCAGTACGCACCGGCCTCAGTCATCATCAGCACAGGAATCAGTAACGGTTTACAGGCACCCATACCCCCCCAGAATAATCGTCTATCTTCCAGAGTAACAACTAAGGTTAAACCTTATTCCTTACTCTCTAAGATAACGACCCCTTCATAATAGATATATACCCAGATTCGTGTGAATGACCATTTCGGATGTTCGACAGTTCAGCCGAGCGACGGCCTCAGCGTGTCGACCAATCAACCATCAACGAAACCAACCAACCACCCAACAGCAGCCATTGTGATTCGCGCCCCGGCTACCATGCCGGCGGCGCCCCAGCCTTTTGAACCCGCGGGCTCGAGCCCGAACAGCAACCAACCCAGGGAAGACATGGACACCCAGTCGACGATCAACCCGCTCGCGTCATCTGACGTGGGCGGGACGGCTGTCCATGATGCCGCGGCGTGTGTTCGCGCGCGCGGCGAGTGTGATGGCGAGCGCGTGTGCTACGCGCGCGATGCCAATTGCGTACTTTCTTCTACAACCCTGTCTCCACGGGCTCGACAAGTCGTAGTTCCACAAGCACAGAACTTTCGCGCCGGCGCCGCGGCCATCGCGCTCGTACCGCAACCATCTACCATCGAGAACGCGGGCGCCGACGCACCCGAGGTCTCCACCCCCAAGCCCTCCGTCCACTTTACGACCGATCCTCCCGTCGACGACGAAGAGGGCTGGACGAAAGTGGAGGGGAAGACCGCACAAGGTCGGGCCAAGCGGTCTGCCAAGTGCGGGACTTCAGTTCCACCCGCCGTCCGTCACCCCACCCGCTCTTCCTTCCGTCCATCCGCCAGCATTACCTCTCTTGACGCTGTCGCTTCCCCCGTTACCCCCTCCGTCCCGTCTGCCGCCGTGCCCCTCCCGCCCTGGGAAGGCGTTGCCTACGACAGAAACGGGATGCCGACCCATCCGGCCGGCGTCGCTCCTTTCGACGCTATCGCTCCCTCCGTTTCCATTCCAGTCCCTACCTCGGCCGGCGTCGCTCCTTTCGACGCTGTCGCTCCTTCCGTTGCCCCAACCGCCCTTCGCGTTGCTTCTACGAACGACTCGACCATCTCGCGGCCGACGGGAGCTGCTCCGCAGCCTTCTACGAACGACTCGCCCATCTTGCAGCCGGCGGAAGCTGCTTGGCAGCGTCGCGATGAGATGCACGCCCTCTCCAAGACTCGGCTCTTCATCGCTAAAGGATCTCGCTTCGTCTCATCTGGTATGGATCCAAGAATGGCTGACCGCCAGGCCCCGCCTGCGCAAACCACTATTCCTATAGTTACCCACGACACCCCTCCTAACCTCAAACACGTCGAGTTTTCGCCCAACGACACCATTGAGGAGGAGTCGCACGACACCATTGAGGAGGAGTCGCACGTCACCATCGAGGAGGAGTCGCCCAACGTCACCATCCAGTCGCCCAACGTCACCTTCGAGGAGTCCCCCAGCGCCACCATCGAGGAGGAGTCGCCCAACGTCACCACCCAGTCGCCCAACGTCACCTTCGAGGAGTCGCCCAGCGCCACCATCGAGGAGTCGCCGCCCGACGTCACCGTCAAGAAGTCGAAGAAGCAGGCCCCCGAGGCTAAAGACAACTCTTCCGATACTCCCCTTAGCCCATCTTCTTCGCCCGTCGATCCTCCCGTCAAATCTGGTATTAATCCAAATGCAGCTGCTGGGACTAAGGCCCAGCCTGCTAATAATACCATATTTAGCGGCGACCCCTCTTCCGACCCCGTTCTCTCGGCCACGAAGGTCAAGGGGTCAAAGAAGAGGCAGCGCGAGAAGAAGAAGAAGAATCTTACCACAGACGACGGGATTATTGCCCCGCCTGTGCTACCTTCCATCACCTACGTAGTATACGATGCCCCCCACGTATTTACCGCCAAGGATAATCGCGCTTATCATTGCGACCAAGAACTTAAGAATTCCAAGTATTCTCACTATGTCCACACCTTTGCCACAGGCCCCGAGGCCGCTCCCACTCTGGATGGGTCAGAGCCTTCCACCCCCAAAACCACACGCTCCCGCTCCCCGTCGGATTAAACCACAAACCCCCCGTATGAGCCGGCTAGAAAAGGAGGCCGCGAAGAATGCGCGCTGCACCCCCAAGACGGTTTCTATTTCACCCATTATTTTGCCCAAGATCGTCGAGGCGGACCGGGCCCCCACCGCGGGTGTTCCACCCGTGCCTGACCCCCTTGAGCCCACGATCTTTCCCCAGGTCGCAGAGGCGGGTGACGTCCGTGAGGCAGCAATGCCCCCGGTCACCCCCGAACCGACCTTTTCCCCACTCGAGGCCGTTCCCCCGACCCAGGTTCCCCTCACTGGTGCCCAAATCACAAGCGCTCGCCTATCCCGTTATCGAAAGAACCTTGAAACGGAACTTCCGATTTCGAAAGCCATGGCGTTAAATCTCGCAGCCCGCACTTCCATCACCAATACAACCACTTCTTCTCGACACGGACGCCTTCGGGAACGTAACCTTGACGCACTCTCCTATGCTACAAGGAAACTTTCTACCTTAAAGGCCATCAAGGACGCCCGGATCTTAGCCATCCACGTCTCTGTAGCGCGTCGTGTTAGCCAAACGGCGCCTTCCGTCTTACGCACCTCTGCCGTGCAGGAGCTAAACTCTCATCTGATCTTTATTTCAGAGGATCGTCCCACGCCTTTTGGCTCGAAGAAACTCTTACGCCATCTTAGGCGAACGGTGCCTGCTTCCCTTAATTTAGGCGAGCCAGGCCTCTCCGCTAAGAAACCAGCTCGTAAGCGCACGCAGGCGCCTGATTCGATTCTCCTATCCCGGGCCGGCATACGGCAGATTAAGGCCACCACCCTTAACCGGGATTATCTTCTTAAGAAGCAGGAGCGGTTAACCGCTACTAAGGATGGGCCTTTTATGGTCTCCGGATCACCCCCCCCGGTATTAGCTGTTCCCTTTGTTCCACCATCTTGGGCGGCGATAATGACCGGGGGCTACCGCCACCATCGTATCCGGTGCAAACTCCGCGCATGCCACCCATATTCTCGCAAGGAAACGCGCAGAGCTAACCGTCGCGACAAGGAAACGCGTAGAGCTAACCTTCTTCGCAAGACCCCCCGTAGCTGTGCCGGTTTCGTGCCCGAGGTAGTCGAGACGAGTGACGTCCGTGGAGCAACCTTGCCCCCAGTCACCCCCGAACCGACCATCTCCCCGCATAAACCCGACCGACCCCTATCTGGTTTCCTTCACTCCGTCCTAGCTTACTCCGTCCTTTGGTTTATCCCTACAAGGCCACGCAAGGAAGCGCGTAGAGCTAACCGTTGTAAAACACCCCGTAGCTGCGCCGGGGGTGACCCTGGGCCCAGCCGTCGACATCGTTCAGCTGGTGCACACCATTCCACTCCTTCCCGTTCGTCACACGCCCCCTCTAGGCTTTACCACCAGAACGGCGGCTACGGGCACGGGGAGGGAGGCGATGACCATAGGGGTAGACCACCACCACCACCACCACCAATTTACCCCCGCAGAAGTCTTCCCGACCTACAGATTCGGTGCCACTTTTCGGATCACGCGGGTCAGTGCGAGAACATTTGTAGACTCCATAACGGCCAGTTCCGTCATAGAGTGGTCAGGAAACATACTACCCTGACGTTCTGCACTGCTAATTGCATGGAGTGTTTTATACACGACGAGCGAGATACACTAATAAGCCAACCATTCCCGCTACACGTCCGACACGCCGCCGGCGCAAAGCTTAGACAGTATGTTCAAACACTCCTCGAGGACAGGTGTCCAGACGGGGGCGGATACGCTTGGCCACTTCGGAGCCTATTAGACCGGACAGTGCGCACTACAGCATCCATGGACTTGCAACATATAAGCACGCGCGCTGTTTACACGCGGTTCTTGTATGACATCGCTAACGACGTTGTTAGTTACCAAGTAGATGAAGATAATCGATTTAATGTGGCTAGCGTAGGATTGCTTCGTTGGGCGGGAAGTGTTGAAAACCGACACCTTTTCCGAATCGTTCAACTTGACTCCAACTCGGATTTTCACTGCGATAGATGGGGCCTCGAGCTAAACGGTAAGAGTCCCGCTAAAGGCACTTCTGCCCCGGCAGGTCGGGTCCAGGGAGAGAGGAGTAACGGTAAGCGTCGTAAGGACTTCCCGAACTCCTCGGTTCGTCCATCCCCTCCTTTCTCCTCCGCTTCTTCTTTAACCCCTGGCCCACATGGACCTATAGCTGATGTTAATGGACATAGGTGGGGGGAAGAATCCTTCAACTTCGTCCAACCACCTCCGATTGGTGTCTCGAAGCCCGCCTGGCTTTTTTCTGGCACCCATCCCAACCTTATCATCAGTCGAAGGGTCCCCACGCTACTCAGGAGCCAAAAGATATGGCGGTCGGCTAGTGAACTCCTCGCCCACTTTCTGGATTACACTCAACCAGAGGAATGCAACGGCCTTGTTACTTATTTGCGTTCCATTGCTCGAGTTGGTTACATTCACCCTGACAGAGTGGATGCTCTCGACCACGCCACTTGTAATGGATTTATAGCTTGGGCCAATCTCGCTATTAATCAACGCTGCATCGCAACCTTGGGTATCCCTGCCAGTGAAGATCCTGTTTCGCTACTTATCGACCAACACCCGGGAGATAATTACTTCCTTAGCTGGCGCTGGGGCGCCGCCGATACGCCCCTACTTCCACCGGTTGTGGTGCCAGGCGGAAGGGCTATAGTTCGAAGACTACCGAGGCTGATCAACCTGTCCACCGACAGGAGTTTTCTTTCTGTAGACTTTAATCCTTCTCCCGGGGCCGGAAACGCCCTTCGTAATATTATCATCGGTTTACTACACCAGCCACAGGCACCTAACGGCCGGTGGTGGTCAATTGACGATCTATTAGAGAAAGGGGTACACCTCCCAGATCACGGTAGTTACAGGTCTAGCGAGGTTGCAACCTCTGAATGTCTAACCAACTATTGAGAGGCGTTGGGTACAATTGGTCTCACCCCGCCTACAGACCAAGGAGCTATTCTTGCCACCGGTTTGTATAATTGGGCCAGACTGCCGGAGTATCAACACGTCGTGATAGTTTTCGAATTTGACACGCTCCATGGGATTACGGCCTTCGGCCATCGCCCCCGCCTTCATAATCCCGGTCTCAGTATAGGAGAGAGATATCATTTCAAGCTCCCTGACGGGACCCTCCCAGAACCAGACGAATCATCCAGCGACGATTCACAACCGCCACCTTCGCCTCCCCGAGACGATAGGGGGCCGCCCATTATTCTTAGGAATAACCCGGATGGCACCCCGGCTCATTCCGACCCGTTTACACCGCGTCCCGACCCAGATCCCACGGTCAATCCTCTCCTCGGTAGTGCAGTTACCTATCTACTTTGCTGTCAAGGGCCAACGGAACAGGATTCCTATACCGTTAGCGAACTTATAGGGCACCTCTCGGAATTAGCCGAAGGTATGACCTCGAACCAAAAGTACGAGGTGTGCTTATTCCGTCGGTACCTATATTTGTGCGCCGCAGAGTACTCGGTAACCACCGGGGATGATCATTGCATCTTATGTATCGGTTTGCTTCGATGGGCCAAGTTCCCTAAGAACAACCTTACCTATATTTGCTTTGAATCCTATTCATCTGTTTCTCACCCAGGCAATAGATGGCGCCTCAGGATTAACGATGTTTCCATTCCGGTCACTAAACCCGCTCCGTACGCAACTCCCGAATTGGCTTTATTTGCACGATGAATGGTGGACGGTAGAAGAGCTTCTATTTCATGCCGGGGAGGATGGACGGATATGGGTCCCACTCCAATTGGAAATAACACGTTCTTCGCCGCTTACCTACACCTACACTCGCGGACGGACCAAGGCAGGCCAACCCCACTTACATCGTGTTGGGCAGTATGCGCGGTGGGATTAATTCATTGGGCATGTCAACCCAATAAAGAGTCCATATACTTGGTCTCCGAAGGCCCGCTTAGTAAGGATCTCGCGGAGGACGGCGGGACCGGCTACCCTGAGAAACTGTGGTGTGTTAGGCTTATTAGAGCGGACACTGATTCCAGCACTTCATCCCCACCTCCGCCTCCTCCTCTGCCGGACGATAAACCCCCGGAGGATGAGAAGAGAAAGGATAAGCCTGGAGGAACCCCAGGCCCTAGCGAGCTATTTCGAGCCATGGAACGGCTTTCTAGCGGCCTAAAGGGGTCCACTTCCCAAGGCGGCACCACAGCCCCCGCTCCACAATCTTCTTCCACCCTACCACAACACAACCTCGGGTCCAACCCGGATAGTGCTCCTGCAAATGAGTGTGGTAATAAGATCAACATACCTCCTGGTTTTATTGACCCAGCCGCCCACGTAGGGGAAAATGTTGATTTTTGGGAAGATTATTCTTCGGATGATAATAGTGACGACTGTGTGCCCCCGCCACCGCCTCCTGATTCACCTCCACCACCATCGCCTCCCGGCTCGCCTCCCAATATGCAAACTTGTATACCGTGCGGAGACCCCGTGGTCAACCTTCCCACACGACCTACACCCCGCCGCGTTACCCCTTTAGTACAGACGGAGTCGGAGATCGAATCTATTCGATGTCTCAAACTCACTAAGGAGGCTCGTGATAAGGAGGATAGGTATGAGGCGCTCCACGGTGAGAATGACCGTAGAATACGCAAACTTAACACGATCACTATGGCCGAGGACGCTGAGCTTGAGCGCCAGATGAGGAGACTATCGTGCAACTGCATATTAATCAGCTCCCTAGGCTCACCGTGCCACGTAACCACCGCATGGCCACTCGACACCATTCACCCCCAGCGGTTCCTCAGTGCGCACTTAAGAACTGCAACAAGGATGCCTTTATTATCGAGGGTACAGCGTCCCTCTGTTGTAGCCGTAGCCACCTCAAGTATCTACAGGCGCTCCGCTCTAAAACCAGGTGCGCCCTCCCGGAATGCGAACGCCCGGTCCACTTCAGACCGGACCTACTCCTTGCTTACGATTTTTGCTGTATTAACCACGCCAAATTGGCAAATAAATACGGTGATGAACCTATAGCAGGACCAGGAGATATCAAGTGTGGCTTTCCAAGCTGCAGCAACCTCGTCTTTTATTACTCCACTACGGGCCACTACGATTTTTGTGGTATGACCTGTAAGGAAAGAATGGCTAACCTTCCAGTCACTCCTCCGAGGTTGAGTTATCTTGTACTAGGTTTACCACACTTGCCGACGGCGCTGTGCCCCCGCCTTCTAATCCCCCTTCCGCTCCGGAATCAGTTATAGACTACGGCACGCCACCAGTTTCGCCCGCACCCTTGACCACACCCCCAGCGCCTTTGGCGATCCACCCGCCCATACACACAGCGCCTCCGGCGACCACCCACCCACCTACCCACATTCCATTGGCGCTGCTGCCTACTTCAATGCCAGAGGCTTATGTTTCCACTTGGGCCGCCCATTACATAACGGGCTCATCTAACCCGTCCCCGGTTAGAACCCTTTCGGTAGCCGACACACACAGTGTACGCAGCACGCCACCAGTTACACCTCCCCTACCACACACAGAAGTAGCTGTTTTCATAGTTCGTATGGAGAATGAGCCTGGTGAGACCCCCTCATCTAGCTCTTACATTCTCCCACGTGTGGACCACGAGGATCAGGCCCCGCCACCCTCGAACCCAGCCTCGGCTCCGGCCAGTGATTACGATGAATCCGATAGCGAGTCGCTATCTGACTCTTCTTAACATGGAGGTTCACATGCGCGGGGCTCCATTTGCTCATTTTTTTCATCATCGGCTATTCTTATGAGTCGCGCCCGTAACGCCTTTAGCGCCGCTTCGCGTAGCTACTCGGCGATGTTCAAAGAAATAGATGACTCCCCCGACGTACTTCGTCACGGAGCCACTCGTGCCATAACGAACGCTCGTTCTAAATTCGGCCTTGACTTGCATGCTCGTCATTCCAGGCGGGTAAACAAGATGCGGCGTACATATAACAGCGATCATAACTCTGAACCTATTTCAATTCCACTTTCAGCGGGAGGCTCTTACAATAACTCCGAGGACGAAGCATCTCCATTAAGGGGGGGAGAAGCCAGGACTCCTGAATTCGCTCCTGAATATGGTCCTTCTGACACACCCGGTGTTCCACCAGCACCTCCTAGGAGAGCTTCAATCCTGAACAAGGCCAGCTCTTTTCTCACCCTATTCCCGCTGCGCCAGCCGAAGGAACAGCGCCCCTCATTCCATCTCTTCAACCTATGGCTCCCCCGGCTTATAGTGGACTGTCATCCCCACACATTAGGCCTTCTACGCCGGCTCCCTACCCTCCCCCAAATCCTCATTTTGGGATGGACAGTGGATACGACGTTTTCCAAGCCCCGTGGTATGACCCTAACGGCGATCTCGTGTCCCATGCCTCCCTTTCGAGTGCCAGATCGGAACCCGTCGCCGCCCCAGTCCCGTCATGGTTGAATTTAGGATTAGGGTTAGGGTTAGGGCCTGTCCCACACGTGCCGGTAGTTGCCACCACTCCCCACGTGCCTGTTCACGTGCCGGTTATTGCCACCACTCCACACGTGCCGGTAGCGGCCACCACTCCCCACGTGCCTGTTATCGCCACAACTCCACACGAGCCAGTACTTGTCACAGCCCCTTACGGACCTATTTCTACGGTGCCACGCCCCGCTAGCGCGTATGCAGAGAGTAACGCTTCTGCCTCCGATGACCTGCGGTCAGAGAAGAACTTCCATGCTCGCGAACAGGCGGTTTACGATCAGGAACGTAAGCTTACACTTGAAATCCAGAAGTACGAAATCCTAAACCAGGAGGCCGCACTTAGGGAACTACGGGCAGCTCACGCGGAGCGAAAGAGACTTAAGGACATAGAGCTAGCTCAGATGCGCGCTCAAGACGAGACCGCCGCTAACCCTCCACCGCAGCGTCACACACGGTTCGACTCACACGAGCCTACACGCCTTCCTCAGCGCACCTCCACAGTCCCTCTCGTCCCCGCCACTACCCACGCGGCTGAGCTCGAGGCTTATTTTAATGGCCTAGACCCTACCGGTATGGCCGCCTTCGGGGACCTCAATCCCGGGCCAGCCCCTTTGCATACACCCGGGCCGTTTGGTTCAACGCACCCGCCACTCCCCAAACTCATATGCCTACCCCGGGCGTATCGAGGAAGAGAGTGCCCTATGGACGAGATGAACCGGAGATAGAGTCTTACAAGACGCCTTGCCCACGGGACCCCTACGGTAAGTATTTCCACCCGGGAGACCCTAAAGACCAAAGGAACGTCTCCACCGGCGCCAATTCCAGCCATTGGATAGCCCTCTTTGAGCTGTCGGCCTTGGAACACGCCGCCGTCTACATAGATTCCAAGGATTCAGAGTGGGTTCGCCTAGTACTCTCTATGATTAGAAATAGATCGGGCGATAAATGGCACAGTAACTCTATCTATTTGAGAGAAATCTTGACGCAATGGATAGAGGCTCGCATTCTCGCACGCACCAAGGGTAAGTCTAAGGACTCGACCACCGCCCTAAACACGCTAGAAGCCCTAAAATTTCATAGCAATTTACGGGCCGGTGACGATACGACTAAGATGGCGGAAGGATGGGAGACGTTTCGACTAACCTTTATCCGCGCCATTACTAACGCACTCACCCACGGTTGCGATTGGATGGAGAGCCTTGCCTGTTTGCATGTTTGTAGGCGCGCTCTCAAAACCGGGCAGCAGCGAGTACGATCCATCATAGTTACAGCCATGAAAGACTCGTCTCTCCTTTGTAACCCCGTCCTTCATGCTATGGTGATAGTTGCTAAACTCGATAGCTTCTTTTCACTGGGCGTCCCCGGCTATTCCAGAGAAACACCTTCCGCCGCATGGGAAGCGTGTGTCTCCCGCCTGCCGGGCGAAGACGCGCTTACTCTAGCCAACCGCGTCTTTGACAGCTACCTGCAGAAACTAGGAGACGACATCGACCACCACACTATTTGGAGTAACGAGCAGTATGCTAGCGAGATAAACACTCGCACCGCTAACTGTCTTGGAAACGACGTTAGTGACCCCGCCCGTGGCCGCGCTAACCATCACCAGTTCACCCTTCGTTGGCACGAGGCACAACAAAAGATTCGCTCCGGAGGTTGTAAGGTACAGGAGATGAGTAATACTTACATCGCCTCTCACCACGTTCAGATCTTTGAATTGGCTAATGACGCGGTAAAGGTATTTAACGCACAACACCCAAGCAGCTCTACTCCCAAACATGTAGCGGCCGTTCAACCTCCGACCAATTCCACTCCAACACCTAGTCGTAGGGATGACGGAGACCTTCACAAAATGGTGGCCGCCTTATCCAAACAGATGTCTACCTTACAGACCAATACGAAGAAAACACTTACTTCAACTGTTGCAGTAACCACCCCTCACACACCAAGCGCTCCCACCCCACAGCGCGGCGGCGGTAAGGAGGATAGGAACACCAACACTGGTCGCGGAGGAAGGGGACAACCCTATAACGCGGTTCCTAGGGTAGTCGCGAGTGGAGGCGTAAGCGGATTACCCCCTCCTAATAGTAGGACGGACCCACGTGAACGCAACTCCAATGGACGCAAGTGCTCGCATCCCGAGGGCGCCACCGGTAATCCTAGTAACGTTAACTGGACACCGGAACTCTGGGAGTACGGTGTATTTGTTGATTTCGATGAGTGGCTACGTCTAGGCAGTTATGGCGAACTCACTACCCTTCTGGCCCAAGCTGAACCCAGCGATGACACTTGTTCTACCCACCGTGTAGGTCGCGCTAGGAGCGATAACGGAACGTGGAACAACGAAAATGGATGCGCTTACTGTCTATTTAGGCCTCGAGCCCCGGCTGGTACCGCTGAATCTGACTAATGGATGTACGGCACAGGTCAAGGAGCTCACTCCCCATAACGGTGCCAGTGCTTTGTTCGGTTCCTCGCCGAAGGGGGAGGACCAGACACGCCGGATAAACACCGACCCTATCTCCAGGGGATTCTCCTTAAGCGTTTCGATAAACATTAGGAAGCCGGCGAGTTCTCTCCTTTCGTTGGCGATAGGGAGATCCCTAAGACGCCACTCCACGCCCTTTATGTTTCGCCTTCGCCTCCTCCGTCCCCGCCCGGGCGCGGAATAGAATTGGAATCACTTCTTACCAAGGTAGTAGAATTGAGCCTAGACGCCGAAACTAGGCCTAATTATACCTTTTGGGAAAGATATCACTAATTTTATACACAAGCCTAAACCTGTTAGGCAGCATGGGTATATTAATGATATGCCCCCATGTCCCCCCTCGCCGCCACCTGAGGCTCCTAGCCCCCCTGGTTCCCCTCCGTCTCACGCCACGGCGGACCTTCTCAT